>Ga0123353_10018139_pt1 | contig 10390 bp, 7 predicted proteins | sample TergutLab28metaG_3_FD_92763 | JGI IMG/M metagenome (GOLD analysis project Ga0123353, IMG submission 92763) | Labiotermes labralis P3 segment gut microbial communities from Petit-Saut dam, French Guiana - Lab288 P3 | ecosystem: Host-associated > Arthropoda: Insects > Digestive system > Gut ...
CAAACTAAAACCCAAAACAGACGGCAAGATGGAACATCCGTAGATGATGGACGACAACCCGATGGCGTAAATCAGCGTACCCCGCCAGTCGTATCGTTCGCCCTTGGCGTCAATCCACTCGTCTTTCAGAATGGTAAAGATGCCGGTAAGCGCCAATAAACCCAAACCGGCTGTCACTATGAAAATACTGCGCCATCCCCAGTAATAAGTGAGCATACCGCCAAAAAACGGACCTGCTGCAATAGCAAAATAAATAACAGCAGTATTAATACCGAGCGCTTTGCCACGTTCGTTAGCAGGAAATACCGATGTTACAATAGCCATGCTCACGCCGGAAAGCATCGCACTGGCAATACCCTGCACAAATCGCGCCGCAATCAGCAGGTTGCCTGTAGGCGCCAGCGCACAGCCAACGGAAGCAAGCAAAAACAGGACAACGCCTGTTGTGAGTACTTTTTTGCGCCCGATGATATCGCCTGCCCGCGCAAAAGGTATTTGGAAAATGGCAGACGCCAGTAAAAACGCAGTAATAATCCAACCGAGCGCTACGGCATTTATTTTTAAATCTCCTGAAATCTGCGGCAACGCCAAATTGATGGAAGAACCCGTAAAAGGCACCAATGCTCCCGACAGGCATACCACAACAAGGACTGAATAACGATATGATTTCATGGCGCAAAAGTAACCTTTTTGTCATTACTTTCATATCATAGTATGGAGCAAAGAATAAGAAAAAATCTTAAATTCATATAACGTTGTATTCCAGTGATATTCTATCTGTTCTGTGATTTTTCACAAAAATATTTTTGTTTTTTGGAAATAATGGCGTATCTTGTGCGCATCTTTTAATTCGTCAAATATCGCAACATGAACAAAATACAAGTAGGATTGGTATCGTTCGGCATGTCGGGAAAGCTTTTCCATGCACCGTTTCTGGCGAAACATCCGGGGTTTGAGTTGACAAAAATTTTAGAGCGCAGCAAAAACGAGGTGAAGATAGTTTACCCTGACATCAGTACGGTACGTTCGTTCGAGGAACTGTTAGACGATGACAACATCGAGTTAATCGTGGTCAACACGCCCGACCTGACGCATTTCGAATATGCCCATAAAGCGCTCGAAGCCGGAAAGCATGTGGTTGTGGAAAAACCTTTTACGCGAACCATTGGGCAGGGCGAAGACCTGATCAACCTTGCCGACAAAAAAAACAGGGTATTGAGCGTTTTTCAGAACCGGCGCTGGGACGGTGATTTCATGACTGTTCGCAAAATCGTCGAAAACGAATGTCTGGGCAGGCTCGTGGAATTTGAATCTAACTACATGCGCTATCGTAATTTTATTCAACCCAATACATGGAAAGAATCCATCGTGCAGGGAATAGGTCTCACCTACAACCTCGGTTCGCACATGATTGATCAGGCAGTGGTGCTGTTCGGTATGCCTGAAGCAGTATGGGCTGATATCGACAGTATGCGCACAGGAAGCGAAATTGACGATTATTACCACATCAAACTGATGTATCCTGATGTAAAAGTAACGCTGAAAGCAAGTTTTTTAATTCGCGAAGAAGGACCACGCTACACATTGCACGGCACCAACGGTTCGTTCCTGAAATATGGTATTGACCCGCAGGAAGAAATGCTCAAACAAGGCGCTAACCCATCGATGCCCGACTGGGGAAAGGAACCCGAAAGCCAGTGGGGAATTATAAACACCGAAATGAATGGCATACACATACGCGGCAAACTGGAAACCCTGCCGGGAAACTACGCCGCCTATTACGACAATATCTACGATGTGATACGCAACCGCGCCAAATTAGAGGTTACACCCGAACAGGCGCTCAACGTGCTTTATCTCATCGAAGCTGCTATGGAAAGTTGTCGCAGCGGGCAATGCGTTGAAATTGGATAACTTTTTCAAAATGAATGCAACTATCAATGTACAAACGTACCTAAACAGTATAATCTGAATCAGAATCTGAAGCCGAAAGTAACTACGAATTTTCCGGTTTTTGTAAGTAATTTAGCCTGTTCATACCAATCGCTTGTGGCATCGTACGACAAGTATAAGTTGTTGACTTTTTCAGGATTTTTTATGAACGTATATGCTGCATCCATGTAGAAATCACGAGACCTGAATCCAATACCTCCCGAATAACTCATGGTTGCCTTAAGCGTTTTTTTGATATCATCATCATACTGATCCTTGTTGAATGGGTTTCCGTAATATCCTGCTCCTCCGCGCAGATAAACAGGTCCTAAGCGAAATTCGGCGCCTGTTTTCACATTCACAGCGGTTTTCAAAATACTGGAAATTTCTTCATTTTCAATGTCATAAGTTGATTTTGGTGATATGCTGCTGTTCGAATAATCAACTATTTCTACATCCACATCCCACATTCCCACATTTCCAATCACAGTTGCCGCGCTCAACATGTATCTCCACGGAGTTCTCATCGTGTATCTTTCGGGAGGATAGGTGTCGGCTTCCCACCAAAAATACCTGCCTCCGTCCTCAGACGGCGACGTTTTCCAGTAGGTATCCATGCGCGTCAATTGATAAGGTTTCAACCATAATTGCGTTGGCGTATGTACGGCAGCGCCCAGACGAAGCATTTGTATGGGACGGTAGATGATGCCCGCTTTGAAATTGAGCCCCCAGCCATTGACCGTATATTCATCGCTAAATTCAAAAGCGTACATGTTCGAAATACTGTGTGCCTCTTCGTGAAAATAAAAATCCTTAAAGTATACATTCTGAATACCCAATGTAGCGCCCAGATACAGTTTGTGGTTCAGATTTGCCCCGATGGAAAAGTCATATTCGCCAATACCTCCCCTGGTACTCATGGAACGGTGCATCGACTGTCCGTGCCCCAAATCATTATAATCATTGTAATATTCATTGAGGTCTTCATCAAAGTCGATTGCGTAGGTTTTCCATGCCAATCCTTCATAAAAATCATACAACTGATTTGATGCCCATGGGATACCTTTATCATCATATCCATTGGCATAATATACAAACTCGTCCAGCAATGATGATGTTGCTTGCGGTCGTTTCACGTAAGCATCGCTGTAAAAATCGCTTAAACGGTTGTAGGTTATTCCGAAATTGACGCTTTGAAAACCTTTTTCATTGTATAGGTTTTTTGTGTACACATAACCGATATTGTTGAAAATGAGATTTGTCTTTTTGTCGTTAAACATACGGTTATCATATTCTGCACGGGTATTATTAAAAATCAGCGCGGGACTGAGCGTAAATTCCGATCCGCGATAAACAGCCAACCCCGCGGGATTGACGCTCAATGTCGAAAGATCGCCACCCAATGCACCGAAAGCGCCGCCCATGCCTGCCGAACGGGCAGTCCCTCCCGAATAATAGCGGGAAAACAACATGGCGTCATTGGCGCTCTGTGCCAATACATGATTTACCCACGAGGTACAACTTATGATGGTTATAATAATGAACCTTTTCATAATCAGAAATTTAAAATGATTACTGCAACACCTGTATTCAACACTCAATGCTCAACTCTCTCACCTTCTGCTACCGCCACTGCTGCTCGAAGAAGAAGAACCTGAACTGCGGGATGACGACGATGAAGATGATGAAGAAGTGGATGATGATGATGACGACGACGGAGCGCTATAACTACTGCGTGATGACGACGATGACGAATTGCTGATACTACTACTGCTACTACTGCTTGAAGTGCTTGCACTACGCGAAGGCGTTGAATATGTAGGAGTTGAACTTGAACTATTGCTTGTTGTGCGCGAAGGCGTTGAGGCGCTACTTGTTGACGACGTACTGCTGCGTGATGTATTGCCGGGTGTGGTGTAGTTACTCGAATTACTCGTGGCAGCGCTCCGTGATGAATTTTCCGTGGTGGTATTGTTCGTGCGCGGTGTGCTGTAGGTGTTCGACGATGGCGTCGAAGCCGAAGTCGAAACACGCGTGCTGGTATTGTTGTTTACAGCGCTGCTGCTTTGGGTACTACGTGATGGCGTAGCGCTACTCGATGAGGTTGCTGTACGCTGACTGCCCGATGATGTTGCTGCGCGGGTGTAAGATGCCGGCGCCGCCGTACTGCGGGATGAAATATTACTTGTTGCGCTGCGGGTTGATACCGAACTGCGGGATGTCGCCATAGAACTGGCGCTCGACCGGGATGGTGTGGTGTATCGGGCAGATGCGTATGCTGTCCCTCCGCTGCGACGGTTTACCGGTCCGGCTACCCTTGTCCGGTACGCTGGATAGCGGTAATCGGAATGATAATATGAGTAACAACTCCAGCAACTTCCGTAATACGGACTATATAATATGGCGAATACCATGGGTCATAAAATCCGTAATAATAAGGCGAATAGTACGGATAACCCCATCCATAACTCATGTTCCATCCGTAGTACGAACTGTATCCGAATCGGTAGGAAGGTCCGTAATACCACGGGTCGAAATAACTGAATCCGAGGTACGGACCGTTGAACCGGTTGATACGTGCTGCATACGAATCGTCGTAATAATTATTGGTGATGTAGGTATTTCCCTGCTTGTCCTTTGTTTGGGAAGATTCTACAAATGCATACGGTTGATCCCTGTTGCTCGAATCGGGATCATCATAATATTCCACCGGCGCAGATTTTACATGTGCGGTGGCTTCTTCAACCGATTGCCCGGATTCTAATGCCAGCCGATACCTTTCATAATTGCTTATTCCGGTGTTATCGTCATGCGAAATGGCTGTGTAACTGTTTGCCGCTACGTTCGACACTCCCGACGCCATACCGGCATTCTGTGTCGCTACTGCGGTTTTTCCGGTATTCGGGTTATAGTAAACATCGTCTTGATATCCTGAGTGCGACGCTACTTTACTCGATGAACAAGAGCCTGCCATTAAGGCAATTACTGCGGGAATCAAAATTTTCGTTTTCATGACTCGTCCTCCTAATTTTTTTGATTTAATGAAAATATATATTTTTGCGCTATATTTTATTTAATAATGATAACACAAATATTATACCAAACTTTTTCAAAATGGCAAAAGAAGTTACAAACAGGCAAGAAAATTATTCACAATGGTACAATGATTTGGTTGTAAAGGCAGATTTGGCGGACAATTCAGCGGTTCGCGGATGTATGGTAATCAAACCATACGGATACGCTATCTGGGAAAAAATGCGCGATCAACTTGACCGTATGTTCAAGGAAACAGGTCATGTCAATGCGTATTTTCCGTTGTTTATCCCAAAATCATTTTTCAGCAAAGAAGCCAGCCATGTAGAAGGTTTTGCCAAGGAATGTGCGGTAGTGACCCACTACCGCCTGAAAAATTCACCCGACGGCAAGGGCATAGTTGTCGACGACGATGCCCGTCTCGAGGAAGAATTGGTGGTGCGTCCCACGTCCGAAACCATTATCTGGAACACCTACAAAGGATGGATACAGTCGTACCGCGACTTGCCGATATTGGTCAATCAATGGGCGAATGTGGTGCGCTGGGAGATGCGAACACGCCTGTTTCTGCGCACAGCCGAATTTCTCTGGCAGGAAGGGCATACCGCACACGCCACCGAAGCCGAAGCCGTGGAAGAAACCGAACGGATCATCAATCTGTATGCCGAATTTGCCGAAAAATACATGGCTATGCCCGTCATCAAAGGCAGGAAAACAGCCAGTGAACGTTTTGCCGGCGCGCTTGATACATATTCAATCGAGGCGATGATGCAGGACGGTAAGGCGCTGCAATCGGGTACGTCGCATTTTCTGGGGCAGAATTTTGCAAAAGCTTTCGATGTGAAGTTCGCAACGAAGGATGGAAACCTCGATTATGTGTGGGCTACCTCGTGGGGTGTCTCTACCCGGTTGATGGGCGCTTTGATCATGGCGCACTCCGACGATAACGGATTGGTGCTGCCTCCACGCCTGGCGCCCATTCATGTAGTGATCGTCCCGATTTATCAGAAACCGGAGCAGTTACCCTTGCTGGCAGAAAAAATACTTCCGCTCAAAAAGGAATTGGAAGCCAGAGGATTAGTAGTCAAATTCGATGATCGCGATACCGTAAAACCCGGCTTCAAGTTTGCCGAACATGAATTGAAAGGCATCCCTGTTCGCATCGCCATGGGACCGCGCGATATGGAAAACGGAACGGTAGAAATCGCCCGCCGCGATACATTCGAAAAGAAAACCTGTCCCCTCAGCGAAGCCGTGCAAAGCGTCGTCGAGTTGATGGACGAAATTCAGGACAATATTTATAATAAAGCATTGGAATTTCGCCAAGCCAACACCTATACCACCGATTCGTACACCGAATTTAAGGAAATATTAGACAAAGGCGGATTCATCATGGCGCATTGGGACGGCACATCTGAAACCGAAGAACGCATCAAGGAAGAAACCAAGGCGACCATTCGCTGTATTACCTTCGATGCTCCCAAAGAAGACGGAAAATGTATCGTTAGCGGAAAACCGTCGGAGCGCAGGGTACTGTTTGCGAGGGCGTATTGAGAAATGAGAATTGTTTCAACAATTTGAAATACAATCTTTTTCTTCTTTACAAACATCCTTTGGTGCTGGGCAGATCGAAATGATAAATATCACGTCGGATTGCCATTTTCAGCGCCCGTGCAAATGCTTTGAAGGTACCTTCAATTTTGTGATGTTCGTTGGCGCCTTCTGCCTTGATGTTGAGGTTCATCTTTGCGGCATCGCTCAACGATTTAAAGAAATGCAGGAACATTTCGGCAGGCATATCCCCTACTTTTTCGCGACGATATTCGGCATCCCACACCAACCACGGACGTCCGCCAAAATCAAGCGCAACACTGCACAGGCAATCGTCCATCGGCAGACAGAAACCATAACGTTCGATTCCGCGTTTGTCGCCCAAAGCGGCATATAAAGCTTCGCCCAAAGCAATAGCCGTATCTTCGATGGTGTGATGTTCATCCACCTGCAAATCGCCTTTGGTAAAAATGGTCAGGTTCATACCCGAATGTTTTCCGATTTGTTCGAGAACATGATCGAAAAATCCAAGCCCGGTGCTGATGTCGCAAATACCACTCCCATCGAGGTTCAATGACACATAAATGTCTGTTTCCTTGGTTTTACGCTGCACTGTGGCAGTACGTTCCCCTGCGTAAAGCAATTCGGTGACGCGATCCCAATTGTTAGTCGTCAGAACGCATATTTCTTTCAAATCGGGACGATTGTCGGACAAGTGGTTATCATTAAGAAGAATACCCTTGCACCCGAGTTTTTTTGCTAATTCCATATCTGTCAGTTTGTCGCCAATCACAAAGCAGCGCTCCAAATCATAATCGCCCGAAACGTATTTTGTGAACAACCCTGTGCACGGTGTACGTGCAGGCGCATTTTCGGCGGGAAACGAGCTGTCGATGAGTATATCGTCGAAATGAATGTCTTCTCCTGCAAAGGTTTGTATGATTTTGTGTTGTTTCTGCGAAAAAACTTCTTCCGATAACGATCCCGTTTCCTGATTGAAAGTCATTATCAGTTCAAAATCAAGGTTGTGACGGATAAAATACAAATTGCGAAATACTTTGGGATAAAATTCCGGTTTTCCCAAACTATCAATCTGATAACCCACAGAAGGTTCAACAATCAATGTCCCGTCGCGGTCAATAAATAACGCTCTTTTCTTCATGAGTAAAAATTACTGAAAAATATTCCGTCATCATACAATATGTTATATCAACTTTCGTTATATTTAATGTAAGAAATATTCAAAAAATGTCATTCTCAATAAATACCAAACCCTCTCATATCCGCCTATGTATAGAAATTTTACACTTCTGATATTGTCGCAACATTATCCTGTCTCACACCAATTTCATGTTATTTCATACGAAGATGTGTCCATTGATGCAGATGTTGCCGGTTTTTTGCAAGCATCCGAACAGCAGGCAAGCCAACATACGTTGAACAACATCAACGAGGCTGCACGACATTAAACCAAACCAACCTGCCGGTTCTTTCAGACCTTGTAGGTTTCATTCCATCAATCAAATAAGACCTGCCGGTTCTGAAAGACCCGGCAGGTCGTTTTATCAGGCTTTTCCAGCGCTGCCAAGTACAGCAGTCACCTTGTGCATATATACTTCTTTCAACAAATCGCGGGCAGGTCCCAGATATTTGCGCGGGTCAAATTCAGCGGGATTTTTGGCAAATGCTTCGCGAACAGCTGCTGTCATTGCCAAACGTCCGTCGCTGTCGATGTTGATTTTACACACAGCCGAAGATGCCGCCCTGCGCAATTGTTCTTCCGGGATACCGATGGCATCCTTCAAAGCGCCGCCATATTTGTTGATGGTGGCTACCTTGTCCTGCGGAACTGACGATGCGCCATGCAACACAATAGAAAATCCGGGAATACGTTTCTCAATTTCTTCGAGAATGTCGAAACGTAAAGGCGGCGGAACGAGTATACCCTCGTCGTTGCGGGTGCATTGCTCGGGTTTGAACTTGTTGGCGCCATGCGAAGTACCGATGGAAATGGCTAACGAATCAACACCTGTTTTCTTTACGAAATCTTCTACCTCGTCGGGTTCGGTGTAGGTGTGATGTTCGGCTTGAACATCGTCCTCGATACCGGCAAGCACGCCTAATTCACCTTCAACGGTTACGTCGTATTGGTGGGCATATTCCACCACTTGTCGCGTCAATTCGATATTTTTCTCGTAAGAATGGTGCGAACCGTCGATCATCACCGATGAAAAACCGTATTCGATACACGATTTGCACAGCTCGAACGTGTCTCCATGATCTAAATGGAGAACGATGGGAATGGCATAACCTAATTCCTTGGCGTATTCAACAGCGCCTTGCGCCATGTAGCGGAGAAGAGTCTGATTGGCGTACTTGCGGGCGCCACTCGAAACTTGCAATATGACAGGGGATTTGGTTTCGACGCACGCCGAAATAATCGCCTGTAACTGTTCCATATTGTTGAAATTAAATGCCGGAACGGCATATTTTCCCTGAAAGGCTTTGGTAAAAATTTCTCTCGAATTTACCAATCCTAAATCTTTGTAAGATACCATGTTGCTATATTTGAATGATGACAAATAATTACTTTTAAAATTTTTACAAAGTTAATACAAATAAATCAAAGCATTATATAATTTTATTTTTTTGTCCTTACATGATATTTTCCGTAGACACAACAAGCAGAATTTTTAAACACAAAACCTGAAAAAAAGAGAATATTCATTGACAGTGAAAAATATTTTTCATCTCCCAAAAAAAATGAGTTACTTTGCAGTAACAAAAAAATAGATATGGTCTTAATATTTTTAACAACGGGGTTTGAGGAAATTGAAGCGTTGGCAACGATGGATGTGCTGCGGCGGGGCGGAGTGGATATTCAATCGGTGTCGCTTACAGGCGATAGGACGGTTTCCGGCGGTCATCAAATTTCCGTAATTGCCGACTGTTTGTTTGAAGAGGTCGATTTTGCGGATATCCAAATGTTGATTCTTCCAGGCGGAACTGTAAAAATTAACGAACATGAGGGTTTGAAGCGAGAGATACTTGCTTTTGCCACTCAAGGAAAGTTGTTGGCAGCCATTTGCGCTGCGCCAATGGTCTTTGGCGGACTCGGACTACTTCAAAACAAGAATGCGACTTGTTACTCCGGTTACGAAAAATACCTCACCGGAGCGCACATCACCCAAGCGCCCGTGACAGTCGACGGTAACATAATCACCGGTAAAGCGGCTTCCTATACCATCGATTTTGCGCTCGAACTGCTGTCGCACTTAAAAGGAAACGAGACAGCAAAAGAAATAGCGCGGAAAATGAAAAGTGAAAAGTGAAAAGTTGTTTTCAGTTACAATTAGTAAATTATATCTCAGATGAAGCCTAAAATCGAAGAAAGTTGGTATCAGGTATTGGCAGCAGAATTTGAGCAGCCATATTTCGCTGATCTGAAAGCATTTCTGATAGAAGAAAAACAACAGTATGTGATATATCCTCCCGGATCGTTGATTTTCAACGCATTTGCACATACGCCGTTCGACAGGGTAAAGGTGGTGATACTCGGGCAAGACCCATATCACGGCAAAGGACAGGCGCACGGGCTTTGTTTTTCGGTTCCAGATGGCGTGACTCCGCCTCCATCTCTGGAAAATATGTATAAAGAAATATACAACGATCTGGGTATCGTACCATCCAAATCGGGTAATCTCGAATGTTGGGCAGATCAGGGAGTGTTTCTTCTCAACGCCACGCTGACGGTACGTGCGTCATCGGCTGGGTCGCACCAGAAAAAAGGATGGGAAATATTTACCGACAAAGTGATACAAATTCTTTCGGAATGCCGCGAACATTTGGTGTTTCTGCTTTGGGGCAACTATGC
>Ga0123353_10018140_pt1 | contig 10390 bp, 4 predicted proteins | sample TergutLab28metaG_3_FD_92763 | JGI IMG/M metagenome (GOLD analysis project Ga0123353, IMG submission 92763) | Labiotermes labralis P3 segment gut microbial communities from Petit-Saut dam, French Guiana - Lab288 P3 | ecosystem: Host-associated > Arthropoda: Insects > Digestive system > Gut ...
GGAATGTGGACTGGATTGGGTTGGCCCAGGATAGGGATAGGTGGCGGACGCTTGTGAGTATGGTAATGAACCTTCGGGTTCCATGAAATGCGGGGAATTTCTTGACTAGCTGCAAACCAGTTAACTTCTCAAGAAGGACTCGGCACCATGGAGTGAGTAAGTAAGTAAGTATGGATTGCAGAATGGCGACTGTGATGCTGACAGCGGTGAAATGCACGTTACACGTGAGAGTAAACCTCGCGCCAGTCCCTCTCTTCTTCTCTGGTGATGCGCACTACTAAGTGTAACTGCCTTCGACAGCCTATTCTGCAAGGTCACGTTAGCTATCCGAAGGCCGGCTTGGCAGCACTTCCTTTGTCCGGGTACACTAGTGACACGATTCCTCTCAACCGCTACCTCAACTAGACACAGAAAATCGGTATAGCTGCGAGTAGAACTACAAACATGAAGGAGAAGTGAGCGCGGACGAGAGATGCGACAATGGAGCTCATAAGTACATATGAGTCTTCCCAGGAAATTTGGAACTGCCGGCACATGCACTACAAATACAGTAATAAAAGAAGCATGTGTCACAATCGATGGGGGAGGCACTTAACGCCAGCGCGACAGAACTTCAACGAAAAATACATGACCACTGCAATCAGGTACGTAACTATTTCCCGAACTCTGCAGCGTGTATTGTATGAATGAACTGTAATGGTACCGTCTTTTTGTGAAATGGACTACCAATTTTTAAGCTGCATTATGTACGTGAACGTGCAATGTGTCTTGCCAAGCATGTTTGGGGAAGGTGATGTACCGTGGGTAAGTTTTGTGTTTCCGTTTTTTAGTGTGAACCGAATTAAATGCTGTAAAGTTTCAAATGCTGCACTCTGTGGCACATGTCTCTGGCAAATGTAGTATAATTTTTATTTTATCATTGCATGAGAAGGTAAAGTGATCCAAGGTGAAGCATTTGGTTGTACACCTCGGGGCACCCCAAGTTGGATGGACTGCACAATCTACGAAGTTTTACACGTGTGAGTGAACATCTGATCGTTAGAGCGCAAGAAAATGGCGGCGGGCGCGTCATGTGATTGTGAACAGGAGGAAACGAAGCGAGGAAGTTCACTAACATTCAGCCATTGATTAGACATGGCTCGTTTTCGGGAAGCAAAGCTAGGGCTGCTGTGTATATAGCTTTAGCAATAAATAAGAGAATGAAAGTAACAAAAAAAAGTGCTGGGTTAAGGACTGAGTAAAAAGGCGTTACCAAATGGGGGCATACACACAGCCGGTAAGTGAACTGCAGCTTGAAGACGCTCAGCAGGTTAGAAGTTTTACAAGAATGTCAGCTGTGGAAGTTCAGAGCTTTGTGAACATGATGAGCCCCGTGAATGGCAAGCAGGATACGCGCATGAGCAACGCAGGTTCAGTGGAGGAAAGAGTAATAGTAACACTGCGCTCTCTGGCTACAGGCAAGCAACAAACTGAATGTTAATTTGTTGACATTCTAATTCCGTGTTGGTTCCAATGATTGTATGTTTTTAATGGATTAATTATATGTCCCAGGTGATTCGTACCGCAGTGTGCAGTATTATTTTGCATACCCGCGTGTAAATCGGAAGTATAGTAACGGAAGTATGCAGAGTCATTCGGAATGTTCTAAAGGATAAATAGTTGAAAGTAATACAAATAGAAATGCAGCAATTTCATGACTGCATCTTTTAATAAACCAGTGTTTTCGGTGTATTTGTTCAGGTAGAAAACAGTAACAGAAAATTACACTGTAAAGAGACAGGAAAAGTAGGCCTACATTGAGCCAAACAAGTACTATCTGTTTATTTTGTTCAATGACCAACAAAAGCACAATTAAATGACAAATTATCACACTCCTCCTACATGTTTCGACACTACTGTGCCATCCTCAGGGAGCTCGTAGTTAGCACCTTGCCAGGTTACACAAGTATGTCAACTTCGTTTGACATACATGAGGAGGAGTGTGATAATTTGTCCATTAATTATGCATTTGTTGGTCATTGTACAAAATAATAAAACAGGCACTGTACAGGTATTAAAAAAAATAGGTACCATCCGTATTTCTAAATGAACAATTAAGGAATAAAAAAGGTGACTCATGCCTTTTAACAACATACACCAGTTAAATACAAACGCTATTTCAAGTTTAAAAAATCATTTCTTGGAATATCCCTTAGCATTACAATAATTCCATCCAATGATGTTCAGATACAAAGTAGAATATGTTTCCCCAAAACCCATTATGTTGTGGCAAAATAAAAGATGGTCTTTAAATCTTGTACATGTGTTATTATTTGCCTATTAGGCTACATAAGTTATCACTTGTTATGGTAAAACTATTATAAAAAATTACAAGCCTCTTTCCCTATTAACTGGTTGTATAAAACACATGACAAGGCTAAATGAGAAGCTTTTATAGAGAAGTGTTAGGAATATAATGCAGATACCTACGTATGTGTAGATTTTGGACAGGCATATGATTGCGTACTAACTGAGAAGTTACAGACTGCCTTATTGACATTTGGACTATCAGTCAAAATACTAAAGTTAGTAAAAATCATCATAAGATACCTGCACAGATATTATTGTCACAAGAGAAGCAGTAAAGCGGGGTGACAGACTGGTTCCACTCCTTTTCAGTTTAGCACTGTTGTATGTGATAAGACATTTTAACTTAGAACAAATAACACAATAGCATGTGTTAACTAATTTCAGGTCATGGCATATACTGCACAGCATCAATCCAAGAAACTAATGCAGCCGAAACAATAGGGCTGCTAATAAATGGAAAAGAAACAACAGTGGTTATTCAAAAGCTGTAGACCTACAGAATTTGTTTCAAATGTGACAATTAGTGGGAATGGAGGACTTTCTATCTGGGATAGATATGAGGACAAGTTTCATGAAATGAAAATAATTAATCTGGTAAATAAAACCTTCTTCTCATTATGATCATGTTATAAGGACAGAAGTATATAAGAATAATATACCGATATATATATATATATATATATACACACACATACTCAAAAGAATGTTTCACAGAGCTGTTAGTCAGTAACAGACACTTCTTCATAAGATGAATAACCATATTTATCTCCATATGCAGCTATGGTTTTGTGACTGTGGTGGGCAGGCCTGTCATGGAAGTCTGTGTTGTAAGGTAATGTTAATATTAGGTTCAACAATTTTTATTGTATCTCTTGAGGAATTTTGTGGCTTGTTTTTTAGTCACATATAAACGTCATAAGGGAAGTAAAACCAAGTACATAACAAATGGAATTATAATGCAGACAAAAAATAAATATTTATGTCTCATGCAGGAATACTGGTGATCTCCAAATAACAGGTATTATATATTTGCAGTCTTGAAGTAATAAAAGAAGCAAATCAATCATATTTCAACAATCTCATATAAATATCTATACATAAATTAAGAACACTTTGTAACATTTTAAAAATGACACTGGCAAAATTCAGACAGCAGAGAAAATGTCTTAAATGAACTTAGGGATTGGGAACACAGAAAATGCAAAACAAATGGCTTGTGCTTTTAATAATTATTTTATTAACAGTTATTGTTCATACTATAGATGTATCTTCCTGTTAGCATAACAGTGGTTCCAGCCTGGCTCTGGGTCTGGTGATGGGGCTTAAGTGAATTCATTAGTGCAGGTGGCCAGAGAGTTTAAGTCATCAAGTTCAGCTGTACGTCCTATGGACTGATGAATTTCTCTTCAGCATTCTCCTATATGTATCTGAACTTAATGACCTTAATTCCATGGCCACATACTCCCCAAATGTATCACAGTCATCAGCCACCCTTCTCATGAAATTCAGTGCCTGGCTCAGACATTCATCTTCTGATAAAATGGTCTTGCCAGACTTCCTTCTTTTGTGTGTGTGTGTGGATGCAGGAGTGGGTGCAGAAGCTCCTGCACCATAATCATAATTCTCTGTTTCTTCCTCAGAAGCTTCTGCAGGGACAATCTGAAAACAACAAAACAAAAACCAGTGAACTAAAGTGAATTAACTTAGAAATGTTTTGTTCCTAAAGTATTTAATTCTTAACAAACTGTCCTTTTTGTTCAGTTCCCATTAACAACTGAAGAATGGTTCAAACATGGTGAAAACTTGTACAAGCAGTGGAACTTCCCTCACTCTGTAGGAGCCCTGGATGGGAAGCACATTGTAATGCCAATATTGGTAGTTACTACTGTAACTACAAAGGCACATTTAGCATTGTATTACTTGCAGTAGTTGATACTGAATACAAGTCCATATATGTTAATGTTGGCTGCAATGGGAGAGTTTCAGACGGTGGGGTTTCCAATAGTTGTAGCTTATACCAAGCACTGGAAACCGGCATTTTTATGCTTCCCCCCACAATACCTTTACTTTGTCGGACACAGCCATTTCCCAATTTCTTTGTTGCAAATAATGCATTTGCCATGAGACAATACATTATGAAGCCCTGTCCCTTCAAAGGTCAACCAGCACCTAATTGTATATTCAATTACCAGTTATGCAGAGCACGAAGAACAGTGGAAAATGTGTTTGGGATAACTGTTAATAGATTTTGTGTCCTGAGAAAGCCACTGATCCAGAAGCCCCCTAGCACTGTGAATATTGTGCTAGCAGTCTGTGTTCTGCACAATTTTCTAATGTCAACACACAGATCATGGTCTTCCTATCTACAACCTAGATTACTTGACACAGAAAGTACAGACACTCATGAAGTACAGTGGTACATGGCGAGAAGAAGGGATGCCATCAAAAAACGCATTGCAGTTACAAAGACAACCTCGCTCCAACTCACAAAACAATACCTGGAATAAACTTAGAGAATTTTTCATGACTCTCCAAGGGGAAATCAGTTGGCAATATAAAGGTATTTGGTTTCACATATATTATTTGTCAAGCAAACTACCTGCTTCACCACTGTGACTCAATTTACAGAATGTTTTTTATAATAAATGTTGATTCTTTTCTTAATGCACATTAAATGTCTGTTCTTTTCCAATTAATACAAACTTTTCCTTATGGGCTGTTCATTTAACTTACCAGATTTGAAGTTGATTCCCTTGGTGACGGGGAGGGTACACATTGATGTATGGCCACATACTTGTGTATACTTCTTCCACCCCGCTGCCACTTTTCCTTTCTGCCATTTTCTTCAGTTCCTGAGACACCTACACAGGGCATAACAATCAAATAATTAAATTATCTGACAAGTTAAATATGACATATACGTCAAAGTGTTGTTTTGTGCATTGGGTCATTTTTAATTTCAGTCAGCCACTGCTGTCCATCTACAAGGAGATATATAAACACCAATGAATGTATTCTTGACAAAGACAATGAATATTCCAGCATTCTTAGTAGTGACATATTATGGTAACTTCCATTCCCACTACCAACAAGACTATACAAATGCCAAGCATCACAGTTGTTGACAGTTGATTTTAGTGCACTTTTAAAATAGAGTAAAGATGCCTTTTTTGCTATATAAATTCATAAGTGTACATGTAACTTAACTTATTTTAAGTTGGATACAGCTTATCTTTCACATTTCTTGTTCTTCATTGGTAGATGTATTGTATGAATATTACTGAAAGCATACTGACTGCCCTTATTTTCTTCTGTTTTATGGTTTATATTTATTTGAGTTGTTGTATGTTGATTAGTGTAGTAGGCTATAGACCCTGTATACACACAAAGCGTGAAAAATAAATTGACTCTTCACTTTCCCTATCTTTTGAATTCTGTTCCGACTCGTATAACTGGGAGAGGGGGGGGGGTACACTGCACAATCCAGGGCTCGAGCAGCCGCCGCTAGCCGACACGTGTGTCTCTGCGGTCGTGGAGGTTATCAGGTTTTCATTCTTACGAAGAACACACATGTATTCCGTTCATGTCATTCATCGCGTTTTTTATGTACCACCCACAGTGCAACGCACTTCCTGTACCGGCCCTCTAACAGACATTCTTCACGCCGTCATCACTATTTCAAGTATCGTGCGTCTGGTTTACGCTCCACTGCCCGCACCACGTGATGATCCAGCTGTGGTCCACGCCCTACATCGGCATCTCCTACCTGCGTTCATCTTTAGGTTAGAAAAGTTTCGAGATATATTTTTTTATAGCCTGACATTACTAATTGTGTTATAATTGTGATCATATTTAGGTCAGAAAAGTTTTGAGCTATTTTTTCTTTTATAGCCTGACAATAATAATTATGTTACAATTGCGATCATTTTTAGGTTAGAAAAGTTTTGAGCTGTTTTTTTATAGCCTGACAATACTAATTATCTTGCAACTCAAATCCATTCCACATTTCCTTATGCGTGTTTTATACGAACTTGCCAACAGTCGTCTGCTGCGGCATCATTTCCCTTACGTCATACTACCTCACGCTGGCGTCACGGAAAAACCGCTGTCGCGGATGACTGTCGCGCTGACGGCCATCTTGAGCCCTACTCTGAGACGTCTCGCAGTTCCGTTGCTCTCAGAGCTCTCGCAGAGAGCCTGCTCGCCAGGAGTTATCCTCACGTCTAAACATCTTTGCTAGATACTCTCGATAGGACTCGCGAAAGCTACCTCTCATGTGTAACCCAACAGATCTTACGTACAACACCAGATGTCAATTTCTCGCGTTAATTCTAAGGGCGAGTTTCACAGGCGTAAAGCATCAAGGCATTAAAACTAACAAGATCACGCTATTGTGGTTTGTGGCGCTTTGTAGTTTGGTAGGTAAATCTTTCAGAGTCTTTGGTACCCATATACTCATATCAACCTACACGGCGCTACAGGCAGAAACCTGAAGGTAGAGGCAGGAATTTCCTCTAAGCGTCGGTAATATTTTTCTACCTACGTACGTTGCGTCATATTAAATTAGCTGAAGATGACCAAAAGTTTTTCGAAGAATGTTTACCACTCTACACAACTAGAAGCAGTCATGTCTCAAAGATCGCGATCTTCATATTCATTAGTTTGAAAAACTCAAATTCTAGTTCCGAAGGATCTAACTTTTTGGTAAATATTTTTAAACCCCTTAACACAAATGTTTCACGCCACGTTTCAGTTATTATTACCAAAGCAAAATGTTCGTATTTTGTACTCTTGTCTTAATTTTATTTTATATTTTCCTAAAAATCACACATTTATTTGATTTTCATAATTCCTCAGTTTGTGTCTTTCGCTATAGCCAGTTTTTTCTTGCTTTGCACATATCTGTCTCTCATTATTACATTTCTGTACATAGAAGGTGGCTGGAAAACATAACAGTATGTAGAGGTACTTTTGTACTGTAGATAAGTTCACGTATAATTCCACGATTCTAGCAGGAGGCATTACGTCTGCTGGTAAGCAGTTCAGAAAGTCGAAGGTTTGTTCGTCATGCATGTAGATAAAGCTAGATGACTCATAAAATTCTTTCAGAGGATGCATCGAAATGTTGGCCGATAAATCTGGTTGTGTAAATTCTACATAGATCAGCCCATAACAACAAGAAGTATTTTGTCCACAAGAGGCAGATGATTTAAGTTACAAGAAATCAGTAAATAATAAGGAGGTGAATGATGAGGCTGTGTTTTCGTACGCTGTTAAAAATATTTTTACCTTAGAAACAGCGGCATTGCAACAAGTAGAATAACTGGATGACTATGAGCATGAAAAACTCTGTGTATATCGGCTGAGACACGGGGGATGTCAATGCATAATAAATGACTTGCAAACAGAAGGTAAGACAAGGATCCAAAAATTCCGTCAGAATGACCCCCACATACCTTTGAAAGTTGCTACAAATTGTTGCTACATTCATCTTTATACAAGGCAAGACTTTTCGGGACGCGGTCTCACGGACAAAACAATTGAAAACAAAATTTTAATTTCGTGCCATAGGAGATCCATGTAGTGAGCAGCTATATGAAGCGGAGGGTTTTGTGAAGGAAATCAAGAACCACACTAACTGTGTTTGGACTGGCTACCTACTGCACAATCCACTAGGTACGCTTTGACGTTCCAATAACAAAATTTGCGGCAAGACTTCTTTTTATCAACATTGCGGAAAAAGATCAGAGTTAAGAATGTTATAGAAGAAAAATTTCCAATTATACCACGACAACCCTTACACAACGCATTTGGCAGCAATTCTGTCTTTGTTAATCTGACTTGGTTATTCTCTAACCTACAATCGAATATTTCACTTACTGACTATTCCATCCAAATAAAAAAAAAACAGTGTGTGTCATGTACACCGTGTTCACTTATTTTAAAGTTGAGAAATTCAGATTTTGTCCCTGTCGCGTTGAATATATCACGAAATACCGTAATTTTATATAGAAACAAGAGTATATCTGAATTCAGAAGTCCCTGAACTCATCTAAGGAATGTTTCTAGTCATCCTGCGGTTCTTCGCTGTGATTTACTGGGACTACTTTGCGTGCCCACCCTGACAGCTTCCACTTTCTACGGAGTTGGAACGTTTGGATCGCGCCGGCAGTATTTACAAAGAATTTCCCAAAATAAAGTCAGCTTCATTTTACCAAGGGTTTATGAGTCAAGTTATTTTAACATAAATTGTAGATGTTGAAAAGTGTAACATACGTGTTTACTTTGCTCCTAAAACCAAATTAAAATATTTCTTCTTTTGCCGCTTTAGATTCTTGTTTTCCTTTTCTGTCTGGGCTACTTTAGCTTAAGTTTTTTTTTTTAGAAATTATAAGCAGTTATCATTTTTTGAATTTTTATGTCTGTGTGAATCATCCGGCGGATTTCATAATGTTTCATTAATGGAAAGCAATTCAATTGATGACGGATTATGTTCCTTACACGGCTCCATATTCCGAATGTAAGTAGACACTACATCGTAACCAGCTACATAGTACCCGGAAGTATTTTTTTAATTGACAACTACGAATTGGCTATGTTTCTTCATATATAATGTAGTAAAATATGCCTATGACTTAGGATGCCACAAAAATAGTTTTCTAAGGAGTCAGAAATTGCTTAGATCTTAAAGACAATGCTCTATCAGGCATTGTCATTCTATCATTAAAATACTATCTTCTTCCAAGATGACAAGCAGTGTACTTTGGCGGTCCTACTGGTTTCATCCTCAGAATAAGGAAGACAAATTTTCACAGTCGTGAGAACCCCATTTCACACACTTTGTCATTCGTCAGCGTATATCCTAAGAAGGTGAGAAACACCCTTAAATAGGGAAATAACCAAGAAAACGCTGCTTTTGTGTTGAAACATTATAACTTGATAAATTTATTATGTTATTTCATAATAATATCAAGTGCGAATATTCAAGTAAGGGAAGTTTTAGAAAGTTTTTATAGCTTTAAATGCTTTAAGAGACAAAATAGTCCAAACTCTGTTATTCTTGCATTATATGCCTGTTTAGTGAATGCTTACCATATTCATACGTTCAGTGCAAATACAATTTGTACGTACTTTGAAAGAACATACCAGTTACATTAGTGCAATACAGGGAAAGCTGTCGAAGAATCATACTTAAAAAGCTTTATCTCATTTGTAGTACCATGTGTTCTGAATGTTGTACTCCTGCAGTTGTTCGTAAACAAAGAGAGGGACGTTTAAAGCGAGTTATTTGAAGGGAATGTTCAATTCTTTTTTACTGTAATTAAATTATCTTCTATCCCATAACGCCTAAAAATTGACTTGCAATAGGGACGAAAGTCTGAAAGCTATAAAATTTCGAGCAATTACATGTTTATTAAAGTAATAACATTCTAGTTTTAGTTTACAATTAGAAGAAGTGAGTATACTTTTCTGGTGTGATTGAATCTTGAATTGTGATTTATTTTTTCACCTGAATTGGTTAAGTAGTGTCCATTTAAGCAGGAAATATTCGATAGTTTAGTGCGCTATCCTTGTATCTGCCTAGCGATGTTAAGAAAGGATACGAAGACCTCACATTTGATATCCAATCCGGCGAAAATGTGAACCAGCGACCAAAAGTAATATTATAGTTATTGCTATATTAAAATTTTCCGTTCAAGAAGAAAACATATGCTTCTTATTCTTTCATATTCATCTGCCAAGATAATAATATAAGAGTATAAATCAGAGGTGAGTATTTTTAGAAAGAATTATTTTTCACAACTCAAAACGCTGTCAAGAACATTCCAGGAATAAACATTATTTATATTCTATTTTTAACATTTTTATGTCACAATTTCAATAAATGGAAGTAGGGATGTTAGTACTAAGTAAGTATATATGCAAAAATAAACATATACAGGGTGTCCTAGGAGGAATGTGCTAGACTTCGGGAGAGTGTTCCTTATGTTAAAGTATACCGATATAACCCAAAACACCTATATCCAAAGTTGAAAGGTTA
>Ga0123353_10018142_pt1 | contig 10390 bp, 9 predicted proteins | sample TergutLab28metaG_3_FD_92763 | JGI IMG/M metagenome (GOLD analysis project Ga0123353, IMG submission 92763) | Labiotermes labralis P3 segment gut microbial communities from Petit-Saut dam, French Guiana - Lab288 P3 | ecosystem: Host-associated > Arthropoda: Insects > Digestive system > Gut ...
AAACATTAGAATCAGGTACTTAAATGAAATGCAAAAAACATTAGAATCAGGTACTTAAATGAATTGCGAATAAACATTAGAATCAAGTACTTAAATGAATTGCGAATAAACATCAGAATCAGGTACTTAAATGAAATGCAAATAATACATCAGAATCAGGTGCTAAAATGAATTGCGAATAAACATTAGAATCAGGTGCTTAAATGAAATGCAAATAAAGCATAAGAATCAGGTACAATAAATAAAATGTAAATGTTAGCGAAGGATCGGGTATTAGAATGAGCAGCATGAAACTGGACCTTGAGGTCATAGAAATAGAAGATATTAGATTTGGCGATGAAACCATCGTTGAAGACGGCCTGCTTCAGATCAACAAAAATGAACTGGAGCAGGTTATTTCCGATCCGCTTTTCGCCAAGCTTGAGGTACATCTTGCTAGGCCGGGCGAATCCATCCGGATCATTCCCGTAAAGGATGTAATAGAACCTCGGATCAAACCGGACGGAACGAGTTTTCCCGGCTTGATCGGGGATTATGAAGGCTGCGGAGAAGGTACAACAAAGGTCCTCAGAAACTGCGCAGTTGTGACTGCCGGTAAAATCGTCGGTTTTCAGGAAGGCATCATCGATATGTGCGGCCCCGGAGCAGAATACTCCAGATACTCTGAACTTAATAATATAGTTATTGTTGCAGACCCGGTTCCGGATCTTGAGCTTGCAAAGCATGAAGAAGCTCTCAGGATGGCGGGAATCAAGGCTGCAAATTATCTGGCTTCGGCGGCTCTGGATCTTGAAGAGGATTACACCGAAGGTCTTTTCCTGAAAGAACTGAATGAAAAGCAGAAAAATAAACTTCCGAGAGTGGCAGTCATGTACATGCTGATGGCACAGGGACTGCTCCATGACAATTATCTGTACGGTATCGATGCAAAAAGGTTGCATACTACTTTTCTTCATCCAAACGAAATATGTGACGGAGCACTGGTTTCCGGCAACTGTGTGGTGGCCGGCGATAAAAGCACCACATACGACCACCAGAATAACGCCCTTATTAAAGAGATGATGGAGGCTCACGGAAAAACCATAGACTTCGTTGGTGTGATCCTGGTTCCGACCTACCCGGGTCTTGCGGACAAAAAAAGATGCTGCAATGCAGCTGTAAATATCGCAAGGCTTCTCGAAGTAAAAGGGGTGATTTTACCGGAAGAAGGCGGAGGGAATCCGGAAGCAGATCTTATGATGTTATGCAGAGCATGTGAAGCAAACGACATCGGAACGGTAATGATGCTGGGCCCCGACGGTGTGGAAGAGCCTGTTGCCGACACAACAGAAGAAGCGGACGCCGTCATAAATCTGGGCGACTGCAATGAATGGATCAGACTCCCGAAGATGGAGAAGACAATAGGCTGCCTGGAACAGGTAAGTAAACTGTCCGGAGGATCCGAGTCCAGCCTAATGGATGACGGGAGCATGCGCGTGACCCTGTCTACGATAATGGGATCAGTCATCGGACAGGGTTATCATAAAATGACGTCGTTCGTTTACTAAGGAGCCGGACATGAGAATAGTACATTATATAAATCAATTCTTCGGACAAGTAGGCGGCGAAAGTGAAGCCGGTTATCCGCTTGAAGTAAGAAAAGGTCCGATAGGCCCCGGCAAGCTTCTTCAGGAAATGCTCGGGCAGGAAGATGAAATAGTCTCCACTATTGTATGCGGTGATAATTTCTTTGTGGAAAATCCGGAAAGGGTTGAGCCTGAACTGCTCGCCGCTCTTGAGGACGCAAAGGCGGACATACTTGTGGCGGGACCGGCGTTTAATGCCGGCAGATACGGTATGGCCTGCGGAGGCGCTTGCCAGATCGCTTATGAAGAATTGGATATAGATGCGGTTTCCGGAATGTATGAAGAAAACCCCGGGCTTGAGCTATATAGAAAACATGCGTATATAGTTCCCGTTCAGGATTCTGCGAGGCATATGAAAGATGCTCTTGAGAAAATGTCCGTGCTTATCAAAAGGCTTTCGGAAGGAGAAAAACTATACGATCCGGAAGTTGATGGTTTCTACCAAAGAGGAATAAGAAAGAATACTTTTTCTGATAAGACAGGAGCGCAAAGATCCATAGAAATGCTGCTTAAGAAAATCAACAGGGAAGAATTCGAAACAGAGCTTCCGATGCCTGTCTTTGAAAAAGTCATTCCGAGCCCGGCAGTCAGTGACATGGCACAAACTCGGCTTGCGCTTCTTACAAGCGGCGGCATGGTGCCTTTCGGAAACCCGGATCATCTGGAGGCCTGTAACTGCACCAAGTACCGCAGATATAATTTAGAAGAAATGTACGGACGTGAAGCGGTTTCAAGCGGTGAAGTCGTTCACGGGGGTTACGACCCTGCATACGGCAATGAAAACGGGAACAGGATACTGCCACTCGATGCGGCCAAGTTGCTCGAAAAAGAAGGCAGGATCGGGGAATTATTTGAGGATGTATTTGTTACGGTAGGTAACGGGATGGGCACCGATCAGGCCGCTGTTTTCGGAGATGAGATTGCAACTGAACTTATGGACGCAGAGGTGCATGCTGCCATAATGACATCAACTTGAGGGACCTGCACTCGTTGCGGTGCAACGATAGTAAAAAAGATCGACGCTGCAGGTATCCCCATCGTCCATATCTGCACGGTCACTCCGATTTCCATATCGGTGGGTGCAAACAGGGTCGTACCGGGTGTGTCGATCCCGCATCCGGTCGGAAGACCTGATCTGCCGCCGGAACAGGAACTTAAATACAGAAAGAAAATGCTTGAAACAGCACTCAAAGCATTGGAAACTGATATTGAGGAGCAAACTGTATTTCCGGTTGTTGAATAATAATAACAATATTCCCGGAATAGGCGGATGAGGAGTAATACCAATATTCCAGGAAGAGGCAAAGTAAAAGCTGTTATCAGCTAATTTAGCATTATCGCTATTTAGCTATTTCGCTATTTCGCGGGTTTGATATCCCCGCTCCGGTATGCCTGCAGCAACATCTGAAGATAATATATCCTGTCTGTCAGTTCTTTTCCTAGATCTGTGTCTTTGATGTATTGACGTCTCTCGGTATTATCGACAAAACGCACATCGCTTATTATGTCCGTGCCGTTTTCGATTGCGTTTTCGCGGGAAGTAAACGACTCATGCATAATCAGGTTCATGCCGTTCGAGTTGTAGGTCAAGGTGCATCCTGCCTGCCCGGTTTCATCACGATAGGCTTTTGAGAACCCCGCGTCTATACAGATGATCTTGCCTTCTGCTTTTATAGGCGATTCGCCTTCGTTATATTTAACCGGTATATGTCCGCAAATGATATGAGAGTTTTCACGCCGCAGACCAAAGTGGACGAGTATGCGCTCTGCCATAGCTGTATTTTCATAATTGTTATAATAAGGTCCTGAGTTTTCGATATGAGTTGTCTTGTCATTAATAAAATACCGCTCGAATGTTGCCATTTTATCCTTACCGAAAAGGGATGATTCTGGTCCGCACCAAAGATACCAGAACAGATCCTTGTTCCTGTCTTCCTCGTCGTAGAAACTGTGCCTGATTGCGGCATCAGTCCTGTCTAATAATTCCTTTCCTCGATAAGTTTCACCCAGATAGCTGACATCCTTAAAGTCGAGATTTTTATCCATAGATAATCCTGCATGGAATATCAGGTTATTGTTGAATATTTTATACATACTTCCTTTATTAAGAAGCAGTTCGGTGTGCGCCTGCAGTTTTTCACTGAGTAAAAATGATGAGCGGAGCAATTCTATGACATGGTCTTCTTCTTCGGTGAGCCGCGAAGGATCCATTGGATCGATCGTAGGCAGGAACGCGGTATTCAGCAGATATTCTTTCCCCATGATTTTTACACTGTAAGTATCATCTGTTTTTTTGATATTGCTAAGCAATACCCGGTCTTCCATTTTATAAGTGGGATTTCTTCTTATCAACTGGTCTTCCAGCTTGAACTGGATTATCGAGATCGCCTTTTGCATTCGCGCAATCAGTATTTCATCGATATCCGGGATCTCATCAGTGATCTTCGGCATAAAGCCATCAAGATCGGGATCGCCTGAATAGTTTCTTGACGAGAAAATTGCAAGAGGAAGCAAATTGATGCCGTAGCCTTCATCGAGTATAGACATATTTGCATAACGCAGGCAGATACGTATGGCGTTTATTATGCAGGCCAGATTGCCGGCTGCGGCGCCTATCCATACTATGTCGTGGTTTCCCCACTGGATGTCCAGGTTGGGATATTCCATAAGTTCGTCCATGACCAGATGCGGGCCTTTGCCCCGGTCGTAAATGTCTCCGACGATATGCAGCTGGTAGATGCCAAGACTTCTTATAGTATCAGCCATCTTGATAATAAAATCATCCGCGGCTCCCGTACTGATGATCGTATGAATGATCTCGTCGTAATAATCGGCTCTTTCGTCGTAGACGACATTTTTAAACAAAAGCTCCTGGATAATATACGCGTATGTCTGAGGAAGACTGGACGTGATCTTGGATCTGCTGTACTTTCTTGTGATAACGCGCGCAAGCACTATAAGCCTGCGAATGCATAGATAATACCATTCGGTCGTTAATGCTTCCAATGCCCTAAGCTGGCTGAGTTTGGCGGGCGGATAATATATCAGAGAACAAAACTCACGCAGTTCCGCGTCGTTTAAACGAAGCTCCTCATAATCACATTTTTCCTGAAATGCTTCGATTGTTTTTTCTCTGATCGTTCCGGAACAGTTGCGCAGTACGTGGTTAAATGCTTCATATTCCCCGTGTATGTCGGATATAAAATGCTCGGTGCCTTTCGGCAGGTTTAGTATAGCATTCAGCTTTACGATCTCTGCGCTGGCCGACGGGATTGACTGGTATTTGTCACCGAGAAGCCTCAGGTAATTCATATTGTCGCTTACTGATTTAAGCCCGAATTGTTCCATTTTTCGCTCCATCTTTCTCCATTCACACGTGATGAATAATTGTCATCAGTATAGCATATATAAAAGCTCTTTTTTTAAATATCTGTTTGTCCTTGTGTTTCACAAAACATAATGCCCTGATTAATTTACAAAACAAAATGTCCCGTTGGAATATACTGTTCGGATGGGAAAAACAGGGGAATAACGGTTGATTGCCAGAGCAAATACAGGGGAATAACTATCATTGCCGTGACACAAAATATTGATTTTTTTAGACAAAATTTGCGGTTGAGAGTGATTTTCTCTCGGTTTTCAGTGGTATTTCTTGATATTTCAGCTTTATTTGCGAATAATTCACTCTCAAGTGTAAATTTTGTCTATTTTTTTTGCTTTCAGTGTCAAGTGCAGTGAAAATGGTTTAGAAGGGGTTTAGAAGGCGGTGCGGACATTTTGTTTTTTTATTAATAAATTCCCTATTTGCTAAGTGGCGCACTGAATGTTTATAGTATAATTTATGTAAATGAATGACAAAAGAATATAACTAAAAAGCAGTAAAAAACACGATCGCTAATAAACTAAAGAAACACTATCAATAGTATTCGAAAAATGTAACATAAGAGATCATATTGCAGGTGATCCGTAAAACGAAAGGAGCCGGAGTATGAAACTGACAAAAAAGGAACAGGAGCGCCTGATCATTTTTAATGTTGCGGAAATCGCAAGGAGAAGATGGAGACGGGGCCTGAAGCTCAACTACATAGAAGCCAATGCCATTATTTGCGACGAAATGTTCGAAAGAGCAAGAGAAGGCAAGTGGTCTCTTGTTGAACTAGTCGAAGTCGGCTCTATGATAATAACGGAAGAAGATGTGATGGAAGGTACCGCGGCATTGCTGCCGAACATCGATCTTGAAGCTCTTTTCCCGGACGGTAATAAGCTGATATCTATCCAGGATCCCATCAGGCTGGCAAATCGCTCCGAAGCAATCCCTCAGAGCGAATTACTGTCCATGCAAAGCTGGACTGCTTCGCCTTGCTCGCAGTGACAGTACCCACCAGTCATTGCGAGGAGAGACCCAGTCATTGCGAGGAGAGACCCAGTCATTGCGAAGCGAACCAGTCATTGCGAGGAGAGACCCAGTCATTGCGAGGAGAGACCCAGTCATTGCGAGGCGAACCAGTCATTGCGAGGAGAGACCCAGTCATTGCGAGGCGAACCAGTCATTGCGAGGAGAGACCCAGTCATTGCGAGGAGCAACGCGACGAAGCAATCCAGAAAACCAAGGAGGACAATATTATGCCATACAGAATAGGCGAAATAATATTTAAAGACGAAGAAATCGTTTTGAACGAAGGAAGCCCATGTGTCGAGATCACCGTTAAAAATTCCGGCGACAGAACCGTGCAGGTGTGTTCCCATTATCATTTCTTTGAAGCAAACAGCGCACTGGTATTCAACCGTGAAGATGCTTACGGAAAACATCTCGATATACCATCGGGTACGGCTGTGAGATTTGAGCCGGGCGCAGATAAAAAAGTAACATTGGTTCCGTATAAGGGCGACAGAAAAATATATGGCTTTGACGGTCTGGTCATGGGAGAGCTTGATGACCCGGATGTTAAAGCAAAAGCCCTGGCAAAAGGAAAGGAGATATACTGATGGCTTATAAAATGAGCAGGCAGGAGTATAACGATATCTGCGGTCCGACGGTCGGAGACAAGATACATTTGGCGGACACAGACCTTATCATTGAAATAGAAAAAGATTATGCTAAAGAGAATTACGGCGACGAGACGATCTCAGGCGGAGGCAAGTCATTTCGTGACGGCATGGCGCAGATATCCGGAAGGACATCCGCAGAGGGTGTGCTCGACATCGCTATAACAAACGCGATGATCATCGACCCGGTCATTGGCATCGTAAAAGGAGATATCGGAGTCAAGGACGGAAAGATCGTAGGCATCGGCAAGAGCGGAAATCCTGATACGATGGATATCACGCCCGGTCTTGTGGTGGGCGCAAGCACAGAAGTCGTATCGGTCGAAGGTTCGATAGTCACTGCGGGCGGCCTTGACATCCATATACATTTCGAATCTCCGGAACAGTATGTAGAGGCATTGTCTAACGGGATAACCACCATGATCGGCGGCGGAAACGGAGTCAAGACATTGGTGATCGAATCTCCCGGGCCGTGGCATCTGCGGCAGATGATAGAAGCGCACGAATCCATACCTGTGAATGCCGGTTTTCTGGGCAGAGGTAATTCATCACTCCCGGAAACCATCAGAGAGCAGGCTGAAGGCGGCGCGATCGGTATGAAGATCCACGAAGATTACGGCGCTACGCCGGAGGTGATCAGGAACTGCCTGAATGTTGCAGACGAATATGATTTTCAGGTGCAGATACATACAGACACACTTAATGAAGCAGGTTTTGTTGAAAAAACCATCGACTCGATCGGCGGTAAGACGATACACGCCTATCATTCGGAAGGCGCGGGCGGAGGCCATGCCCCGGACATTATGAAAGTATGCGGAGAGGAGAATATAATTCCGTCCTCAACAAACCCGACTAATCCTTTTACGGTAAATACCATATCCGAGCATCTGCAAATGATCATGGTGGCGCATGCCTTAAACCCGAGGATCCCCGAAGATGTTGCTTTTGCGGATTCGCGAATCAGGGGCGAGACCATCGCGGCAGAAGATGTATTCCACGACATGGGCGCAATAAGCATAATCAGCTCCGACTCGCAGGGCATGGGCCGCGTGGGCGAATCAGTTTTAAGGGCATGGCAGCTTGCGTCCAAGATGAAAAAGCAAAGAGGCCCTCTTCCTGAAGACAAGCCGGGCAACGACAACGAAAGGGTGCTCAGATACATTTCCAAATACACCATAAACCCGGCCATCGTAATGGGGGTGGATGAATACATCGGCTCGCTTGAGCCGGGAAAAATCGCGGATATGGTGGTTTGGGATCCCAAGTATTTCGGAGCAAAGCCATGGATGGTATATAAAAGCGGAGCAATCGTGTATTCACCCACAGGAGATGTAAATGCTTCTATCGAAGCATGTGAGCCGAATTTATACAGATTTCAGTATGCCGCATACGGTAACAACATAAACCGATACAACAAAATATTCGTAACTCAGGCGGCAATAGAAAACGGCCTTGCGGAAAAAGTCCCGTTTTCGGCAGAAAAACTCTTGCCGGTAAAAAATACCAGAAATCTGCGAAAGAAAGACATGGTAAGAAACAGTCTGTGCCCGGAAATAAGAATCGATCCCGAAACATATGAGGTTTTTGCGGATGGAAAGCTTATCACATGTGAGCCCTTGGAAGAATTGCCCTTGGCGCAGAAGTATTTCTTCAGGTAGTTATGGATAAACAGCTTCTTGTAATGATGCTTTCTTCCGGGACATTTCCGACGGGCGCGTTCAGCCAGTCCCGCGGTCTTGAGACCTATGTGGAGAATAAGATCGTCAATAATGCAGAAGGTCTTAAGGGATTTATGGACGCTTATCTTAAGCATGTTTTATGCTGCTTGGAAGGGCCGTATCTTGTGGCAGCATATGAGTGCGTAAAAGGTTTGAGTTCAACGGATGCCGGTGATGAAGTAGTGGATTTGATAGCTTTGGATAAAAAAACTATTGATACTATTGATGAACTCAGTCTTAATAATGAAAATCAAAATACTGTTCCGCTTGATAATAAGGCAATTGGTTTGATAAGTACAGATAATAGGATAGCTGACTTGACGGAACTGAACAGTGAGCTGGTTGCTATGAAAACAACTAAGGAATCGCGTGAAGGAATCTGCAAATCCGGAAATGCTTTTATGCGGGTCGCTTCAGGGATTACTGATGATCGATTCATTTCGGAGTTTTATGAAAAGTTTAAGAACTCCGGCATTGCCTATCCGATCGCATACGGGCTCGTATGCTCCCGTCTGGATATTGATCTAAAGAGCTCTCTCAGAGGATTTTTCTTCAGCGAATTAAACGGCATCGTCCAGAGCGGGCTTAAGCTCATCCCGCTGGGGAACATTGAATCTCAAAAAGTTCTTTTCGATTCCATAGGCGATATCGAAGAAGCTGTTAATAAAACACAGGGGAAAACATTAGACGATATAAACACATTTAACCCCGGTTTTGATATCGCGTCAATGAACCACGAGTATCTGAAAACCAGGTTGTATATATCTTAGAGTTGTTAACATAATAGATTGTATATATAAAGGATCATAAATGAGAAGAGTCTTTAGAATTATTGGGATAGCGATGTTTATTATCGGAGTGATATTCGTCGTATATGCTCTTTTTCATCCTGAAGCAGGATTTCCGATACCATTATGGCTAACTTATTTTCTTTATTCTATATATATGATTATCATGTTGATTTTCTTAGTTTTTCCGTTTAAGAATAAAAAGAATAAGAATAGATTGAAAAGTAATAAATGAGAAGAGGATAAACGATGCATCTGATATTAGACATAGAAGAATCGATACTAAAGACAAAAAAGAAAGATGGCGGAAGGAAGATCAACAAGCCTGTCAGGATAGGAGTCGGCGGCCCTGTGGGCTCCGGCAAAACAGCCCTTATAGAAAAGTTGTGCAAGGCTTTGCGTGACGAGCTTGAGATCGCGGTGATTACCAACGACATTTTCACAAAAGAAGACGCACTGATTTTGTGCCGTGCAGAGGCACTTTCCGAAGAACGAATAATGGGTGTGGAGACAGGCGGATGCCCGCACACGGCAGTCAGGGAAGACATATCCATGAATATGGAAGCCGTGGACGAGATGTGCCGGAAATTCGAAAACCTTGATATCATATTTATTGAGAGCGGCGGCGATAACCTGGCTGCGACATTCAGCCCCGAACTTGTTGACGCACTGATATTTGTGATCGATGTAGGCGAAGGGGAAAAGATTCCAAGAAAAGGCGGCCCGGGTATCACCAAGTCCGACTTGCTTGTCATCAACAAAATCGACATAGCCGAGTATGTTCACTCCGACTTGGATATTATGGATAGGGATACCAAAGCCCAAAGGGGCGATTTACCCTACGTCTTTACAAATCTTTATGACGGCATCGGACTCGACAAAATCATCACCTGGATTAAGGAGGTTTTGCTTGTTATTACCTGAGAAGTGATTTGCTTCTGCAAGAGACGAATAGTTTTCCCCGGTAGCAGAAATGGAACGAAAAAACAATAATGACTGAGCATGAAAAAATAATAGAGAAAGATATAAAAACACTTTCATCCGGAACAGCGGAAGCTTCTTTTGAACAGACCGGTGAGATTCGTGCCATATTCAGAAACAAAGAATATGACGACGGCAGTGAGAAGACATATGTGGCCAAGCAGTTCTATAAGCTGCCAATGCAGATCATTTCGCCCTACTATTTTGATGAGGACGGAACGGCGTTTCTTTA
>Ga0123353_10018143_pt1 | contig 10389 bp, 11 predicted proteins | sample TergutLab28metaG_3_FD_92763 | JGI IMG/M metagenome (GOLD analysis project Ga0123353, IMG submission 92763) | Labiotermes labralis P3 segment gut microbial communities from Petit-Saut dam, French Guiana - Lab288 P3 | ecosystem: Host-associated > Arthropoda: Insects > Digestive system > Gut ...
CGCAGAGCCAACATCATTCGCATCTTCAGAGAATTCGAGAAGCCCCATAATGATTAGAATAAATGCAGATGATCTATTAATTGAACCGCAAGGAATATGTTACGATTCGTGGAAAAGAACAAAAAATATAACAATCTACATAAAATGTACTCAAAGAGAGTATGTCATAAAGGCCACGAGCGAGTTATATAGAATACTTGCAAAATATAGAAAGAAACCTGGAAATGATTGGGATATGATTGCAGATATCTTAGATACCCCCATATATCCTTCTCACAAAGTCTATCTGAGATCTATAGGATTCAGATTAATAGACTTCTTCTTAGTGCTGCCTAACTCCAGCATGAAAGAGGACTTAGAAAGAAAAGTAGTTAGGAACAGATAAAGAGGAAAAAATATGAGCGGAAACAGAGATGAAGCGGCTCAGTCCGCTGATATACGGAATGTACGGAAAAGTGATACTATGAAAATGATTAATGAAGGAGGGGGCACATGAGTGGCTACCGCGTGCTATATGGTTTCGGTCAACTGCCACGTAAACTAGGCGAATCTCCTGATAAAATCCCAGATGGATTAATATCAGGAGGAACTACCAAAATTGATTCAGTTCTATCATACCTTAAATATAGGTTTGGTGGCGGGGTAGATTTATCTCACAATAGAAACATTCAAGTAGCGCACGCCTGGGATTTAGGGCAAAGAGAAGCTACAATAACCACTCAAGGTATTAGAGAGGTTGAATGGTCGGCTAACGGAATGGTCATGCCGGAACACCTTAAATGGCTAGAATATCTTTTCTGTACAGAATCAATTGAGATCACAGGAGGTTCAAGTTATGATTCGCTGTCATCTCATCAACAGGCGGTAGTGAGCAGTACCCAATATTCTGCGTATCAAGATAAGATCAATAACCCCGAACTAGACGCTCCTGGAAAGAATACCATAAGAATTTATTACTATAGACCTCTTAATGGACCCAACCATCAGATTCCACACGGTAAAGCCGCAGGCATGTATCAATATAGAGGACTCTTTGATATGATTACGATTAAGTACAACGAAGAGACGGGTATCAAAGGAGACAATGAAATTACACTGCTGTTGGGTTGCATTATAAACAGCGTAACAATCAGCTATGAAAATGGTAGCGACGCAGCAATAAAGTTCTCTATAAATGGTTATGCTATGGTTGACCCGACAATGGTGTTCAATACAAAAGACACAGAGTATGATATAATTAGAGATTGGGTCGCTGAGGATTTAATAGGTGATGTGTTTACATTTGGATGTTTAAGTACTATGGAAGAAAACGCACCCGATTATGAACCTGTGGCTGAGACAGACTCATCCTCCTTAGATATTAGCACAGGAGTCAACAGGATAGCTGATTGCGGTAAGGCATGGTATGGAGCATATTCTTTAGGTAACTTAGAGTACTCTGTGTCTACAAGCACATACTCGGACGACCCGAACAAGTATATGGCGAAGGTTTACGGAATCTCGAACTTTACAGGAGTGACCGATTTCAAGTTCCCTGGAAAAGTCCCGTATCTAATTCCATTAGCGAAAATTCATACACAAGACACGCTTTATCCTGCACCTGCGAGTAAGTTCTTAGACATAGATATGCAGAAGGTTGCAACGTCAAGTCTGAACAGAACTTATGCGATAGGAGGGGATGCGGTTATGGATGAACCTGACTTGGCCCCTAGAAAAGTACAAATAGTAGTTATGTCTTCTACTTAATAAACCCATAAGGTGATTTTAAAATGACTAACGAAATATGCGAGACCCCACTAGTGGCGAACAGACTAACTAAATGCAGAATAGCGAAAAAAGTGTTCAATGCTGAAGATTACAATTCGGACTATAAAGGGGTATTAATACATGTATTTGCGCCCACTGTCAGGTCATGGGAAGGAATAAAATCTTTCCTAGCATCTAACAAAAGAGCACAAGATAACGATATGAACCCCGAAGATACTGTAAAATATCTTAAAGAAGAAGCAAAGATGATGCAACATTGTGTGGAATTAGAAATAGAGGGAGTTCGCTCCGAGATAACAATATTTGAGATTGAATCACTACCCTTTATGCTATACCAAGATATTATAGCTCTGATTATGGAACTTGGTGATATCCCTTTGCCAGACTCCCTCAATGGAAAAGCACTAGAGCGGAGCACAGAGCTGCGAGGGCGGCGAAAGCGTGGACAGAAGCTATAAAAAAAGGCAGCACCACACCAGAATATGCTGAAGCAGAGTTAATGACTCATTGGATGCTTACAACTGGTAAAACATCAGAAGATTGGCTGGATCTACCCTTATCAGACATACAAATGATGGGGTTGTATTATAGAGCAAGTTTAGAACGTCAATATCTGATGATGAAGAACTCGATAATGGAAGGTATGTACGGTGGCAAGAGGAGCAGGGCGGTCTAACACCTATTCTGGAGAAGGATTCACACCAAGTGATCCATTGATGCTAAATTCACTTCAATCTATATTGAAGGAACAAGTCGATGCAATAATGGATTTCAAATTTGTAAATAAAGGTGTAAGTAGGAATCTAGAAGAATTGGTTAAAGCCACCACAAAAATTACCTCATCCCCTCAAGCTACACGCGATGTGATGAACAGAACTTCGAATCTATTTGATATAGCTATCAAGAAAGGTATGTCAAATGCGTTCGAGCCACTGGCTAAGATATTAAATACAGCGGTGCAAGCTAATATCGCCGCAATGGGTAAACAAACATACTCCCCCACAGGAACTCGCTCTGGGGCATCAGATACTGCTAAAATTATAAAAGAGCAAATGTCTGCCACGAAACAGAATAAACTCGTAACAACCCCGCAGGGCAGACTAGCCACAATTAATAACATCTTAGGTGGTGGTGGAGGAAATGGAGGTGGCTCCCCCTCTTCTTTCGGAAATGAAGGCGGAGGTAAAGGGTTCTTAACGACCATGACTAAAGCGTTCACAGGTGTTAAGGGGAAGGACTTTAAAAAACTATTCAGAGCATTAACGGTGGTTACGGGAGCAGTCTCTAAGATATGGGACTTGTTTGAAAAAGCATCGCCGTTTTTATCAGGAATAATGGATATAATAACTCAACTATTCTTATTGATGTTAATGCCTATAGGTAATGCAATTGCACAGGGAATGCTAAAAACGTTGCCAGCGTTGGTAGATTTTGTATTAGATTTCATAAACGATTTTGAGAATTCTGGTCTGAAAGATTTCTTTGTAGATACGGGGGAGAAATTAGGAGAGCTCGTATTGAAAATATTTGAAATAGCAGGAGATTTGATTAAGCATCTGCCGTGGATTATTGATACTATGATAATGGTGGGTGATTTTGCATTAGATGTTATTAAATTCTTAATTAAGAATTGGCCACTTATCTTGGTGGCTATAGGGGCGATTGCGGTGGCACTGGCGGTTGCTTTCATTATGGTCATTTCGAGCTTGTTGACAACGGCAACTGCCACGGCTGCGTCGGCTTTTGCTTTAGCAGTAATAGCGGGTCTATTGATGAGCATTTTATTACTGCTGGCAGTGTATACAGGCATAAATGTTCCGCTACTGATATTAAATACCGCGGCGACTGTGGCACTGGCAACACCCATTTTATTGATATTAGGTGTTATTTTATTGATAATAGCCGCGATATATATCTTATGGAACTACTTTGATAAAATAGTTGAATTTTTTACAAACATATGGAACACAATAAAAAATATCGCGTCGATAATATGGGAAGCTCTCAAACGAGGATTCCAATGGCTAATCGACGACTTACCAAGACTGGTGTGGGAAGGTATTAAAGGTATAGGCCAAGGGATTGTTGATGTCGCCGTAGGTGTGGTTGATTTCTTAAACCCATTCAACATTGGTAGTGGAAAATTCCTGGGAATGTTCGCTAGCGGTGCGCATGTTCCTTCTACACCGGGGGGTGGAATTGCTCTACTGGGAGAAGGAGGGGAAGGGGAGTGGGTAATTCCCGACTCAAAGATAGATCAATTCGTAAGTGAGGCTGGAGGAAGAGGGGGAGTATACGTTACCATACAAGGAAATGTTATTGGGATGGATAATTTCAGAAGAGTAATAGAAGATGCTGTGGATAGAAAAAATAACGCATCCAGGTTCAGGTGATTATATGCCGATAGACTCAGATTTAATAAATACATATTCGATGTGGTTAAGTAGAGATCCTATTAAAAACGATGGAACAATAGATGATAATTGCTTCATGTTTCTAGGGGTCACGGAGGGTGGTTTCGATTTTAAGATTACATATGGGGGAAAAATCGTAGGTATATTTGGAATGCACCCTAGCAACGCCATGTATATGGATGGAACGGGAGGTGCTAAGAGCGACATAGCAATATCTACCATAAGAGCCAATCCTACAAACCCTGATGATAGATGGGCAAAGATCGCAAACCCAGGTGTTGATTATTATAATAGCTGGCTACCTACTCGTGTTGAAAATCGAAACATTTTCAACAGCATCCCTAACCCGCAAGTTAATAATATTTCGAATTACGCATTCATAGAAGAGTTACAAGACATGAAAGTTAAGGTTCAGATGCTAGATAATGCTTACGTCTTAAGGATATATAGAGGTTTTGGAACTCCATTTTTCAGAAAGGATGGAGCCCCCACAAATCCACAAATAACGCCTCAGATAAGAAATAGAGGGTATGTTCAGTTTCCAGTATATTTAAAGAATGCAAGGTTCCAATACAATGTAAGCGAGCCCAATATAATGTCAACCGAATTGAGCCTGTTCATGCGCAATCCATATATGGGATTGGAGAATATAGAGGAGATTTGGCAATGAGTGTAGAAGATGGAGAGGTAGATGTTTACTTCGGAACATACGAATCCCTTGGTAATCCAGCCTATATGCCTTGGAAGCTACGCCACTGTAATATCGAGGTGTCGTTGGTAGGAAACGAAAATCCCATCGGAATACCTCACTTTCCGGGCAGAGCTGCCATAGTCTTCGATTTATCAGGGCCAACGAGACAATTTAAGATATCAGGTATAAGATTATCATCAGAAGAAGATTTCTCCAACTATGATTTCGTTCACACACAATTCAATTATATCACACGTAATGTAGGACTTCCCTCTCAGAGAAATGAAACATACATTGGTATAGAGTGGTTATTATCTTCGTTACAAGCTGGACTAAAAGGTTTCATATTAAGAATAAAACCACCCGCGCCATATCCCGCGGACAGTAGATTCTTATACGGGGACTTCAATGTAGGATTAATAGATATAGATATGAGTATAGGTGAAGGATACAACACTCTTAATTATACTCTAACTCTAATAGAGAGGAACACGTATGAGACTAAAAATTACCCAGATAGAAAGATGTATGAGATGTGGCCAAGAGAATACGACGCATCTGCATGGCCACCACTGCCACTAACGGGGGTATCACCATGAGTGTTACAACACCTACGGTACATATATCAGGGAGCGATGGTATCTGGCGCGACGCATCATCAATAATAATATCAACTGAGATTCAATATGGTAAGAATCAACCATTTATGTTCCTATCTGTAAAATTAGTGAAACCCATATTCAACACGGATGATTATTGGCAACAACAATATGATAAAAACCCCACCCATCCATTAGCCAGTACAAAGCCAAAAATAACGGTAGGTACAAGCAGGATACGTGTGAACACATACGGAGAAGCAAACAATCTAACCATCGTTCGAATTAATGATTCAGATGATGGATTCATAGAGTTTATAGGTGCTCAGAATATGTATAGGAGCAAATCAATTACCATAGGGTCTCTATTTAACATGGTGTATAATAATAGCTCTACACCCACCTTTAGTTTAGAGATGATGCCTTGGATGATGCTACCTCCTCCCGCACCATCTCAAAATCAGACGGAAACGGGGGATTTCAGATATACGCAGAATGTTCCATTCGACTACCCGGCTAATACTATTCCATCTTCTCTAAAGGCATTCTTGAATACATCTAAAGGGGATGTTAAGCTAGAAATGATAGAAGGAAATACAACAGATCTATTCAAGTGGATTTCATGGATGATAGGGAATTACAGCCCATTTACGGGAGAAATGGTTGTTGATTCTGCACTTAAGTATAAACACGGCCCCGCTTCTGGTAAACCTGAACTTACAGACGCATACGCTTCTCACCAAATAGTAAATCTGAGAGAAGAGAAGGTGGGGAATGAGATTATAGTTAAAGTAAGGCCGGATATGAAATGTTGGGATCTATTAAAACATTTTGGCAATCTAACGTTAAGAACTCCATTTTTCTATGACAAGGCGTATTTTGTAAATTACGAGCCAAACAACGGCTCAACAGTAAATACAACAGGAACATATCTTCCTGGTGGTTTAATAATAGATTATGGTGCAAATACAGATTATGTGTTCGCAACGCTGTCCTCATTCCTTACCCCTCCTCATACAGATGTTAACGGGGTAAATGTAGTTTTCAAAGTAGGGGATACAGTAGGGATATTGGCAGACGATTCAATAAGATGGATCACGGGTATATCTCCACTTACCCACATTATAGTAACTCCCGAGATGACAGCAGGAATAGCGTTGAATCTAGACCAAGGAGAGAGATATCTATTACAATCACAAACAGTGGCTTCAGAGAACTTCGAATGGACATCATATATATCCGACAGGATATCAAGAGTGGGAGCCGATGATATAAAGACGGGATACCCAGACTTATCTGAATGGGATTGGCAACCAGATGATCCATTAACAAATCCTGAATATAACGCTGAGTTAACATTGGGTAGAAAATATCAAACTAAACTGGCAGGAATGCACAAGTTAGTAGAAGGATTTGAACCACAATCTACAATTAGGTATAATATAATTGAAACCAGAGCCGAAGAAGGGATCCCGCCAATTAGTATCATTCCGGTAATTGATGTGCAGGATTTCGACACAAAGGTAAACAATGGCACAATCCCACAAACAGTGGGAACCTCAGTTCAAATATTATCTACCAGAGAAATTATACAATGGAATGCTGGAGGATTTTGGAAAACATACGCACCACCAACGATGCGGGTTCCAAACTATAAGGCGTATTCCATAATAAATACATTAGTCGATAGACAAAACTCAATAACAATAAATAAGGCCCCGCTCGCATTAACAACTTTATTGTATCCTCAATGTGTTACGGAGCTTACATGGGGATATCCTGAATTCCAAGATGCTGAACAACAAGTAAATAATGCTGAGCAATACGCAATAGGAGCCACACAAGATGGTACAGGGGAAATTGAAATCTCTGATAAGTGGGCTTCTAAACTATCTATCGGGAATCAAACACTATCTCAAATAGAAGAAAATTTTGTGGGATTTTCAGGTATTGTGATTGTGAAGAATAGAACGTCAGAAGTGTATGAGATAAGAGGGTATTCCGACGGAGACATACAGACCACAATGGGTTCTGATGGAAAATTCACGGCGGGTTCTCGATCATCGGGTAATTTTGTCCAATTAGACATGGAAGGGTTAACAATAATGTTCGACCCAACAGATACCACTTATTTCGAGCAGAGTGCTATCAAGTTTAGGGCAAATGATGATACAAGATGGGAACCTATGAGATTATATACATATAATGATTCATCGGATTTGCTAGATCCAGTACAATGGGCTGTGATGAGAGCATATGATGAAAATATCCCTGGTGGTCGAAAGGCAGGAATTAAAATATATAACACTCCGGCGGCGACAGGACCCATAGATACTAATGTCCTTGGAAATATTAACCCTTTAACGGGATTCAGTTCAAGTTATTACAGCATCCTAGTAAATGGAGCTTCAGGCGGAACATTTAGAGACGTTTTACAATATCATGGAACTCCTACGAATAATGGACGACCTTTGTACATCTCAAGATCAAACCTCCCCACCATTCCTTCCGCGATGGAGGCCATACCTCATATAAGCATTCCCGCAGTATATGCAAGTGCTCCATCAGGTCATAGCCATAAATTACGTTTTTCTATAATGGTTCTGGGGGGGAATGGCATGACAGGGCAAGGAGGGGGGTGGATTAGAGTGCGTGTATACACAGGACAATTAAACCTCCCTAATCCTACATATATAGAATTGGTGGCGAGAACCGAAAACTATCCCCCAAATACACCAGTAGACATTATATCTTCCCCAAATCGAATATATTGGAACACGAGTGTTACTTTTGAAATTAATATTGTTCGATCACCAATATATCTGATTGGATATGAACAATCAATAGATATGTGGAGAGGGGGAAACACTTGGGACCAAACATATACAGAAGGTGCTGCTCTCAGCGGGTTCAAATTAATATATAATTCAATAGATGGAGCAGAAATAAGAGTCAGAGATGATAAAATAGATTTGTATGGCAATACAAATTTCTTTGGAAACATCAGCGGAACAGTCACATTCGATTCCACATATGTTCAGAGTTTGAAAACCGCATTAGGATTACCATAATTAACAAGTACAAAAATATATATAGTATTATCACTATATTGTTTTGAGGTGGTGGATATAACCACAGAATATGGAAGGATTAAAGTTAAATGCACATGTGATGTGTGTGGGGTTATTAAAAGAGTAGAAACACCCGCTAAAATTTATGATACTCTCGACTGGGTAAAGACATATATGAAGGACGTATATGGATGGCGTGTGAGAGGGAATTCAACCTGTGTGTGTCCTAAGTGTGAGAAACTAAAGGATTATGTCTTAAGTACAATTAAGAGATAAATCACATGAATGGTAATCAAAAGATACTAGTTGTACTCGTAGTTCTTTCTTCCATAATACCTATGTGGTTTATATGGAATAATGTCTCCCCAATTCCTTCTAATGATGTTGTGAGTGGAGATATAAAGGAGACTAATACGTTTTTTCGTTTCGAAGGAGAACCATATATAATAACCGCATACATTCCGCAGGACAGATTCGACGCATATGATGATAGCTGGATTATTCGTTATTTATCTCATATCAACAATTCATATAGATATATAACTCCCGACGATCCAGTAATTCAAGATATCGCAAAACAAATAGAAAATAAAACACTAGGATGGAGTGATGTAGATAGAGCTAACTTTACACTGGCATATACTCAGGCACTTCCTTACAAATCAGACAATTCATTATATGGCACAAGAGATTATTGGGCTTTCCCTATAGAAACACTATATCACAATGGAGGGGATTGCAAGAATAAGTCGATTCTATACGTATCCATAATGAGGGCAATGGGTTATGATGCTATCTTAGTAGGGAATAGATCTCATGCAGTTTCCGGGGTAAATATAGATGGTCTAACAGGACAAAATATAACTCATTTTGGTAAAACATATTATTTAGCAGACTCTACAACCAAGACTCAAATAGGAGTATTAGATGGAGATGGTTATGTTCCAGCTATATGGTTCAATATGATTGGTCTGGCCTTTATAATAGTATGGCTGGTGATTTTAATAATTTCTATTAAAGGATATAAAGAATACGGAAATATAGAGGAAAACAACGATGAAGAGTAATAGAACAATACACAATGGAAAACCAATCTCTCTTGATTTCGAGATCGCGTTAAATATACTGCAATGGCAAGATAAAAAGGACAGAACTTATTTTGGAAGACTTGTAGAAGAGTTTGATGGATTCATATCTAAGTTAGATATATCTAAACTTTTAGACATATTAGATGATTACGGAATTATAGATGGTGATTGGGAGAAGAAGAAAGACGACAAATGGTACAGAGTGTTCTTCGTTGATGAGGATGCTTATGGACTAATAAAAGAATTAGAAGCAGTTACGGAGGAAACATATGGGTGAATATGAAGGGTTTATAATTCCACCCGAAGAGATGAGAGGGATCTATAACGGAGAATTAAAATACACAATAGGTATGGACTTCGAAGATTTTCAAGCAACCATAGAAGGAATGGTAGAAAGGCAACTTAAGAGGAAAAATGACAATATATAAAACATGGTATGGCGGCGGAGTAGAGTCTATATATAGAGTGTCTTGGATTAAAGTATATGATGAATGGGATTCTTCCGATGGGGAAGCGTTTTTCGATACGTTGAGAGAATGTTTCGAATGGTTAGCTAATGTAGAAATAAGAGATGCAAGTTGCTTCATCTATCGTGATGGTGAAAAGATATTCGAATCGGATTTTCACGAATTATAATTTCTCATCACATGCTCAACAAAGAAGTATCAGCACACACTCTCTCTCTAGGAACACTCAATACTCCTACGAATCATTCAATTAACCGACCAAGCTCCGAAGGAGTGGGTGTGGAGCACGTCA
>Ga0123353_10018144_pt1 | contig 10389 bp, 8 predicted proteins | sample TergutLab28metaG_3_FD_92763 | JGI IMG/M metagenome (GOLD analysis project Ga0123353, IMG submission 92763) | Labiotermes labralis P3 segment gut microbial communities from Petit-Saut dam, French Guiana - Lab288 P3 | ecosystem: Host-associated > Arthropoda: Insects > Digestive system > Gut ...
ATCAAGAGTGTGTAAACCGGATAGACCGCATTGTAATAGCCCATCCCCTCATCACCGATAAGATTGCCGAGCGGTATACGGAAAAAAGCGCCGATTATTTTAATAATAATACCGGCGACCGACAAGATGGCGGCGCCGTATATGATCGTCTGTTTATTCAGAGACGTTCGTTCGCCGCTCATGAAGCTCCTTCCATAAGCTCCGCCAGTATCCTGTCTTTAGCGCATTCCACTTCGTATACGACCTTACGCACGTCGACTGTCGGGAATTCTCCGCTTTCGTAAACCACGCGGCCGTCTATAATAGTCATGAGAATATCTCGGCTCGAAGCCGAGAAAACGAGTGTGTTCGCTATTTCATATACGGGGTTCAGCGACGGCGACGCAAGATCGACAAGTATGAGGTCGGCACGGAATCCTTCCTTGATATAACCGCAATCTTCCCTTCCCTGCGCCAGCGCCCCGGCCCTTGTCGCCGCGTACAGCGCTTCACCCGGCGTTATGAGAGTCGGGTCGCCAAACCGGGCTTTCGAAGCCAAAGACAATAACTTCATTTCTTCAAAGAAATTAAAGCTGTTATTGCTGGCCGCCCCGTCCGTACCGAGAGCGACGTTGACGCCCTTTTCAAGTATCAGCGGTATACGGGCGATACCGTTCGCAAGCTTCATATTGCTCACGGGACAGCCTACGACCGTCACGCCTTTTTCCTTGATTATATCGACGTCTTCTTCCTCAACCCATACGCAATGCGCGGCAAGCCCGCCGTTGTTAAAAACGCCGCTGTCTGAAAATACACGTACCGGGGTCCGCCCGCCGTTGCGCTCTTTGCATTCCTCGTGTTCGCTTCGGGTTTCTGAGACATGGACGTGGACAGGCGCGCCGGTCTCTTTAACCAATCCGGCTACCGCGTCGATAAGCCCGGGCGTCGCCGTGAATTCCGCGTGCAGACCCACATCTACCCGTATCCTCCCATCCTCCGTGTCGTGATGTTCGTCAAAAAGCTTTTTACTTTCCTGGTACGGTTTGAATCCCGTCAGGTCCAAAATCTCGTCAAAAAACGAAAGCCCGCGGCAAACATTGAGCTTTGCCCCTGCCTCAATTGCCGCTCTGACTATATCTTCACAGAAAAAATATTGATCCGACGACGATACTATGCCATGCGCGAAGGATTCCGCCAAAGCGAGCATGCTAGCGTGATAACAGTCCTCTCCGTTTATTTTATCCTCGAACGGAAATATCTTTTTTCCCAGCCAGTCCTGAAGATACATATTTTCGCCATAGCCCCGCATGAGCGTCATCGGCAGATGCGTATGCGCATTGTAAAACCCCGGCATCAGAAGCTTCCCTCTTCCGTCGATTTCGCGATCACTGCCGCTGTCAGCCGTTCCGCCCGGCACGACCTCCGCAATGCGGGATCCTTCCGTCCGCACATCCATGTTTTCCGCTAATGTGTAGTCATCTTTTAAAACCGCAATATTTTTAAAGAGCAAGGTATTCCTCCAACCGCGCGAAGAACGCGTCCATTTCTTCGGGCTTGCCTATGCTGATGCGCAAGCGGTCGTCTATCTTCGGCTGATCAAAGTACCTTACATATATGCCTCCTACATGTAAAAACGCATAGATCGCCTGCGCGCGAGCCGCGCTCCCGCAACCGACAAACACGAAATTACCGGACGGCTCCGGCACGTCAAATCCATATTCGAGAAGTCTCTCATAGGTTTTACTCCGCGTATCGCGTATCTTGTCTACCGCGAATGTAAAGTATTCCTCGTCGGCAAGCGCCGCTATGCCCAGCGCCGCCGTCACAGCGTCGACCGGATATGAATTGTAAGAATCCTTTGCCGCCGTAAGCGCTTCAATAAGGCGCGCGTCACCGATCGCATAGCCGATGCGTCCGCCCGCAAGCGAACGCCCCTTTGAAAATGATCTCGTCACGAGCAGATTCGGTATTTCGGCCGTCTTAGAAACAGCGCTGAAATCTGAGAAGTCGGCGTACGCCTCGTCAATAATCACGACCGACTTGCTGCTATTGTTACTTATTATCTCGTCTATGAACTCTTCTCCTTCGGCAATACTCGTAGGAGCGTTCGGTTCGCAAATGACGATCCCGCCGTTCTGCCTCTTAAAGTCTTCGGCCGTGAGCCGAAAATCCTGTCCTACGGCGATCGTTTCATAAGGGATCCCGAAGAACTTGCACCACACGGGGAAAAACGTATACGTTACGTCAGGGAACAGCACAGGGCTGTTTCCTCCAAAACCAAAACACGCACGGAACGCCAATGCAAGCACCTCATCCGACCCGTTGCCCACGAAGACGTTCTTCACGGCGACGCCGTGATGCGCCGCGATCGCTCCTCGAAGCGCTCCGCCGTCCTGTTTCGGATAAAGCCTCAGCACCCGTCCGTCAAAATCCGCAAGCGCCCTTATCACAGCCGGCGCCGGCGGATACGGGTTTTCGTTCGTATTGAGTTTTACGACGCCAGGTCCCGGCTGTTCGCCGCTCACATAAGGTTCGCCGTCATATAATCCCGCCAAATAGGAGTTTCCCAAGTTTTCACTATTCTTAGCCATATAGGCTGATTTTACCACACTGATGCGCGAGCCGCATTTTTTTCATTGAGATCATTGCCCGCCTAAGACTGAAAGAACCGCTGCCGTCGTATTGAAAAGCTCCTGTCCCGAGACCCCTGAAGGCAGTGTGAGTTTTAACCGCGGCGCGTCTTTTATATCCGCTTCGAGTGTCGCGCCGCTGAAACGATGCGCCTGTTCCGAAGCTTCGAACACCTTCTTCATGAGCCCGTCGGGCGCTTCTCTATAAACCACTTCTACCCGCCGTCCTGCAAGTTTGACTTCCGCCGCTCCGGCAGCTTCGCCCAGATGTCTCAACCAAGCTGCATGCACGAGCGTCATCACGCCCGGCGGTACCGATCCGAAGCGATCGCGCAGTTCGGATAATACTGCTTCCTTCGTCTCCTCGTCGCGCACAGCCGAAATACTTTTGTATGCCTGAAGCTTCACTACCTCGTCTTCGATATATCCTGCCGGTATCACAGCCGTCCCCTCGAGCTCGACGCGGCAATCGCTCTCCAACTCAGCCTGCGACGGCGCCCGGCCGCCCTCAAGCCGCTGCACCGCCTCGTTTAAAAGTTTGCAATACATCTCATACCCGACGGACGCCATATGCCCGTGCTGACTGGTTCCGAGAAGATTTCCGGCCCCGCGCAGCTCGAGATCCTTCATAGCGATCTTGAATCCGCTGCCGAACTCCGTAAATTCACGTATCGTCCTGAGCCTCTTGCCGGCTGCTTCGGTCAAAACCTTGTCCTGCCTGTACATCAGGTACGCGAACGCTATCCTGTTTGTCCTTCCCACTCGTCCCCGCAGCTGATAGAGCTGCGTCAGCCCGAGCCGGTCCGCGTCGAGTATCACGATCGTATTTACGTTCGGGATATCGAGCCCCGATTCTATGATAGTCGTAGAAAGCAGTACATCGAATTCGTTTTCGTAAAAATCCTGCATGATCTCCTCGATCATGCGCTCATTCATCCTCGCGTGGCATACCCCGATCTTTGCCTGCGGCGCCAGCGCGCGCAGCTGCTCGTATGCCCTGTCGATCCCTTCGATACGGTTATACACGACGTATGCCTGCCCGCCCCGGTCGAGCTCCCGCCTGAGCGCCTCCGCGATCACGTCCGGCCGTTCCTCAGACACATAGGTCCGCACCGGATAGCGGTCTTCGGGCGGATCTTCGATCAGCTCCATATCCTTGATACCCAAAAGCGACATATTCAGCGTCCGCGGGATAGGCGTCGCCGAGAGCGTCAGCACGTCGACTCCGGCTTTGAGCCCACGGATCCGTTCCTTGTGCCGCACACCGAACCTTTGCTCCTCGTCTATCACGAGCAGGCCGAGATTTTTAAATAATAGGGATTTCGACAGGAGAGCGTGCGTACCTATGACTATATCGACGTCTCCGTTTTTGATCCCTTCCGTGATATCTATAACCGCGCTCCCTGTGACAAACCTCGAAAGCATTTCCACACGCACAGGAAAGTCAGCGAACCTTTCAGAAAAGGTGCGGAAATGCTGCGACGCGAGTATCGTTGTAGGAACGAGTATCGCCGCCTGTTTTCCGTCCTGTATACACTTGAACACCGCACGCAGCGCCACCTCCGTCTTCCCGTATCCGACGTCGCCGCATATAAGCCGGTCCATAGGCCAGGGGTTTTCCATATCGCTTCGCACCGCGTCGAAACAGCGTATCTGGTCGGGCGTAGGCTCGAAGGGAAACCTGTCGTCAAAATCCTTCTGCCATACCGTATCGGGCGAAAAAGCAAAACCCGGGGAAAGTTTTCTTTCGGCCGCGAGACGCAATAATTCCGTTGCGTAGCCTTCGATCTCTGCCCGCACGCGCGACTTTGTTCTTGACCAGTCGTCCGAGCCGAGTTTGCTCAGACGCGGACGTATGTCGCCGCCCCCTACGTACTTTTGGACCCGGTCGAGCTGCCATGCCGGCAGGTAGAGCACATCCTTGCCTGCGTACGCGAGCCATAGGTAGTCGCACTTACTTCCGTAAGTCTCTATCGTCTTGATGCCTCTGTAAACGCCGATCCCGTATTTTTCGTGAACTATATAGTCGCCTTTTTCGATGTCCGTGAAGGCCGAGATTTTCTCATGCCCTTTTAACCTTTGACGTCTGCTCTTCTTGCCGCTCTTGAATATTTCGCCGTCCGAAAGCCAGACTGCTTTTTCGCTTGTAAGTTCGACGCCTGCGGATAGTTCGCCGACCGTAAAAGTGATTTTTTCCGAAAGCCCTTCCTGTACGGCGAATGCCTGAAGCGAAGCGAGGCGTTCTTCGGTCGCGCAGACGATCGTGACCGTAAATTTCCTGCGCAGATAGCTCTTCAGCTCCGCCGAGAGCAGGTCGAGCTGACCGTATAACGCGCTCGTTTGTCTGGCTTCGCACTTTAATGTCTTTACGCCGTCATAAGCCCCGCCTTCCGGCAAGCTGTCGCCCGGCGTAAAGAAATATGCCTCTTTCCTCTCAAGCAAAGCCTTCCAGTCAGCCTCGCCGCGATAGAGATCCCAGCCGTTTTCTTCGCCTTCGCTGTTTTCGGCCAGCGCCTCAAAATCATGTACGGCCTCGGATTCCCTTAGCTTTAGTGCGCTTATTATCCGTGCGGGGTCAAGGCATATAAAAACCCCGTCGTCTTTCAGCCAGTCGGCAAGGCAAATGCCCTCTGAGGCAGGCTCTTCAGCCGGCGCAACCGTGACGGAAATCTGCGCAAGCTTCTTTTTCCGGGGCAGGTCGCGTGATATCTGGGTCTCAGGATCAAAAGGCCGGATGCTCTCTATCTCCGTGTCAAAATACGACAACCGATATGGTTCGTCCAGATTCAGCGGAAAAACGTCCACGATGTCGCCGCGCGCGGAAAACTCCCCCGGTCTTTCGGCATACGGAACGCGTCTGTAGCCAAACCCCGCTAGCCTATGGATCAAAGCGTCGCGCGAATAGCCCTCGCCTGGCGCGAGCGTCGTCAAGGAAGAAGTAAAAGTATCAACTGTGCATACATCCCTGATAGCCGCGCTTACAGGGCAAACGATGACCGCCCCATCCGAAGCCAGCGCTGCCATGGCCAGCAGCCTTGCGGTCTCGGCCTCGCGGCTGCGCGCGATAGTCTTTAAGAAAGGAGGATCGTCCTCAGGAAGCACATACGGCGTCTTACCTGTAAAAAACGATAGCTGTTTCGCGATAGAGGCTGCCGCCCCCTGCGACGCTGTCACGATCACAGCCTTCGCTCCTGTTCCGGCATTAAGCAAAAGGCGCGCCACTATCGGCGCTGCCTGCACGTCTTCCAGTCCCGCGTAGTGGGTAGGGCTACCCCTCTTCTTGCCCATTATCTTTGGTGTTGTATTTAAGCATCGCGGCTTCGATCCCGTCCGCGAGCATCATCTCTATAGCGTCAGCGCAGCGGATCACCGAGTTTCGTACGTCGTCGAGCCGTTCCTCGGGAAAGTTTGAAAGCACATAGCTGCTTAAAGGGACCTCTCCTCGCTCGGCGCCGATCCCGATCCTGAATCTCGGAAACCCGTCGTCCTCTAAAAGATAGATAATGCTCTTCATGCCGTTATGAGAACCGGAACTTCCCTTCTTTCGGATACGCAGCGAGCCGAGAGGGATGTCCACGTCGTCGTATACGACAGCCAGATCCTCTATCGCTACGTCGTAATACTCAAGGACGCTCCGCACGCTCTGTCCCGACTCGTTCATATATGTCTGCGGTTTTAAGAGAAGTACTTTTTTTCCGGATATGAGGCCTTCGCCCGAAAGCGCCTTATGCTTGAGTTTCTTGATTTTTATACCATGGCGCTCGGCAAGCAGGTCGACAGTCAAAAAGCCGAGATTGTGTTTTGTTTCCCTGTACTTTAGACCGGGATTGCCGAGACCTGCGATGACGATCATGAAACCTGTCCCGTCAGCCAAACATCTTGCTGACCGAATCGTTGTTGTGAATATTGCTCATAGCCTCCGCGAAAATCGGCGCAACGGAAAGTACCGTTATCTTATCTATCAACTTTTCTTTGCAGATCGGCACTGTATTGAGCAATACCATTTCTTTTATTGCCGATTCCTCGATGCGCTGTATCGCCGCGCCCGACAGAACGCCGTGCGTGGCGCAGGCGTAAACTTCTTTTGCGCCGAGTTCGGCAAGTTTATTTGCCGCGTTCGCGATCGTGCCCGACGTGTCTATGATATCGTCAACGAGTATACAGGCCTTCCCCTCAATATCGCCGATCACGTTCATTATTTCGCTTTCGTTCGCTTTTTGGCGGCGTTTGTCTATTATGGCGATCGGAACGTTCAGCGGCTGAGCCATATACCGCGCGCGCGTCACGCTGCCATGATCCGGCGAGACGATGACGAGGTCGTTTAGTTTTCTTTTCTTAAAGAATTTTACAAGTATGGGAATGCCGAATAAATGATCGACCGGGATGTCAAAATATCCTTGTATCTGCGCGGCGTGCAGATCCATCGTGACGACGCGGTCCGCGCCTGCCGCGCTTATTAAGTCGGCGACGAGTTTGGCCGTGATCGGATCCCGTGGTTTGGCTTTGCGGTCCTGTCTCGCATAACCGTAGTATGGGATGACGGCGTTGATACGCCCTGCTGACGCGCGTTTCATCGCGTCGATGAGAATCAAAAGTTCCATTAAATTGTTGTTCACGGGGTCGCTCGTAGACTGAATGATAAAGATGTCGCGGCCGCGTACTGATTCGTATATGCTGACAGAAATCTCACCGTCCGAAAACGTCTTGACCTCGGACTTGCCGAGCGGCTTGCCCATGATCGACGCTATTTCGTCCGCTAATTCGAGATTTGAGTTGCCTGCAAAAATTGTAAACTCAGGGAACGCACTTTCGATTCGCATTTTATCCTCCTTGCTGTTAAAAGCGTTTTTTCATCAGGCCGCCGCGCCGCGCGACCCATTCTTCGATACTCTTACCTTTGTCGCGCGCGACGAAAAGCGCCCCGGGCGCCACGTCGTTCGTGACCGTTCCGCCCGCCGCGATATACGCACCGGCGCCGATTCTCACAGGCGAAACTATATTTACGTTGCAGCCGATAAAGGCTCCGTCTTCGACCACCGAACGGTGCTTTTCCCATCCGTCGTAGTTAACAAACACTACGCCGCAGCCGATGTTGATCCCCGCGCCGAGATCCGAATCTCCTACATACGAGAGATGCGATATCTTCGTCTCGTCGCCTATTTCGCTGTTTTTTATCTCCACGTAATCCCCGATGCGGCAGCGGTTACCGATTTTGCTGTCCGGCCTGATATATGCAAACGGCCCGATGGTGGTTTCGCAGCCTATTTTGCTGTCTGAAAGCACCGAATGGTCTACCGACGTTCCGTCTCCGATATCGCAGTTATCGATACGGGTCCCCTGCTCTATCCTGCAGTTTTCTCCGATGACTGTATCGCCCTTGATGATAGTACCCGGCCCGATATACGTGCCTGCGCCGATTTTCACGCCCGCTTCTATCTCAGCCTGGCCGAGGTCGAAAAACTCGACTCCGTTTTCCGCAAACGTGAGATTCACGCTCCGGCGCTCACGCGCCTTTTCATCGTATAATTTTTCAATTTCTTTCATCGTCATTGCCCTGCCCTAAATATGCCAGCCGGTCTTTTTCAAGTATCGCTTCTCCGGCTTCGTAGATGTCCCCGGCGCCCATCGTGATCACGAGATCGCCTTTTTCCGCGTACGTCAGTACAAAATCGGCGATTTCTTCGGTGTTGTCAATATACCACGCTTCCTTACCGGGATTTTTCTCCTTCATCTTCGCGAGTATGGACTTCGAGCTCACGTTGTGAATATTCTTTTCACGCGCGGCGTAAATTTCCGCAAGTACCACCTTGTCGGCAAGATCGAGCGCCTCGGCGAAATCGTCATGCAACGCAAGCGTCCGCGTATAGGTGTGAGGCTGGAAAATAACCCACATCTTTTCATGAGGCACTTTGCGCGCCGCCTTGATCGTGGCTGAAATCTCCGCCGGATGGTGGGCGTAGTCGTCGACGATCCTCACGCCGTACGTCGTCGTGCCTTGAATGTCGAACCGCCGCTGCGTCCCGTTGAAATTTTTCAGCGTATTCACGATCACGTCAAGGTCTATATCCATCGTCGTTGCGCACGCGACGGCCGCTAACGCGTTTGCGATATTGTGCTCACCGGGTATGTGCAAACGGACATTGCACAGCGGTTTTCCGTCTTTCGCGATCGAAAACGAGGGGAACCCCTCACGGTCGAATTCTATATTATCCGCGCGGTAATCACACTTCTCGTGAAACCCGAAGGTTATACACCTTCTTTTTAAATCTTTTAAAATGCTGCTCACAAACGGGTTTGCGTCGTATGCGAAGACCGCTCCGTCGTCTGGTACGAGATTTGCGAAAGACTCAAAAGACCTTACGATATGGTCTATATCCTTGAAATAGTCGAGATGATCGCTGTCTATATTCAGTATGACGGCGTATCTCGGACGCAGTGACAAGAAGGAGTCCATATACTCGCAAGCCTCGGTGATAAAATAGTCCGGGTCGCCGACCGTAACGTTGCCGCCGATCTCGGTCAGGTTGCCGCCTACGAGGATCGTCGGATTCTTACCCGCGTTTACGAGCATAAGAGAGATCATCGACGTAGCTGTCGTCTTGCCGTGCGCTCCGGCCACCGCGATGCTGTTTTTCGCGTCCTGCATCAACTCTCCGAGAGCCTCGGCTCTCGAGACTACCTGAATACCCTGCGCGTGGGCTGCGCGCAGCTCCGGATTGTTCGGGGGTACTGCTGCGGAATAAATAACGAGATTCGCCCCTTTGATATTCTTCTCCCTATGGCCGAGATAAACTACTGCGCCCTTTTCGATAAGGCGGTCAGTTATGTCGCTCTCTTTGGAATCCGAACCGGAAACGAAAAACCCTTTGTGCAGTAAAATCTCCGCTATTGCGGATAGTCCTATACCGCCGATCCCTATACAATGGACATGATGGACGTTACTAAAGTCAATCAATTTGGTGTAGAAATCCTCCGAAGAAAATTGTACCATATTTAAGTCTTGTGGTAAAATAAATCAACTGGACGTTTAAGTGTCATACACTTTGTACGCAACTTAAGAGGGGGGAAAAAGGTATATGCAGATTACCGATGTTCGTATGCGTCTCATTCCGGACGACAACAAGCTGAAAGCGATCGCATCTGTAACCTTTGATGATGAGTTTGTCGTGCACGACATTAAAATTATCAATGGCCAGAATGGGTTGTTTATCGCGATGCCCAGCCGTAAAGTAGGAGACAACGACTACCGTGACGTAGCGCACCCGCTTACAAGCGAGACGCGAGGTCGTATCAAAGACGCGATTTTTGAAAAATACGACAGCCTCTTAGACGGCTCCGCGGACTAGAATATTAGTCTTCAGAGCGCCACACTTTAGCACCAAGCCTAACGAGTTTGCCTGTAAGGTTCTCATATCCTCTGTCTATGTGATGGATATCTGACACGATAGTACGGCCTTCAGCGGCAAGCCCCGCCAGTATTAATGCGGCTCCCGCGCGAAGATCCGTTGCGCGTACAGACGCGCCATGAAGCGCCGCTCCTCCCGGAAGCGACGCGAACCGCCCTTCCGCCTCAATACGCGCGTTCATCTTGTTTAGCTCGTTGATATGCATAAAGCGATTTTCAAATACTGTTTCTATAACCGTCGACTTTCCTTCCACAGTCGCGAGGTACGCCATAAACTGAGGTTGTATGTCCGTAGGGAACCCCGGATAAGGAAGCGTCTTGATATCCGTCGAGTGCAGCAGGCCGCGCGTCGCGTCTACATGCAGGCCGCCGAAC
>Ga0123353_10018145_pt1 | contig 10388 bp, 8 predicted proteins | sample TergutLab28metaG_3_FD_92763 | JGI IMG/M metagenome (GOLD analysis project Ga0123353, IMG submission 92763) | Labiotermes labralis P3 segment gut microbial communities from Petit-Saut dam, French Guiana - Lab288 P3 | ecosystem: Host-associated > Arthropoda: Insects > Digestive system > Gut ...
ACAAGGAACAAATAAAAAAAAAAAAATAACGCAGGTGGGAGGAAACGAGGAGCATAAATAAGGAAAAAGTAAAGCAAGAAAGGAGAAAAGAAAGAAATAGGGAACAGAATGACAAGGAGAAGAAAAGCTACGTCTGCACTGAATCATGACTGCATTAAACATCTCTTAGTAAGCGTAAGCTCGTTTAAACCCTTATTCCATGCTGAGTAGAAGGAAGATACACTTCCTTCCTTACTGCATTATCAGAAGTGAGAAGTTCCAAGCTTAATGCAGGGGAGAAGGTGTTTCTTATATGAGAAAGATTCTTGAAACACAGTCATTTATGGGCGGCGTTGTATCTCATTTATACGAGTGAAGGATTTGCTGTGTCTCTAAGTTCCATTAAGGAACGGATTATTTCACTCATAAGTTGGTCACTTCTTGTGAAATGCGAAGGGTTTTGAGCTACTACTTTTCTTGAATATTGGCTTGGAATCCGTTGTTTGGCATGGGTATCTTATGTGGCGGCTCTGTTGCTGTCATGTAAGGCATTGCGGTAGGCCGATCCCTCATCAAAGGAAACATGTTGTCTGACGGATGAAATAGAGAGACATGTTCACTGCTAACTAAAGAAGTAGGACAGAATTTATTAAGTAAAAGCAACGTTGAGAGAAAGCGAAATTGAAGGTAAGGTGTGGCGGTTAGCAGTTTCATAAACGGCATTAGGCCTACTCCTACATCATGGGAATACTTGTTTAGATTTCTCCGAAATGTTCACGGTGTGTGTCAAATAAGTTAAAGTAAATTGTCCCTGTGCACATCATGAAGGCATGTGGGGGAGTAGAGGTAAAGGTCACTCATTCTTAACCTCGATAATAGGTGAGAATTAGTTTCTGGCCGCTGTTGCCTCGGCTAAAATACCGACGTTGATTATTGAATAGGAGGTTGTATGGGTCCCAAAGCCAGTCTAGATTCTCTGGAGACGAGAAAAATATCTTGTCCCTTCCGAGAATAAAAGGCGATTTTTCGGACGACCAGCCCGAAGCACAGTCGGTATAACGACTGCGCTATCACGATTCCTTCTAAGGAAACGAGTACAAAATCATGAGACTAGACCCTGGGTGCAGTTTTGTGTGTCAGTCTCAACGAAAATTGAGGACTCACCTAATATTGTTAATTGCTAATATTGTTAGTGTTATTGTGTTCTTAGTAACGCCCCGACAGTTCGAAATTTGTGCTGCGGACGTGACACGGCCTAGTCTTGTTATAGAGGGATACAGCAGGAGATTCGATATCCAGACAGCGGTGCTGACGGAGATGCCCTACTCCTGGGATACTTCGCCGTGTATATTACCAATTCGACGCTGCGTGCTTCCCCCATCTTCAGGATACTTATCTCTTCTTTAAGAGCCCTCGAGTATTGAGGTAGAACGCTCCTCCTAATGTTGGTAGCTGTTTACCAATCTTCACGGTGTCATGTTGCAGAACATGGCAATATTGTTGAACACCCCTCTAGGAATCTCAAATCTCGCTTCGTAATTTAACTTGATTCACATCGTTAGGAGTGTTGCGGGGCGGGAGGGGGGGGCGGAAGGGGAGGGATACTGTAATCACAACTGCAGTGTTTGATCCAGTATAAACACTGTCACCGAAAGCTAATTAACTCCATCAACAGTATGAAGATGGCAGCAGCGGTACAGAATTTTTAGCTGAAATGGTTTGCCTCACTGAGTTTTTGTCCGATGGCAGATCATTAAAAGTATTCAAATTCTGCTACGATGAAGTAATCGCAAAAATGAATTGCATTAAGTAACAATGCATAAGTCATTCCCAGACACGGAGTGCACAAAGCCAAATCTGAAAGTAAGTGACTGTTTGGGAGACCTAGATGCAGGCTTAGATGAGTCTACAGTATTAAAACGGATGTTAAAATTGGATGGTCTTTGGGTGTGTACTGGGATATACTAGCTGAGAATACGGAGAAATGGCGGTAGACTCTGAAAACTTCAGTGTCTTTGGCCAACCAATCAAGTGCCCGGTGTTCGTGAAAGATTCCTCACCATGCAGTACGCAATCTTTGTGACAATTTTTGTCTTTAAAGTAAGCCTATTACTGCTACTATTAATCTATGTGTAACGCGAGTAGTCAAAACGCAGCTTTGCAGACACTATGTAGTAACGCTGCTTAACACGTTTGCTGTTAGGTTAGGTGCTTGTTTCACATGTAAGGTAATACACCGTGCTAATATAATACGCGTGTGATAAGCCAGTATGGTACTGAACTGTTGTGCCGAATGCTTTGAGCTGTACAACAAACACGTACGGCCCCAGTGCTTATGCTTGGTAGGTCGGAACCGTTCCAAGCGCCTGAATAGCTCGGTGTAACAACGGTAGTTGTAATTTACATGTGTAACTAAATGTCACATGTCGGTGTGAAATACAAATTGTAGAGTTTCGCTTTGAGACAGATTCTGAATCAGCGTTCCTCGAATAAATAAACTTGGTGACGAATGCGACCGGTGTTGCAGGCAGATAATGAAACTAGCGACACGACGCGCCACTCAAAAACAAATTTTGTATAAAACCCGTGTTAATAGGTTGTTGGGAAATTGGGTGAGTGAGGATGGAAATTGTCCTTCTTCCTTCATTTCCTCCTTACTTCTTCGTCCTTTTTCTTGACGTCATCTCCTCTTCTCTGTCAATTTTTGACCTCCTATCTCGTGATCCAACTTCTCGGCTTATTCTTAGTTTCATCCACGGTTTCTTTATTCGTCAGATTTTTCTTTAATATCCATGACTTAATTTCCCCGTGTCTTTGCTCTGTGTTCTTCTATTTATTCATTTTTCTTAAGATTTTTGCTTTATACTTTCTGCATTTTTAAGGTCTTCTTCTTTTCCGTATCTTTCTCCTGTCTTGAATTCTTTCCTTCCCCGTCTTTCCTTCTCTGTTTTCCTCACTTTTAGTGTAACATTTCATCCTTATACTTCTTATCGCCTTCTGTCTTCTCGTTTTCTTTCCCCTCCGTTGCACATTACTCTCCTCTCCATCTCCTTTTTCTTGTTTCCTTGTAATAATTCGGTTCTGTTTTGTCTTCAACGTTTCTTCTTCCATTTTCTCATTCTAGTATTCTTCCTTCTCATCACGTTAAGCTCCGTGGCAACCTCGTTAGACTTTTACTTGGGTCGTACACCATTCGACTCCGTTTCTCCCGACAGACCTTCTTGTTGCTTTCTTCAGTGACTGCCGAAGAGTGACAGTCTAATGCGTTCAGGTGAACACTGTCCCTCGCTGCAGCTTCATTATAATTTACTCGAAGTGTAGACAGCCTCATTAAATATTTCGAACAATGACCACCCTGTGCTCTGGTTCTCAAAATTTTTCGTGAGGCCCTTGTTGCATGTCGCTAGGCTGTAGACCTATTCAAGAGTGGAATCTTTTTCGATGTGTAAATGCTACTTCTGATCTGAATTTGCGATCCTATCCGACTTGAAAGGAGTTAACTGACTCGTAAAATCTGAAGCTGTTTACGGTGCTGTTGTTACAGTTTTTTTTTTTTTTTATAAATTATCACAGTTTTATAAACTCAGTGTCAAAACCCACATGTCACTGCTCCTTTCAGTTGTTTAAATGTAAGTTACATATTACGCGTGGGCCGGGTAGCTCAGTCAGTGTAGCGACTGGCTACGGGCTGGACGGTCCGGGGATCGAATCCCGGTGGGGGTGAGATTTTCCCCACCTGTCCAGACCGGCCCTGGGGCTCACCCAGCCACCTGTACAATGGTTACCGTGTCTTTCCCAGGAGTAAACAGCGGCCGGGGCGTGACACTGGTCCCTCACCCCTTCTCGTGCCGCGGTCAAGAAAGAGTAGAGCTATACCTTTACTCCCCCTATGGGCCGAACGGCCTGTACAGAGCCACAGTGTCTGTAGAAGGGTGCACTTTATACCTTAACCTTTACGTATTACGCAGACGTGACAGGTGTGTGAAAATGCGTCCATAAGATCTGACTGTTTCACGATTATCTTATGATAACATCGGTTCCCTTTCTCATGTACTGCAGTGCATCTTCCGCCATTAGAAGCTTTGGATAGGTACTCTTTGTCTCTCTGAATAGTCTTAGGGCAACACTGTGCCCTGGATGACAAGTTTCAATGTGCCCGTCCGTCCATCTGTCCTCAGCACTCGTTGTTCAAGCGAGAGAGAGTGGGTGCAGAGAATTCTCTCGCGTGAAATGTAAATATTTGACTCCCGGGGCGAACAGCTCTGACAATGGACCATCACTGAGCGACTGAGATGGATGAGTAACGCTGTGTTGATTCAAGTGATCGATTCACTGCACTTCCTCCTTCACTTTTTTCTCTCGCTTTGCTCTATTTCTTCCTATTTCATCCTTTAGAGTCTGCTTTAATACCCACGAACTTGGTTTAACCTTTATCCACACCCATTTTAATGTTTTTCAGCATGTGGTACGAAAGGATAAATATGTTTGTTTTCTCTGCTGCTGGTATCTTATAGTGTGTTCCAAAGAACCTTACACTACTGCATGTCTTCAAGAATTAGGCGTTATAGCAGCAGTGCCAATCTCAAAATTCTATTTTGTACATCTCCTTCTTCTTCGCTTGAACAATCGCATTTTGCTCATTAGAATATTATCACGAACATACTCGTAGTCTTACTGCGTTAACACAACATATTCAACAATTTCCGTAATTATGAAACGCCCAATACACTGCGCGTTATTTTACATTTTGTATGCCGTCTGCATATGTCTGTATTTCCCTCTCTTGTATGCATGGTCTTCTCCTGTACGAAGCACTTCTTTTAACTGTATTATCGACGACATGTGGCATGTGGTTCGGGTTTTCACGTTTATATAAAGCTATGGACTTCAAAGTTTTTATTTATACACCTTCCACTGTTACGTTACCTGCGTAATGCAGTGCTGCCAATGTGTAAGTACTGAAAATCGGAATAAAGTACGGTCTTATTTTTAGAGAAAGATAACACTGGTCAGCAAAACAAAAAACAAAAAAAGAAGAAGTTTTTTCACTTTCTGTTAAAATCCAAGGCGAAGTTTTGACATTGCTGAATCCAAATATGAAAACCAAATTGCCCCATCGCCCACCAGTGTTAAGGAGAAGGGATAGAATTAAAAAACCACATTCGTAATAAAAAGGGCTATATTGGTTTTTAATTACAATGCATAGTGTCAAATTAATGAACAATGTGTCTGGGTACGGTATCTTAACTACGAAAAATTTCTTCATTTTAAACATTCACTTCGTCTTGTTTTCGCCAGTTGGCGTCCCCCTAACATGACTCCTGCAGTAGTTAGCCAGCATATTTGGACCTCATTTTCCACTGTACCTCTTTCCCATGTGGGAAATGTCCTGACTGAACTTTTCGCAATGTTCATCGGAGACGGCTCCCATGTCTTCATAAAAAAATCCAAATGGAAATGCATAAAATGAAATTGCAATGACATATTACACCCAATAGCATTGTATGACGAAATTAGATCTTGCGCAATTTCACCGTAATTTTATGCTCTTTCTTTGCCTAGAAAGTTTCTGCAGACTTTTTTAAGTATCTCCCAGGCTCTTCCTTCTGTAGCATTTAATTCTGTATTAAAGTCATGGTCTTCGAATAGTTGTTTATTTCGTGGACCAAAGAAAATCACTTTTTTCGTATTGATCTCACTTATGTTGGGGAATTTTTACCTTAAATAGGAAAATCCTTCGCTTTCCTTATTCCTCGCCTGCGAAAGTCCTTGAACATGAACTGCAGCAAATTCTTGGCTCCCAAATTTTATCTTGATATCAAGCCTTACAGTTCATAGGCTTCTCTCACGACTTTTGTCAGCAGCTTTCCTTGCGATTTTAATACCACTTCGCCACAAATGTAGCAAAAAAGCTACTCGCCATATTTGGGCAAGAACTTGAACAAGTTGCACACAAACCCACAGGAAAACGCTTACTTTGCACGGGTGCAGCATCCAGGATGGAAGGTGGAATCAGAGTGAGGTTTTGAGAAACGGGACCGCGGCATATTGTCGTGCGACAATTTATCACGGACATTTGGTCACGCCGACAAATAATCACACCGCATTTTATAATAGCGACTGAATTTTGTCGCTGTGATAAAATGTCCTTGTGTTTAGCGTCGCTTTATCACACTGCAAATTTAAGGAACGCGAAACAGCTGGAAGCAAGCCGCTCGTGTTTGATAATTCGAGACAATATTACTCTAAGGATATAAGTGACTTACGTAAGTAAAAATAATTGAAAAGCCTAACAAACCTGTGGCAGAACCCAAAATTTTGGTGTTTGAACGTACAACTGATGTATCAACTGATGTCATCCAAACGGTAGGTGATATACACATTGTATTTACACATTCGTATTTGTGAACCTATTCCGATTGAAAACCTATCAAAACTAGTTCAGATAGTAAAGTGATGCCGACCAGTGGTACCTGAGTAAAATATATCAGAATTTTTTTTTAAAGTTCAGTGGCAGAATTCTGACAAAAGTAAGTGATTACAACCGACTTGTGTTTCACGTTCTTTACGGAAGTAAGAAATGTTTTATGTGAAGAAGACATTCGTCCGTCCATTTGGCGGGTTTTCGTGAAAGTCGGTAGAGAAGTTGATTAGAAGAAATTGTCGAGCAAGCACGAGTTTCGTGAAAACCTACTTAGCAATAGTCATACTTTACTGAAGCACATGAATGAACATTGGCAAGTACAGTCAGTATTTCGTGACCGACTTTGATGAAATTCGGTACACAAGATCTTCGTGCAATGCCGTTCTGCATTTTTGAGTTCCGTGAAAACTGATGTAGTAGAAGTTATAATTTATTCAGGGCGTAGATGTATTCCTGTTCGTACTTTTCAGCACTTTTTGTCCGTTTTGAGTAAAATTCACTATTAGGCATCCTTACGTAAGGGGTACTGAGTATTTTTGATTTTCGTAAAATTCGGCACAGGAAAGGCTGTACTTTTCGTATTGCTTCTTGTGTAATTACACTTCGTTGTGTACCGTGAAAAGGTGTGGTATTTTGATAATATAGAACTCCTTGTGGAAGGACGCTAACTACGTCATTGAGCACGCAATTTACAATATTGTTGTTACTTTATAACCAAAAGGAACGTGAAATGAATCGCTATGTACAACAGTGTCCGCCGTTATCACGACCCTGGGGTCAGTAATTGGAATCCCACTTGGCGCATGGATATGTATTGTCATATTTTCTCTGTATTTTATTCTCTGTAGCCACAGGGAATTCGATATGTCAATTCTTATTTTGTATATGCATGTACAAGGCTAAGTAATAATTGTCTCGGAATGAATTTTGAATCCCAGAATTTCGAGTATATGATTGGCGAAGCCTCCCATATATATTGTTTTGTAAAATTGGATCGCGGGGCTTTTTGTGAATAACGATCTGCCAGAGATCTACACGTTGTTCAAAAGTATGTGTCTCATTGTTAAGAAATTTTTCAGATATAATGTATAGTCATTGTTGTTAATCGTAAATTCATTTTGGATTTTTTTGAGGGGAGCGAAACTGACATAACGAGTAGTAGACAGTTTTTATTTTACATCAAGCATCTTTTTTGATGTTTTGATTACTGAGCGACAACTCATAAGCTTCACTTATTTGTATTGGGAAGGATGTATGAGAAAGTGGCCGCCACCTTTTAAAAGTAAAAAAATTAGCCAAGAGAGCCTATGTTCAATTCGGTTTCGGAAATGAAACTATAATACTAAACGTTATGCGACACCATAGACTATGGTAAAATGAAGCAATAATACTAAGTTCTCTGACAGCACAGGCTGTCGAAACGTTAAATAACAATGCCAAGTTTTGTAACAGCACAAACTGTCCTTAAACGAAACAACAATACTCAGTTTTCTGACAGTACAAACTGTCGTAAAATGAAACAACTACACTAAGTTCTTTGACAGCACAAACTATCGTAAAATGAAACAACAATACTCAGTTTTCTGACATCACAAACTATCGTAAAATGAAACAACTACACTAAGTTCTTTGACAGCACAAACTATCGTAAAATGAAACAACTACACTAAGTTCTTTGACAGCACAAACTATCGTAAAATGAAACAACAATACTCAGTTTTCTGACAGCACAAACTGTCCTAAAATGATACTACAATACTCAGTTTTCTGACAGCACAAACTATCGTAAAATGAAACAACTACACTAAGTTCTTTGACAGCACAAACTATCGTAAAATGAAACAACAATACTCAGTTTTCTGAGAGCACAAACTATCGTAAAATGAAACAACAATACTCAGTTTTCTAACAGCACAAACTATTGTAAAATGAAACAATAATACTCAGTTTTCTGACAGCACAAACTATCGTAAAATGAAACAACTACACTAAGTTTTTTGACAGCACAAACTATCGTAAAATGAAACAACAATACTCAGTTTTCTGACAGCACAAACTATCGTAAAATGAAACAACTACACTAAGTTTTTTGACAGCACAAACGCTCGTAAAATGAAAGGATAATACTATTTTTTCTGACAGCCCGAGCTGTAAAACTTAACAATAATAACTTTCCAGACAGCACAAACTGTCCTAAATTGCAACAAAGTACTAAGTTTTGTGACACCGTTTACTTGGGTGTATGGATAAGATGTGCCGTCCCCAGCGACGGTTTTATCAAGCGGCAAGTTTTTATTGAAACCTCCCTTTTGACTTTCTTCATTTAGTTTTATCCTCTGCCAGAATAATTACTAACTGCTCTGACCTTTGGAAATTTATATCTTTTCACTTCCAGGCGTAATTAAGCATCCGTGCTTTTCAAATTCAGCCGTATCTTCCTAACAGTATAAAATAAGTTAATCACTTTGTGCATTATCTTTCTTATGTTCATTCTGAAACGTTTGGTTCATTAATGTATGCAGAAAAATTAAGTAATGCATTTTACAATGTGTAGGCTGTCGAAGGGTAAAGGTTTAAGGTCGTGATATTTATTCCAGGGACTTCAGTTTTGAATCTCGTGTCGGCTGTCAAGTGTAAAGCTTGTCCTAGCCAGAGAAGGATCTCGCTTCTTCTTAGTTCCCAGATGGGAGTACCTGAATATGTTCCACCATCGCTACCACACCACACTCCATGTTTCATTTTTAAGCCTGTTTGTTTTGGTAGTTACAAACTGCTGAAATATTGTTCTAAATTAAAACACTTTCAATACCTTTATAGATTTCAATATAATTTACGGTTTTAGATTTCATTGGTCTGCATTCGGCAGGACTGGCGTCTTCCTTATGTTCACTCTCGCTGGATGTGACCCTAACCAAGGCCGACAGCCACTGGGCGCTGTGCAGTTCAGTAGCTATCACTACTCTGTGATCATTCATGTGCTCACAGGGTTGCTATATTTACGTTGCATGGGATCACGCCTGATTCTCTCATCTGGCTTACATAGAAGCCGAACTCCGTAACACAGTAGTGAGTATTTCTGCTTTATGCCAGGAAAATTACATGCTAGAAACTCGGCCAGGGAATTACTTATTCTGCCTGAACTTTTTCTGTTTTTGGTTCCCAAATCTCGTTACATACTGGGATTGCTGTAGGACTACCGTATGGAATGTTTATCTTTAACTGTTATGGACCAAATCTTCCAAACGCTCTGACAGCCGATTATGGAATTCGAAATTTTATTTCTGGTTCACTGGAGAAGGTGTTAGCACCTGTTCTGCGACATCTGTATCCAATCCGCACCGTCATACTGTTTTGTATCATCTACTTGCCGTCTGCCTATCGTACGTCTTCATTTTTTTCAGGTCTTTGTTCCATTGCACAACAGCCCCTAGTGGGCCAGAGCCTCCTCATTATCGATGCTTCACGATCACACTCAGAATCAATACTTTCGGTTGGACTCCTCTGGACGAGCGATCATCCCGTCACAGAGATCTCTACCTGACAACACATAACACTGACAAGAAAGACTTCCCTGCCCCTGGCGGGGTTCGACCCCGCAATCCCAACAAGCCAGTGGCCGCAGACCCACACATTAGAGAGCGTGGCCACTGGAATCTCTGTCCGGTTTACCGACCGAAATTTTGTGTATATTTCTCACATCACCATATGTGCTAGTGAATCCGCTCACCCTTATGCCAAGTAATTTGATATCAGTAAATGACGCAGGGTACGTGAGATCCTACTTGATGATTGCAGTTGAACACATGCAGTGTGAGTGGATGAAATTGAACGGGACGGTTCTGCTGGTGTCGTTTTAACTACATGATCAGGAGCAGCGCAGACTGGTGGGTCTTTTTAAATTGATGGTGCCTCTCTTTAAGTTCTGGGAATTGTGAAAAGAAGGGAGGGGGTGGGGGGGGGGGGAGAAGCGTGATTTCCAGCATCG
>Ga0123353_10018146_pt1 | contig 10388 bp, 7 predicted proteins | sample TergutLab28metaG_3_FD_92763 | JGI IMG/M metagenome (GOLD analysis project Ga0123353, IMG submission 92763) | Labiotermes labralis P3 segment gut microbial communities from Petit-Saut dam, French Guiana - Lab288 P3 | ecosystem: Host-associated > Arthropoda: Insects > Digestive system > Gut ...
CACGCCCACTACCGCGACCCCATCCAGCTGGGTTCGGTAGCGGAGGCGGTGGGCGTGTCCCGCTCCCACCTGAGCAAGGTATTTAAGGAGGATACGGGCAGCGCGTTTAACGAGTACTTGATCGCCTACCGGATGAATGCGGCCCACGCGCTGATCCGCGAGGGGGCGTACAAGGTATACGAGGTGGCGTCCATGGTGGGGTATACCGACGTGGTGCATTTTTCCAAGATGTTCAAAAAGATGTTTGGGATCGCGCCGAAGAAGAGTTCGATTTTGTCGTGAGCGCTATGGAGAGATGGGACATTTACGATGCAAACCGCATTAAAACCGGCAAGACAATGAAACGCGGCGATGAAGTACCCCTGGGCGCGTGTCATTTGGTGATCCATATTTGTATTTTCAACGCAAAGGACGAGATGCTGATACAGCAACGCCAGCCCTTCAAAGAAGGCTGGCCCAATAAGTGGGATGTCACCGTGGGCGGCAGCGCGATCGCCGGGGATTCCAGCGCTCAGGCGGCACAGAGGGAGCTTTTTGAGGAGCTCGGCTGCAGGATGGATTTCACCGATGTCCGCCCGCACTTTACGGTGAATTTTGACGGAGGGTTTGACGATTTTTATTTGGTGGACGCGGAGATAGATATCGAAACCCTGAGGCTGCAATATGAGGAAGTACAGCGGGTCAAATGGGCGGCCAAGGATGAAATCTTCCGCATGATCGACAGCGGTGCGTTTTGCCCCTATCACAAGGGTTTGATAGCAATGTGTTTTGGTATGCGCAAGAAATATGGCGCTCTCGCCCTTTAAGTCTTACGTAGTGTACGCATACAGCGCGTGCACATGGTAACCCGCTTGTGGCCATGGGGCGTTTGGATGATGCCGCGCTGCAGGTTCGGTTTGATCTTTCGATTGCTCCTTCCGGCGACATACATCCGGTTATGCGCTACCTTTTTGCCGAAGGTGGAGGTTTTTCCGCAGAGTTCGCAATGCATGCTGGTTCCTCTTTCAACAGTAATCCCGGCTTATTGTAATATCTGATGGATGAGGGTACAACCTCAAACATGCTTCTGTATCATGTTTGCGCTTCATTGGCAACCTGTTCTCTGGTATACTAAAGGCGATCCATCGTTCGATGCAGAGAGGAGGAATCATATGCTTAGGAGCATCATGCGTGCATAGCAACGGCTATTGCATTTGCGTACACACTCAAAATGGAATAGCCATTGCTCTACCCGAAAGAATTGCATTCATTTGTTTGGGGGGAGCATCATGGGCTATGTACGTGCGCAGGACGTGCTGCCTGCCGATGTGTTGGCGCGCATCCAGGAGTACGTGAGCGGCGAATACCTTTACGTTCCAAAAAAAGACGGGGACAAAAAACCCTGGGGCGCGAACACCGGAGGGAAACAGTGGATCCTGGCACGAAACGCGCTCATATTTGACGATTATCAAAACGGCCATTCCTTCGACGCGCTGGCGGCGCGTTACTTTCTTTCCGAGAAAAGCGTCCGCCGAATCTGCGGGCAGCAGAAGAAGCTCGCGCTGGCAGAGGGCTTTACCAAATGAAAGCGCCGCCTTTTCAGGTGACGCTTTGGCAGTTGGTATAAAGAAACTATCATGCTCGGCGCTTATACACTCTCATGGCGAAAATCCACGCCACAATCATAATGCCAAAGCACCACGCCAGAGCGATCCATATGTCGTTTCCAAACGGTTCGCAGTTAAGTAAAGCACGGATTGTTTCTACGATCGGTGTCATGGGTTGATTTTCAGCAAAAAGCCTTAGCGCTTTCGGCATTGTTTCCGTTGGCGCGAACGCTGAACTGAACAAAGGCAGGAAAACTAACGGGAACACGAGAAAAGACGCGCCATCGGTCGTTTTCGCCACAAGCCCCGGAATGACCGCAACCCATGTCAATGCAAGCGAAAGCGTTACGAGGATTCCCGAGACCGCAAGCCAATCCAGTATGGTTGCACTGGAACGGAACCCAACAATCAATGCAACACCGAAAACCATTGCCAGTGATACTAAGCTCGAAACGATTGAAGCAAGGACATGAGCCCAAAGCGCCGAAGAACGGTTCATTGGCATAGAGCTAAATCTGTTAAAAATCCCTTTTCCTTTATCGCTGAACATTCTGAGTGCGGTGTAAGACGTGTTGTACGCAATCGCCATTACGAGTATTCCCGGCAACTGGAAGTTGACGTAATTCACCCCGCCGGGCAGGCTTGTCTTGATCGCGCCGCCGAATACATAAACGAATAAAAGCATGATGAGGGTTGGCTGAACCATCGCGGACACAATGGTTTCGGGGCTGCGTAAGATATGCTTCAGTAACCGCACGAAAAGTATGCATGTGTTTTTCATTGTATTTCCCCCTTTCCCGACCCTACAATCGCAAGGAATATTTCCTCCAAAGTCGGCTGTTTTTCAATATATTCCTTTTGGACAGGCGGAAACAATTGTTTTAGTTCATCAAGCGTTCCATCGGCTATGATGTTTCCTCCGTGAAGAATCGCTATTTTATCGGCAAGCTGTTCCGCTTCTTCAAGGTATTGCGTAGTAAGCAGAATTGTTGTGCCGCCTTTGCTAAGCTCTTTGACAGTTTTCCAGACTTCAATCCGCGCTTCGGGGTCAAGCCCTGTTGTCGGCTCGTCAAGGAAGATTACGTCAGGATTTCCAATAAGGCTCATCGCTATATCGAGCCTGCGGGTCATACCGCCTGAATAAATCGCGGCTCTTTTGTTCGCTGCATCGCTTAGGCCAAAGCGTTCAAGCAGATTATCCGCGACCTCGCCGGGTTTCTTTACGCCGCGCAGTCTTGCAATCAGCATGATATTCTCCCGCCCCGTGAGAATACCGTCCACGGCGGCATACTGTCCGGTAAGACTAATGCATTGCCGCACTCTTTCCGGTTGATGTATTACGTTATATCCACAGATACTTGCGTTTCCCCCATCAGCTTTCATAAGCGTTGAGAGGATATTCACAACAGTCGTCTTGCCCGCTCCATTTGAACCGAGAAGGGCGAAAATTTCACCGCGCAGAATTTCGAAACGAACGCCTTTCAAAACGTGATTGTCCTTAAAGGATTTTCGCAAGTCATTTACTTGGATCACGATATCTCCCATGCTGTGTTGCTCCTTCTGTTATCTTAATGCCAGCCAAGCATAGCATAAGGCAAGAGGGGGTTTCATTAGAGTGGAATGATGGATTTCATTAGAATGTGTTTAGAGAATACGGTCAGACTGTTGTGATAGTCCTTTCTTGCGCATACTAGTACGGAATCCCTCCACCGCTTCGGCGTAGGGGGGGATTCCAGCACAGGGAGGCCCCTCATGATCGAATTAACCGACATCCGCAAGGTATACGCCATGGGCGGGACATCCGTGGCGGCGCTGGACGGCATAACCCTTTCCATACGGGCCGGAGAGTTTGTGGCCATCGTGGGGCCGTCGGGCTCGGGAAAGAGCACGCTGATGCACATCATGGGCTGCCTGGATCAGCCTACCAGCGGCCTCTACGTGCTGGACGGCGCGCCTGTGAGCGGCCTGCGCGCCGGTGCGCTGGCGGCCATACGCAACCATAAGATCGGCTTTATCTTCCAGGGCTTTCAGCTGCTGCCACGCTTGAGCGCCGCGGAAAACGTGGAGCTCCCCCTTACGCTGGCGGGCATGGAGCGGCGCTTACGCCGCCAGCGCGCCGCCGAGGCTTTAGCGAAGGTTGGCCTTACCTCCAGAATGGATCACAGGCCTTCCCAGCTGTCAGGGGGCCAGCAGCAGCGGGTGGCAATCGCCCGGGCGCTGGTGGCCAACCCGCCGGTGATCCTGGCCGACGAACCCACCGGCAACCTGGATCCCCAATCCAGCGAAGAGGTGCTGGAGATTCTGCATTGCCTCCATGGAGAGGGCAGCACCATCGTGCTCATCACCCACGACGGGGGCGTGGCGCAGCAGGCAGCCCGGCGGATCGCCGTAAAGGATGGCCTGGTTGCAAGTTATTAGATTATAAACGAATGATTTTGTTTCCATCAAACACCATCACGCCAAATCCGGCCCCTGTCGTGCCGCCGGTTAAGATACGCGCCTTGTACGCCCGCCGAAGGCCTGTATCCTCGGGCCATGTTTCGGGCGTGTCTTTGGCACGGGCGCCAAAGATGCGGGTGTTCCCGTGGGGCGCTTCGTATACGTCCGCCTCGATGATGTCAAAATCTCGCATAAACTGAAGGATGTTGGACCGTTCCGGCAGGAATTCCTCGTGCCCAGGGAACAGCAGCCACGAATGGCAAATACAGATGAGGGGCCCCTTGCGCCGCTCAAAAAAAGCATGCGCCTTCCGGTAAGAATCAAGGCATAACGCGTGATCCAGCGGGCCGCTAGACGGGATGTGGATGCTGAGCACGGGATCGCCCCACCGCACATGGACATCGCCGCGGGAATAGCCCTCCCGCTTGGGATAGAGGACGCGCTCGTATTGCAGCCTGCCCAACATAAAGATGTCGGCGGAGAAGAATATCTTGTACCACCAGCCATCGCAGGTACCCCAAATGCCATAGAGATTCCAACATTCCATCAGCTTGTACTGCAAGTCGCCCATGGTGTCCCAAAACACGTCTTCTGCAATGCCTATAAAGGCATACTGCCTCCGCAGAATCTCGCTGGCATGAACCAGCAGCAAAAAATGAAACGTGTAGGCGTGATGACCTAGCCTCTGCGCCATCTCTCCCGCGTTTTGCAACACCTCGGGACTTCGCGTATGGGGTTCCCCGGTGAACGCGATCACCTGCTCCTCAAACGCTTTGCGCTGCTCATCCCGTGCGAAGATCGTGCTTCTGGCTTGCCATAGAAAAGCGCGGGCTTCTTGCGGAATCCCCGTACGTTCCATGAATTCATCCCAGTACCCTTGCTGCATGAAGGATGGCGACAAATGTTTCACCCGCCCTTAGTGGATTGTGTTATTGGTATAGTATACCATAAGTGATGGATCGTTGGCAGCCCTCATTCTTTAAGTACGGTTTAATAACTAAATCTTGCGAATAAAGTAGACTTTTGCCCCAGGCGGTGCTATTCTTTTATGCAGGAATATCCGGCTTTGCGCACCCATCAAAATCGTTTTGACAGATGAATAGATATGCAAATGGAATAAGTATGAAGGGATCGTGCAGATCATGAGGAAAAATACCATGCGGAGAGGTTCAAGATTCCTGGCGGCGGCGCTGTGCGTCATTCTGCTTGCGCCTTCTTTCAGTGCGCTGGCGATGGAGCAGGAGCCCTTTTACAGCGATTCCATCGACCTGACGAATTTGTTTGGCGCCGCCAGCGGCGAATTGTCTGAAGAGCTTGGCCTTACGGTGATCGAGGCCGTAAGCGGCGTGCCGGTGGCTATCGACGACTGGGATTACGTCAACGTGTTCAACATGCGCCTGCAGGTGCATATTGCGCCTATAACCACCGGTACCGGGCGCGTGGCCACCATTACGCTTCCGCCGGGGCTGCGCTTTGCCACCACGTCGCTGCCGGCAGGGTACTCGCTGGCGCTTCGGGACATCAACAACAGTACCAGTGACTTTTCCGCCACCTTTGGCAGGATCGCCTTGCTGGGTTTCCCGGACAATATCGGGGCCGGCACGTCGGTTTCGGTGGAATTGCCCATCACCCAGCAGGCAACTGGCCCGGCAGGCCCGGCGCCTACCCAGTCTGAAATCGCGCTCCGCGTAGGTACAGAGATCGTGGAGCGGGGCAAGGCGGGGGTGACCGATTTCCGCTTTATGATCACAGCCGAAGTGGGAGAGGTGACGGCGGAAACCTACCTGCTGCCCAGGGCCTACGAATACGACAACATATTCGCCAGCGCGCCCTATGTCGTCAACAATATCGGTACGGCAGGCTGGGCTGCGCACGCGGTGCAAGTGACCGGCCACGGCGTGGTGGGCGAGATGTCGGGAACCACCTACTTTTCATTCAACAGCGAATACCAGCTGAGCAACGAGGTGGTGCACGAGCCGTACTGGGGCCTGGAGGTGCGGTACGATATCCCCTCCGACTTTAAAATGACTAATCCCGTCCTGGAGCCGTATTTGCAGCCCGACGGCCAGACCTTGATTTTCGACAACGTCAACGAGGGCGGGTACGATGCCGCCAGCGCGAACTTCATCACCAACGGCAGGAACAGGATGCGTTCCCCGCTGGCAGACCGCTGGGAGTGCAGGTACCGGGGTGAGGATGACGCCACGGTGCCCGTCAGCTTCACCAGCACCAGTTTCGGCACCGGGATGATCGCCTTCGGCGCGGTGCTGAATCTGGAATACCGCTCCGATCTGTACGGCGGCGCTCCCCCGCCACTGGTGGAGAACGGCGGCGAATGGGCGATGCCGGTCACGGTAACGTATCAAACCCGCTTTGGCGAACAGACGCAGAATTTCGTGATGCCCATCAAAACCAGGCCCTATACCTTTGACGACAACCGGCTATTGTTTGAGTTTATACTCATCGAAGGAGGCTCAAGCTCCACCAAGGCCGCCATTGACTTGAAGCAGGGGTACGAAGGCGCCACCCGCGCCCAGGGCCAGGAGGTGCTCCTCCGCGCGAACACATACGCGTATAACTTTACAACGGAAAAGCACATCGGGCAAACCATGCTGTGGGAAATCGGCGATTATTATGACATCAAGGGGCTGTCCCTCCGAAGTGGGTTTCTCACCTTTACAATGCTGCACCACCCCGCCTATCCGATTCCCCTAACCTTGGGCGCCGTTACCTATGAGTACATGCCCGCAGGCGGCACGGAGCCCTTGCTCGGCACCGCGGTGTACGACACGGGAACAAACCGCTACATCTTCCCCGACGTGCAGGCAAGCGGGCACGTCACCAAGATATGGTTCGAACTGCCAAACGGCATCGAGTTCCTGGGCGAAAGATGGCTCCACTTCTTCGACCTGGATGTCCGCGTCGCCCAGAACATTCCCTCCAATACCGCCGACCCGGATACGTACAAGAGCACCCTTACCATCTCCCTGCCGGACTGCGACATCAACGCCAACAAGCACAAGAAGGTGCTCGATGTCAACCTGCGCGGCCAGCCTGACATCCTGTTCGGCCAGGCCCGGGGCGGCCACCGTTATCCCGCCTCCAGCGGCACGATAGCCAACAATGCCCCCGACACGATTGTTGAGAATTTTTCCACGTACCCCAACCTCACGGGGGAACCCTACGGCTCCCAGGCGAAGGTATACGCTCCTGTGGCGAAGATGATCTTTGGCTACCCTACCTTTATCTATTCCGGTACCCCTCCCATGCCGAATGGCTACTCAGCCGAACCCGCGAAATGGAGGACCTATGAGGATGTGTCCATCCAAATCGCCAACGACGCGGCCAGCGCCCGCCCCCTGGAGATGATATGGCAGGTGCAGGCCAACGGCGGCATGCTGTTTACCAACGGGCGCTTTGAGTACACCACGGCAAACGAACCCGGCGTGGTGAAAACAAGCAATATAGCTTCCAACGGCGACCCTGTGGACGGCACGGTGAACACGGGGATTGTCACCACCTTTAACTTGCCCATGGATCCCGGCGACTACCTCACCAGCCTCACCTTTAGGGCCGACCGCTTCAAGGCGTTGGGAGCGAATTACCGTCGCCGGGAACCTAAGCTGCTGGAGCTCGGCCTCTCCTGGACTGCCATATCCGGCTATACCTGCGGCATTTTCTACTTCTATTCCCGCACAGACCGCGCCTTCCCCAGTGACGGGGTGCCCGTGCCGGATTGGAGCGAAGAAACCTATCCCTTCAACAGCCTTTTCTCCGCTGACGGCGTGCCGGACAAGCCGGTGGTCACCGATACCGTGTTGGAGGATATCCAGGTCGGCTTTTCGGTGGACATGCCGCGCAACATGCGGGTGTTTACCACGAATGCCGGTTTTGTAGATGTCCCGCACATTTCGACCGTTACCTTCGCCAGCGCCGCCGCCCAAGGCAGCGTGGTGACCGCCACGCTAAGGGTGCCAATCACTACATCTTCATCCACAGACGAGGAAAACAAAGTATATCGCAATGCGGAGATTTGGGTGGAACTGGGCCGGGACTTTGTGTATGCCGGCCTGCCCACAAACGTGTTCCAGCCGCACCTAACCGCCGATATGATCCGCTTTGAGACCGTAAACGGCAAACAGTACATGGTGATCAAAGAAGAAGCCAAGGTCACCGACGCTCGGAATTACATATTTAACCTGCTCGTGAAACCCAACGCCAAATTGGGCGCCAACCACGTGCTGGCAGGCGCGGGCAGCGCCCCCTTTGCCGCCACGCACTTTGCCAGCAACAGCTTCCGCGACATTACCGATTCCATGAACAAGGCGTACGCCAGCCAGTTCCCTCCGTATACCTATTTGGTGTGGATGTACGACAGCGTCCAGTCTGCAAACGTAAACCTTTCGGCCAACGACAGGCTGTGGGTGGAGGAATCCGCAGCCCGCACGGCGGCGGATTTCCCCGGCAAGCAGACGGTGATGGTGGTCAACATGTCGGTTCACGTCACCCCGCTGTCGGAATCCGGCCTGCGGGTGTACCCCGGCGCGGACGGCAACATGATGGCGGGCACGCAAACCGTGCGCGAGGGCCAAGCCAATAGCTTGGAAGGGTTCGCTACCATATCCGCCGCCCACATCAGCCAGATGCAAAACGCCGTGGCCATCATACAGATCCCCAGTGACGGGGCGGCCGTGCCCCACAGCACCGGAACCGCCGTGCCGGACTTCGCTATGGCCCTGCGCGGGCCTGTTAGTATGGAAGACTTGGAGACCGAAGGCGGCGATATCGTAACCTACACGCTGACCTACAGCGTCACGGGCGAAAACGGCCCCTGGGTCGCCCTTCCCGGCGACTGGGCCGCCGTGACCCACGTGAAGGTGGAGCTGCCCATTCTGTATGCGGGCCACGGCGTGACGGTGCGCATGCCGCTGCAAATGGTGGACGACTTTGCGGATGTGCCGGAAGGCTCGAAATCGTACATGGCGGGTAAAATCTCCTTTACCAACGTCACCACGGGCAACACGATGTCCAACGTGCTCACCGTGCCCGCTGTCTTCACGGTGCAGCGCGGAGCCATCCAGGGCGGCTACGTGTTCCAGGACAATAACGGAAACCACCTGTACGACGCCACCCGCGGCGACGTAAAGCTTTCGGGCTGGTCGGTGCGCCTGTTCGCGGATGGCGATTTGACAAACGCGCTGGCCACCGCCACCACCGACGCCAACGGCTACTATAGCTTCGGTAACCTGCTGGCCGGGGATTACGTGACCCAGGTGGTGATCCCGCCCACGGCTGTGGGTTACAGCTTTGCGGATACAGGGGATGTGAGCAATCCCTTTGCTTCCCACGTGGACGAGCATGGATTCAGCCCCGTGATCACCCTGCCGGATTACCGCGATGCCGACGCGCGCGACCGCACCAATGCGGGCTTGGTGAAGCGCCTCGTGCTCGTGTATGACAAGGGCGTGCCCGCCAGCGCGTCCGGCATGCCCGAGCCCCTCGTCACCACCCAACTGGCGGGTGCGCTGGTGGAACTTGCCGCGGCGCCCACCGCGTTTGGCTACACCTTTATCGGCTGGAAGTGCGACGTGGGCAGTTGCGCCACATGCGCCAACCCGCCCTATCACCAGCCTTTCAACGGCCTTGAGGAGGAAGAGGCGAATCACTACACCATGCCTTCCGACGACGTGATCATGACGGCCATGTGGGATCCGGACACCATGACGGTTACCTTCCTCCCCAATGCTGGAGGCGATCCCAACGTCGCCGGCCCCAATCCCACCAGCAAAATAGTAGCCTTCGGCGCAGCCTATGGCGAGCTGGCGGCTATCTCCCGCACGGGTTATCAATTCGACGGTTGGTTCACCGCGCCCACGGTCGGCAGTCTGGTAACTGCAGCGACCATCGTGTCCCAAATCGTTGACCACGACCTGTATGCCCAGTGGACGCCCAACAAGCACAACATCACCTACGCCTACACCGGTACCGTGCCGACCGGCGCGCCCGCCGAGCCCTCCACCCAACAGAACGTATCCTATGGCACAACCCAAACCGTAGCCAACGCTCCCACCATGACCGGCTACACCTTCAGCGGCTGGACGACGGTTGATGCCGTGGTCAGCGGCGGTTCCTTCACCATGCCGGACAAGGATGTAGCCTTCACCGGCTCCTGGTCTGCCAAGGACGTAACCGTGCTCTTCTTCAATAACCACAACGCCACTGATATCACCCAGTACGCTGCCGGCAACGCTGCCAACACCGGCAAGAAGTTCAACGACCTGTTGAGTACCTTTGCCGATCCCTCGCGCACGGGTTATACCTTCCAGGGCTGGTATACCGAGCGCAGCGGCGGCACAAAATGGA
>Ga0123353_10018148_pt1 | contig 10387 bp, 4 predicted proteins | sample TergutLab28metaG_3_FD_92763 | JGI IMG/M metagenome (GOLD analysis project Ga0123353, IMG submission 92763) | Labiotermes labralis P3 segment gut microbial communities from Petit-Saut dam, French Guiana - Lab288 P3 | ecosystem: Host-associated > Arthropoda: Insects > Digestive system > Gut ...
ATCAGGTTTCCCAACTCCTCGTTTGTTTTTTGTCCCCATTCTCCATTTGTTTTCTGCGTTGGGCCAAAAATTCTTCTCAATAACCTCCTTTCGGATACCAATAATTTCTGCTCAATGTTTTCTGTTAATACCCAACATTCGGATCCATATACTTCTACTGGTCTGATTACCGTATGATACAGCCTTTCTTTGGTTTTCCTACTTATTAGTTTGCTTTGGAATATCTTTTTGTTTGCAAAGACGGATCTATTTCCAGCTGCAATTCTTTCTTTTATTTCTTCTTCTATTAAGTTGTCCGCATTCATAATTGTTCCGAGATATTTGGCGGAGTTTACTTCTTCGATTTTCATTCCTTCGATTTCTATTTCGTTATTCTTCACGTTGGTTTGTACTCTTGAAAATCGTTTTCACTTCATTAAAGTAATCAGCATACACACTGATTCAAACAGACAAACTCGATGAAACCATATTTAGATTACTCTGAGGATCTGGCTGCACCTAACACAACAACTTCTGCTTCTTACCACAAAATCTAGACTGTTTAACATAGTCTGACAACATAACTGATTGACGGAAAAAACGTGGTAGCCTACCTATCACCAGTATATGACGTTTCGTTTACAGTTCCTCTGAATCTGTGAGTTTAGCAGAACAGGCAAGTCTAATGCCCAAAACTGCTCTCTCCCTCTGCTACAGTTAACCACAATACGAGAAAAGAGCTTAGTTGAAAAACTGAAAATTACTCAGCTGCCTTCATGAAGGTTGTAAATTCATTAAAGTTTCCCGTACGACTTGCCACTAAACCCTAAACTCTGTCCGCTAAATTCAGTCCATACCCTACATTTTAATATTATGCTCCGAAAACATGAGAGCTGAAATACAAACATTGGTGGAGTATTAATGGCGGCAGTTTGGCAGATTTTATGTACTTCAGGAGAAACGCATCACCACCACCACCACCACCACCACCACCACCACCACCACTCACTCACTTTCCTGCCTCAGAAAGAAACCCAAATTTGATAGAGGTTGACAACTCGCACTTAGACTAATAATGTTAGTAATATGGAAATAAAGACCCATGAACTTAATGTAACACTACTGCAGTGCACGATGACCTACAGCGACGTAGCTATGCGGCTAAATGCAAATGTCAGAGGGTGCAGGGCGCATCCGATGTCAGAGGCATGTAAGGTCCGCATTTTTTCCATACGAGGCTTTGTTCGGGCAGTCCAGGAACTACACGCACGCACAATTACACACAGGGCGTGAAATGCAAAGCCAACTGCTTGTCACAGGCAAGCTCGCCACCAACAGTTCACGAGGTAATTTACGTTTATGGATTTCGTTTCGGTTGTATCTTGATATACGTCCTTAAGGACGCAAAGTATGCTCACGAGAGCACCAAGCTGGCTGTGATGCGCGTCTGTGTATCCCACGTTGAGACTAATTTTAACAAAACAGGGTATGGACGTCACGCAACGTATGTCCCCCCCCCCCCCCAACCACTACAACCTTCCACACATATGACAAATCTTAGCAACTGAACAAATTAATAAACAAATTCTTGTTTTTTTATCAAGTTAATTATATTCCTCTACATGTTTCGAGCACTGTTGTGCCCGTCCGGTGCGCAGGTCAACACCTACAGAGGGTGACGATACCAGATACTGTATAATACAATTTGACCTCCTGATGATGGGCACAAAAGTGCTCGAAACATGTACAGGAATATAATAAACTTATTATAATACAAGAATTTGTGCATTAAGTTGGTCAGTTGCTAAGATTATACTGAGATGCACGGTCAGCAAAACATCAAAACATATGACAGATTTTTAACACCGTCTGGTATGAACGTCACACCATTAGAGATCACTCCAAAATCGCAATTCCTACATCAGTAACATCAATACATCAGACCCATCAATGACGTAATGAGTAAGCCATACTATCTGGAAGGCAACATTACAAATATGTCTTTGTCCACGGTGTGACACTTTGAGGTTATATCCGAAAATCTGAAAGTAGAAAGTCCGTTTGCGGGAGTGATTCGAAACCAGGACTTCAGGATACTAAGACAGACTAACCACTACAGAGCAATATGCTGTTGACAATGGGGTACTTTATGAGCTTGATCCATAATCCAAACCTCTGAAATGACATTAGACAAAATGGACCATAATCCTAAACTCTGGACTGACATCAGACATTTTGATCCACAATACACACATCTGGACTGACATTAAATATATCCAGCCATAATTCAAACAGAATGACTTATACTTTATACGTCTATCCATAATCCAAACTGCTGGATTGGCATTAGCTACATTAATCCATACCAAAACCTCTCTAGTCTGACATGTTTATCGACAATCCAAACTTCTGTACACACATCAGATATACCAGTTCATAATACAAACTCCTGGATTGATATCAGATAACTTGATCCGTAACCAAAACGACCACACTGACATTACAGACGCTTACCCACGATTCACGTATATGGTCTCATTACATATGCTACTATCCAAAGCAAGCCGTGGAGAAAGTGAGACGGACTAATAAGGCTGAATCCCAGAGCTAAATAACCGGTACAAAAACTGAAATCCGTGAGGTGTCGTTTCATATTACTAATGGCTGTTGCGGACCCTTTACCATACGGTACACGGTTTTATTGTGCCATACATGTGCGCCCACTGCCAAGGGTACGGACGACAATAAGCCGCAGCTTCCACGATGCAAATGCTGGAAATTCAATGGGAAATAAAGGAGAAAAACCTAGGACGAACCTGTGGCAAGCGGATTGTTTGAAAACGTTCTTCACACCGAGAAGTGTGACAGCCCTAACACACACTGTCATCCATCTGGATTACTTCCGTGTCTACTGATGAAGGCAGCTTTATCCTGTGGGAGCAATTGAGCAGCGATCTCGCCGACCTCAATTGAGGACGGGCAGAGAAGCAGTCCCCGAAACATCATGTTCTGGAACATATTTATACCAGACAACGGAAGTCAGACTAATATAACGCTAAGGTGACCGTTCATCGTAATCCTTATAATAAAACCAACTAGATACACTAATTTCTCAAATTTATTTTTTGGAATGAAACTCTACATGTTTCGGACAGTTCCTCTGCCCATCATCAGGAGTTTTTCACTGTACACACATCAATGCTATATGTCATACAGGTTTTATCATAGGGAAGTCAGACTCTTGTGTCACAGCAATACTACGGGTGTATTATTGGGTCATCTGTTAGTGGGGAGGTATTTAACAACGCTCTCAGTTGCCAAGATGTCAAGGTGTTGCCGGTAGATCTGTGTGGAACACTGATCGAATTGCGGTTCATACCATAAACTCTTTAAGGCACGAAATGGATAACATTAAACAACATGACACTGAATTGTAAGCCAAACGTGTGGTGGATCATGTCGGAAAGAATGTAGATGAAGCGCCAGCACGACAAATATAGGTCTAAAAAGAATCCAGTGTCAAACACCACCCAGTTGCCGCAGTTTTTTCAAATAAGACATTAAAGGGAATGCAATTATATTATAAAGTAACAGTTGAATTACAGCTATAATCCGGATAAGGGAAAGACTGCATCACTTAAAAGAATGGGTGGATCTAACCTCCATAAATATGGAACCAAGTAAACTTCTGCCGGTCCCAGTGGCCGCGTGGTGTAAGGCGTAGGTCTGCGGCCGCTCGCTTGCTGGGAATGTGGGTTCGAATCCCACCGGGGTCATAAAGATCTGTCGCCTGTGAATGATGTGTGTTGTCAGGTAAAGGTCACTGCGACGAGCTGATCCCTCTTCCAGAGGAGTCCTACCGAGTGTGGTGTGAGCAATGAGTGTGACCTACAAACCTCAATCATGAGGTGCCCTTGACGCAAGTAGGTCGACGCACCTTACGGAAAAATTTCAACTTCTTGATTTGAAAGATCAAGCAGCAAAACGGAAGAAAAAACGCTACAAATACTTTTAGAAGCCGATGAAAATAAACAACCACGGGTAATATTGAATTAGAAACCGGAAAGGGAGAAAGAGAGTGTGTGTGCGTGTGTTTATTTAATGACGCCAACTGGTATCTGCGATAAATAAGTGAAATATGATTACGGAGGACTAGTGGTATGAAACAGAGAGGAAATCTGAAATACTCGGAAAAATCGTCCTTACAACAACCATGTATCCGCCACAAATCCCACAAGGTCTCCTGGACTCCGAGGCGAGCGGCCGACAACCAACCGCCTGAGACCGGGCACGGACATGCTGGAAACGAAAAAGCAAGGCAAGACGAAGAGACGAATTCAACTGAAGACGGAAATGGCCAGTGAAAGTAACGCTTAGAGCAAAAGAAGGAAAATACAACAAGATCTTCTAACAGATATAATATTCAAACACAGGAACTCGTAAAAACGTGTTTTCTAAAGAAAACGAGAACGAAAGTTTTAAAGTGGAAAGTTTGCGTCACAGAAAGGATAGCGGGAGGATGAGAGATGATCGATGAAGTGAGACAATGGCGCGGATCTTCCAAGGTAGTGATGGTGCTGGTGCCAGCATTCGCACACTTACAAAATCCAGGCGTCTACTTATCAGCTAACAGTGTCAATACTGACGTGAGTTACACAAATATATTTTCAGCACAATTTCCTTTATCAATTTCTCAATACAATAATAGGTGAATAAGTATTCCATTTAACGAACTTCGTAAGTAACCATACGATTGTTTGGAGGCGAAATATCCCAGTTCGTATTGTGAATGGCTGACAGGTTGTGCGGCCGGGGAATCCGGCTTCGCTTTTAGGCGGGGGCAGAAATTTTCTTCTTCTCCACAGTCCACACCGCCTCTGGGAAATCCGGCTTCGCATTCAATTGTACCGGGCGCACTTTCCTGGTGCGAAATCGACAGGACCATGCAACTCACCCCCATTCAGGACCAAGATTAGGCATCAGTGAAGTGATTTCATTTAAAAATCCTGTCAGCCGCTAATATGATACAGCTTCGGTGCGATACGAAGGAAATATGAGTACAGAGCAATGCAGGAATGATAGTGACACGTTCAGACCGAGGTAATCGCAGAAAAACGTATACCACTGCTACTCTGTCTACCATAAATTCCACTTGGACTGACCTGGGACCGATACCGGGCCACTTCAGATAGAGACTAGGGACTAACTTCCTACCACACAGCACGGCCTACAATTTGTGGAGCTGTACCTCCATTTCGCCATACGTTTTTACGGCACGAAGCCTAAGCAAGCAAGGAACAACTTCGCTTTCAGTATGCAAGTTAATTTCTATTTTGCTGCCAGCCAGGCTACAATGTTCCTTCATTCCATCCACTAGTTCCAGATTGCACATTCATTTTGCTATGAACCCCACCATGTTCCCTGCCTATATCTCTCGCATTTTGATGCGTCAGTATCTTCTGATTAATCGGGACGGGCCATGCCTCCAGTCCACTTTCATTATCGCTGACTTGACTATACATAATCTATGCAGGGTGCGGGAGCTCAGGTCAAGTGTGTATCTTCCCCCCTTGATATGAGTTAGCTTATTCCAAGATGAAGCCAGGGGTCTTTGTTTAGGCCTCAGTGGGCACACCAGGGGTTTAATTAAGAGAATTGTTCAAGAGTCAAGTACAACTTTCATTGTTCCCTTACTAACACTCCAGTGCCCCTTTCCAATTCACAACCCCCTGGATTAGACTTCAAAATACAAAGATGTCTTTTTTTTTTCCCCCTCTATATGACATAGAGTACAGTAACGTCATATAAAACCGGATACTGTGACTGACCTGAATACATATCACCTTTTTATACAATGTTTAAACAAAATGCATTCAAAGTCTGTGACTCTCCGTTGTTATTTTATCTTCAAAAGCACATGACGGACTTCAATTAAATTTTGTACGACGAAGATCTAAACTGCTCCCTAGAAAATAACCTAAGAGCATCTTCAAAAAGGCTGAAGAACCCCAACAAACACTACCGTATTCGGACCGCTACGAACACGAATATAAGCAAAAACCCTCCGCTCCAAAAGAGCAAGGAAAGCCGCCCCAAACATAACAAATATATATAATCAACAACCAAAAAACAACAAGAAAACAAGCCTACAAAAACCCCCAACAGGTACTATCTGTAAAAGTTGACGAAGCTGCCGAAGTTTCAGTTCGGTCCGTACTGTTCTATAATAAGGCACACTTTCCAAACGGCACCATTACGGAGCCCTTACAACGCAAGGAACATGAAAATGCAATTTGTCGCGATGACACGCAAAGAACCCCCCCCCCCCCCCGCCTTCCCACATAATTCCTGGTTCTCATAAAATAACATAAACAGAGAGCACTGCATTGCAACCTACTATTAAAATACGGTACATAACTTAGTGTGTGCTGTGTTACAAATCGGTAGGTCGCTGGTTCGATCCCAGTTGGTGTCAGTGGATTTTTCATTGGCATAATCCTTCCGATCGCACTATAGCCCTGGGGTCGACTCAGCCTCGATGAGTACCAGGAGTATTTCCTGGGGGTAAAGGCGGCCGGTGCGTAAGGCTGACAACCTACCACCATCCTGTGCCGTTGTCACGAAATCTGGGAACCTTAACTTTCTGGAAACCTGTGGGCCACTCCAGGCCTGTAGCGGGACTGCTTTACCTTTTTGACACAACTTAAGTGTACAGGCATCGTCAAACAGCTGTGAAAGACGTAACGTCGAATGGTCCCACATTCGGAAATGTGTTCCGAAGAGGGCAAATGTGGATTGTGGAACAATGTGCACAGTCCTTAATGCTGTCGCGACAACTGTGCACATCCGCGGACAATGTGTGTGTCAAAAAACGATTCTATGCAAAGTCCCTGTGCTCAAACGACATGAAGAAAAGCAGGCCAGTGGAGGTGCAACTCCACGCTTTCTTAACCTCAAAATCTGATACAGGTAGCGGGCTTCAAGCACCGGCCGATTTATCCACCGACAGTAAGTCCCCTGTAGGCGGGGTGGGTCCTACAGCTGGGCTGGACGTTGGGTACGAAATTATTGCGCCTGATGGGAACGAAACTACGACTTCATGGATGTCACCCGCCACGCCGTCACTAAACTGAGGTAGTGCGTCGGGCCCCATAAATTACAAAATAAAGGTAAAGGTAAAGGTCACCCTAGAACAGGCCACGAAGGCTCAGAGGGGGGCTAGAGGTTTAGCTCTAATTTTTTTTTAACCTCGGCGCTAGATTGGGGTGGGTGATCAACGCCACGCCCCGGCCGCTTTACCCCCGGGAAAGACCCGATATCCATTGTATAGGAGGCTGGGTGGGCCCCAGGGCCGGTCTGGATGGGTGCCGAAAATCTCGACCCCCACTGGGATTCGATCCCCGGGCCGTCCAGCCCGTAGCCAGTCGCTATACCGACTGAGCTGATACATTTTTAAATTACTTCCCGTTTGTTGGTCCTGAAGTACGAGATTCTTCTCTTCTCCAGACCGTCCAAAGCAGCTCTGAGGCCCAGCCACCCTCCCATTCAGTGGGTAAAACGGCCAAGCCGTGAGGTTGCCAACTCTTCTCCATCTAGTGACGAAGTTATGAATTAGTGAAGCTATACCTGCACACTCATTATGCCGTCGTGGCGTTCATAGGGTCCATTGACCCTTTGTGCAGAATCTTTAGGAGGCAAAACCTCATGACGGCCAAACCCCCAACACAGAAACTTTAGAAGCAGCAGTCCGAGGTTCGCAGTAGCGCACTGCAATTCGCAGTCTGATGGCACTTTTATCCAACTGCAACACTTCACAATGATGTCCTGTTACATTAAACATTACTGTCATTTATGCATTTATATTCATTAAGCAGTAACAACTATTATCAATGACTGCCGGGCCTATTACATACTTAACTCACGTTCGCGACGTCGACACTGAAGATGACACCAGTATTTATATCGCAGCGGGTTGATATTTGGTTACCGACGTTTTGGGAAAACCTATCGGTGCCATCTTCAGGGTCTATGGCGTAACATCTCAGAAGAGCGAAGGACTGAACTACACCGCGACGGAAGCCTCAGACTTCTATCGTTCTTCGTCGTCACTTCTTTCATATTCAACGTTTCCTCCCGATGATCGAAGCAGATGAGCAACGAACAGCTGTAATTGAAAAACCCAAAACAAAGCACATCATCCACCTGTGTCCAAGATAGAGCAAAGTGGAAGGATATCGTTGAGAAGGCCAAAACCTCCAATTAAAGAAGGTTCAGTGCCTGATGAAGAAGAAGAATAAGAATGCACATCATCCAAAATAGCAGTCATCTTTACTGACAGTTGATGTTTTATCTATCATAACTGTTCATGGCCGGTTTTGATTCTCCTACTTTCGCATTCTGACTCACTTCAGTAGTTTCGCCAAAAAAAAAAAATCGTGGTCCCACGACATTAAAAAATAAACTTGTCTCCCACAAAATAAGTTTTTAAGATTGTCTTTCATTTTAGCATAATATAAATCTTTAGCCGCATTCCTAATTGTAAAGACCTCCCACACTGTACAGACAGTACAGGCCTACGCCTTCTGTCTTCAGTTTCTTACAAACCTCTGAACTTTGTCAATAATTAGAGCTAAGAAGAAAAACAGCGTAAAAATAAACACCTTTCGGCGAATGAGAACATCATGCCCTACTAATGTACACCTTACACTTTGTGCGTGCGTTCATGCGAGTGCGTTAAAAGCTTGTGTGCAAGTGCAGTAACGAGATTTGTAGACGGAGCAACGATTCGTAGCTACGATGTTTGCACGAACCGGATTCAAACCCTGAATTCAGTCATCCATGAATTCACAGTCGTCGTGGAAATTCGAACCAAACCCCTGCCCCCGAAACACGTAACATATGGCCCGCGGGAACCATGCACCCCGTCAGTCCCTCGACAGCAGTCATAAAGCTTTGGTTGAAATTTCGAGAAACGGTTCAAGGACACGGTGCAGTATTTCAGACACGACAATAAAACCAGCTCAGATCTGAAATTCTGTGCAATAATATAGCAAATTAATACGACAATCTAAGTACACATACACATACGACGCCGTGACATCACGAAGGGTAGAATACATACAAGGACATAAAATGCTTATCCACACAAATACATAAAGATTGTAATAAAACTTACTGTATAGTTAGGGGTGTGGAACGTTGTAACGAATTTTAAATCAAACATATTAACATTCTGATACATTTCGTTTTACAATAAGAACTAACTATGTTATGTCATTTTCAATCATATACATACATAAACAATGTCTCCTTAGGTCTTACAATACATAAGTTTTATAAGTTCCTTCCTGATGATACAGGCCGATCGCCCAAACATGTGGGAGGAAATATCATATGTAATACGTACACTATGTGTAAGCAGTTGGTTTTTAATAGAATAAGTACGCTCGGTACAGCTACGACATCTAAAATGTAACAATTTTTATTCAACTGTAACACTATAATGATGGTTATAATACACATTACTCTCACTTTAGAATTGTCTAATAACAACTTATATTGTCTAAACTTATACTGTCTAATAACAACTTATATTGTCTAAACTTATATTGTCTAATAACAACTTATATTGACGGGTCTGCCAAACCAAGTACACACATACTTTACGTTCGCGATGTCGATACTGAAGACGACGCTAGCATGTATGTCGAAACGCCTATCGTAAACAAGGACTTTTTGACAAGCAGATGCAAAAGCTGTTGGTATATGACACATCAAGCACCAAAAACACACGTTAAGCATAACATACAATTTTAGATGTTGATGTCTTCCGATCCAATGACGACATCCGTCACAATACTCTGTCACAAAAATAAAAAGTTTTCCTTTAAATCAAGGCAAACACGGCAATACGTAAATTACTTTAAAATGTATTTTGATGTACGTACCGCGTATTTTGTACAGTTTTTTATACAGACCAACTAATGCACAATATATAGATATCAACAATATTTTGTATATCGTAAGTACTCATTGTTACATGTTTCGATGCATCCACATCATCTGCAGGGAGTCTTAACCTTCTACTGTGCTAAATTTGACGTTCATGTGACCGTGCATCGTGATAAATTCTTATAAAAGAACCAACAAGATGCACTAATTTCTCAAATTTGTTTTTTGGAATAAAACTCTACAAGTTTTGGACAGTTCCTCTGTTCATCATCAGGAGTTTTTCACTGTACACACAGCAATGGTATATGTCATACAGGATCCTGCTGACAGCTTGCGAGTAGGATCAGGACGTTCCGTCCTGTTCCTGCTCGCTAGCTGTCGGCAAATCTGTATGACATATACCATTGCTGTGTGTAAAGTGAAAAACTCCTAATGATGGACAGAGGAACTGTTCGAA
>Ga0123353_10018150_pt1 | contig 10386 bp, 11 predicted proteins | sample TergutLab28metaG_3_FD_92763 | JGI IMG/M metagenome (GOLD analysis project Ga0123353, IMG submission 92763) | Labiotermes labralis P3 segment gut microbial communities from Petit-Saut dam, French Guiana - Lab288 P3 | ecosystem: Host-associated > Arthropoda: Insects > Digestive system > Gut ...
ACCAACGTTCCGCTTTTTCCACATTCTAAAGAATTGCACCCGCTTGGAAGTTTTCCAAGCGGGTGTTTACTGGAAAATCGGCTTTTGTCAACAAGCCCCGGTGTGGGCAGGGGGCTGTATCGGCGCGTAACGTTAGAACCACATCCAGATGAAGCCGAAGCACAGGAAGAACAGGATATAGTGCCACCATTGGTTATACCTGGCGTTGGTGCCTAAGATGCCTTTGGGCGGAGGCTGTGAGGGCGGCGTGACCGTCAGCGTGAAGGTGAGCGTTGCGTCGGGGGAAATGCCGTTGGCGGCTTTCAACACAACGGGGTAGCTGCCCGCTGCCAGGCCAGCAGCGATGTCCAGCTTCTTTGTGGCGTTGTTCCAAGTGATCTTCGCGTCGCCGGATACTTCCGTCACCGTCGGCTCAGGTATGCCAGCCACGGTGTACGCGCCGGTGGAGGTTGCCGCATAATCCTGCGCCAGGCTCAGCGACGCGGGGCCGGTAAGGATGGGTGCGACCGCGGCCGAGGGCTCCCTCACCCAAACAGTCGGGCCACCGGGGGCTTTGCCAGACACGTTCAATTGGCCGTCGGCAGGGTCAGCCAGCAGAATTTTGCAGCCATCGCAAGCCGAAAGCCCGCCATTCATGCCGAGTGTTTTGCCGTTGAGGTCGAATGTTTATATAACATTCCTGCGCCAATTTCTATACAGAACATACATTTCTACATTCGCCATAATTTTATAAGGGAGGGGGCAATTTTTTATTTAATTTGACCATTTTGTGCATTTTGCACCAGACGGCGCCCATTGCTTTCCATTGCCTGCCCAGGTTTTTACGTATTTCCTGTAAAATATTGTCGCGATTTAGCTTGACAAAATCCCTAGAATTTGGTAAGATAATTTTTGCGATCTAAAGCGTAATGGGGAGGGGATCTCATGGGCATCATTCCCGTGGGGAGCATTCATTTTTGGTTTATGGCGTTCGCCGTTGTGCTGCCATTTTTCATGGCGCTGGTTTCGTCCATGTATTACCGGGGAAAGCAAAGGGAAATCTGCAAAAAGCTCAGGGTCAGAAACGACAGGCGCTCGCGGGAGCTGCAAAGGCTCATCGCGGAGCTGGACGGCCGGGATAAAAGCAGGTTCAACACCTTGCTGGGCGATGAGACCGGCAGCGTCCACGACTACATCAACATCCGGGTGGACCCCACCATTGTCAGCTACAACGGCAAGGCGGCCTCCTCGGCCGTCTTCTACACCTGCCTGGCCATCCTGCAGGTCACCTATTCGGCCATGATCCCCCTGGTCCTTCTGGTACCGGAGGGCCAGGGCAGCCGCTCCATCATCATGGGCGCGGTGCTCGGCGCGCTGGTGACAGTCGCGGGCGCGGTGAACGCGGCGTGCAAGTTCAAGGAAAAGTGGATACAGTACCTGGGCCTGCGCGACAGGCTCTTCGCGGAAAGAAGCCTGTACATGGCCAGCGGGGTCTACAAGAAGGACCTCTGGCGCCGCAAAGGCGGGTACGACTACAACTTCGTGGAGCTATGCGAGAACATCATCGCCCTGGAATACCGCAACCTGGCGGACAACATGGACAATTCCGACGTGCTGGACGCGGAGCCCATCGAATCGCGCAGCGATCTATACGACGCCACGGCGGAGGGGTGCTGACGTCACAAACCCTATAGTGCTTGAATGTTTTTCGCGCTGTTCCCCGGCCTTCGGCGGCTCCTTTGGAAAACGAAAGCATTCAGGCAAACACAATATTTCCCATCGCATGCATTTCAGCGAAACGTTGATATGCATGCGTTTTTTTCAGCCGTACGCGGTTATTCCCCCGCACAACTTTAGAAAATCAAAAATTTTTCTAATTTTTTTGAAAAAAGCCATTGACCCCGCAGTCCCTGCAGGCCTCATACTTGTTGCACAGAGAGACGCCGGCACTGACCGGGAGGTTCAAGTGGCTTTATGCTTAATTCGGCGTCTCCCTGTTGGAAGACAGCAACAACGGAATGCCAGCGCCGCCAGACAACATTATTTTTAGGAGGGACCAAAATGAAACGCTTGCTCAGCATCACCGCAGCCCTGTTCATCGCAGCCCTGTTCGCCCTGCCAACCGCGGCCATCGCCAATCTCGACGGCTCCGAGCCTGTCTTCGACGGCGACGCGGGCATCATGCCCCTCGCGGACACCGTCGAGGTCGTCGGGGAGCCGACGGACGAGCTGTTCGTCGAGGCCCCGGAGAACCAAAATCCCGAGGTAGACCGCAGCTCCCTTGCCCGCAGCGAGGGCACGCCCAACCGCGTCTACGTGGCCGTAGCGGCCTTTGCCCTGCTGGGCCTGGTGAGCACCGCCGCGCTGGCGCTGTCGATTATCGCGCTGGTGAAGGCCAACAGGGGGAAAACACCGGCGGAGCCGAAGATCGCCTGATACAAGGGGAAGCCCAAAGTAAAGGACGACCAAAGCAGAGGAAGCCCAAAGTAAAGGAAGTTCAACGTAAAGGAAGTTTAACGTAAAGGAAGTTCAACGTAAAGGAAGTTTAACACAAAAGAAGTTTAACACAAAAGAAGTCCAACACAAAGACGTCCAACGCAAAGGACGTTCAACGTAAAGGAAGTTAAAAAGCCTTGCCGGGGGTTTCCCTCCGGCAAGGGTATTTCCTGGCATTATACTCTTTTCCTCACCCGCATGGGAATGCCCATTCCTTCCGCGATGGCGCGGCACTGTTCAATCTCCTCCGGCGTGATCACGTCCACCACGGAAAAGATCACCCGGGGGTATATTTTTTTGCAGGCCGCCGCGAAGCGCAGCATGGCGGGGTAGGCGTCCTCGCCGTAGCGGGAGCAGGCCAGCTCCTCATAGCGCGCGGCGTTGGGCGCGTTGAGGCTGATGGACATGGTATCCACCAGGCCCTTGAGCGCCGGGGCCGTGGGGCAGCCGTACAGCAGGTCGCCCAGGCCCGTGGTGTTCACCCGCAGGGAGAGCCCCGGGTGGCGCTTCTTCACCCAGGAGGCGCTGCGCATCAGGTTATCCAGGGCGCAGAAGGGCTCGCCGAAGCCACAGTAGACAGCCTCCGCGGCCTGCGTGAAATCATAATCCTGCAGGGCCTGTTCGATCTCCGCCCAGGTGGGTTCGCGCCCGTGCCACAGCGAGGCGGCGCTGCCCACGCCCTCCTGCTCACCGCGGATGCAGAAGGTGCAGGCGCAGGGGCACTGGTTGGTGATGTTGAAATAGGGCTTGTTCTTGTAGGTATAGACGATGTCGGCCATGTCGCACCTCTTTAAATCATTAGTCGGCAAATCGCGTTGGAAAACTCCACGGGGTCCTCCACGGGGAAGCCCTCGATAAGCAGCGCCTGGTTATACAGCAGGTTCGCGTAGTCCGCCAGCAGTTCGCCCTCCAGGGCCCGCAGCCTGGCGTAGACGGGATGATCGATATTGAGCTCCAGCACGCGCTCGGCCTTCATAGGCATCTCTTCCGCGCCGGGCTGGGATTGCAGCACCCGCTCCATCTCCAGGGAGATGCCCGTGCCCGAGGTCAGGCACACCGGGTGGGATTTTAAACGGGTTGTAGGTATTACCTGCGAAACCTTTTCGCCCAGGGCCTCCTTCATGGCCTCGAACAGGTCCTTGCCAGCCTGCTTTTCCTGCTCGAGCTTGTCCTTCTCCTCCTCGTTTTCCAGGTCGAGGTCGGCCTCCGAGATGGACCGCAGCTCCTTTTCCTCCACCTGATACAGAATCTTCATCAGGAACTCGTCGATGTCGTCGGTGAGGCACAGCACCTCGTAGCCCAGGTCGCTCAGGCGCTCGCACTGGGGCAGGCGCTTGATCTGCGCGGCGGATTCCCCCGTGGCATAGTAGATGTGCTTCTGCGCCTCCGGCATGCGGGCGACGTACTCGGCGAAGGTGACGGGGCCCTCCTGCGTGGTGGAGGGGTAGGTCAGCAGGTCCAGCAGCAGGTCGCGCTGCATGCCGTAGCTGGCGTAGAGGTTGTACTTCAGGTTCAGCCCGAAGGCCTTGTAGAAGCCGTCATAGGCCTCGCGGTCCTCCTCCAGCAGGGCTTTCAGCTCGGCCTTGATCTTTTTTTCCAGGTGCTTTGCGATGGCGGCCACCTGGCGGTCCTGCTGCAGCATTTCGCGCGAAATATTCAGGGAAAGGTCCTGCGAATCCACCACCCCGCGCACGAAGCTGAAGCAGTCGGGCAGCAGGTCCTTGCAGTGCTCCATGATCATCACGCCGCTAGCGTAGAGCCTCAGGCCTTTCTCGAAGTCCTTGCTGTAGTAGTTGTAGGGCGCCTTGCCGGGCAGGAACAGCAGCGCCCGGTAGTCCACCGCGCCCTCGGCGCTGGCGTGCATCACGCGCAGGGGGGCCTCGATGTCGCGGAAGGTGTCCTTATAGAACTGCGTGTACTCCTCTTCGGCGACCTCGCTCTTGCCCCGCCGCCAGATGGGCGACATGCTGTTGAGCGTTTCGACTTCGGGTTCGGCTTCGGCTTTTTTTTCTTCATCGCCATCCTCGGATTTGGCCTTCGCCATCCGGATGGGGTAGCGTATGTAATCGCTGTAGCGCTTGACCAGCTCCTTGATGCGGTAGTCCTCGAGGAACTGGCCGTAGTGCTCGTCGTCGGTATCGGGTTTAAGCTTGAGGGTGATCTCGGTGCCTGCGTCCTCTTTTTCGCAGGGCTCCAAAGTGAAGCCGTCGGCCCCCTGGGAGTACCACTCGAAGGCCTGGTCCGACCCGGCTTTCCTGCTGCGCACGGTGATCTCCCCGGCCACCATGAAGGCGGAGTAGAAGCCCACGCCGAACTGGCCGATGACATCGATCTCAGACGCGTCGGCGTCATTGATCTCGTTTTTGAAATCCAGCGAGCCGCTGCGGGCGATAGTGCCCAGATTGCTCTCGAGCTCCTCGGCGTCCATGCCGCAGCCGTTGTCGCGGATGGTGAGCGTGCGGGCCTCCCTGTCCACGGCAAGATCGATGGAGAACTCCTCGCGGGCAAGGCCCGTCTCGCCGCCTTTCAGCGCCTGATAGTACCGCTTATCGATGGCGTCGCTGGCGTTGGAGATGAGCTCCCGCAGAAAGATTTCCTTGTGGGTATAGATGGAGTGGATCATCAGGTCGAGCATGCGCTGGCTCTCGGCCTGGAATTGCTTTTTCTCGGGCATGGCGTGAAAGTCCTCCTGCAAATAATTTACTGCGCAAGTCCGTCTTTGATCAGCTGTGTCGTGATTTTGAAGTGCTCGGCCTTGGTTTCGGTGAGATAGATTTTGCCGTTCTTGTCGTGCTGGAAGTAGAAATAGCTGTGCGCGTTCGGGTTCAGCGCGGCCTCGATGGCCTTTTCGCCCGGGTTGCAGATGGGCCCCACCGGCAGGCCGGCGCACTTGTAGGTGTTGTAGGTGTCGTTGTACATGGCGGCGGCGCCGGCGTCCATCTCGGAGGCAATGTTGTTCAGCACATAGTCGCGCGTGGAGTCACACTCAAGCATGGGGTAGACAGCAGGGTGGTCCAGGCGGTTGTGCAGCACGCCGGAGATATCCCCCATCTGGTCCGGGCCGTCGGCCTCCTTCTGGATGATGGAGGCGATGATGATAATCTGGTCCACCGTGTAGCCCAGCTCTTTCGCTTTGGTGGAGTACTCCTCCTTCCATTTGCTCTGGAAGTTTTCGAAAAAGCGGCGCAGCGCGCTGTTGGCGTTCTCGTCGATATAGAACTCGTAGGTGTCCGGAAAGAGGTAGCCCTCGTATTTGTAATAGCGGCCCTCGGTGTTCAGGGCCTTGACAAAGGGGTAGTCGAAGTTTGTGGCCAGCATGCTGCGCTTGAGCAGGTTGACATTGGACACCTTGTTGTCGCCGATCTTCGCCATAACCTGTTTGACGGTGTAGCCCTCGGGGAACAGCAGGCTGGCGGTTTCGCTGCTTCTGGGCTTGGCCAGGAATTCGCCGAGCATCTCCTCCAGGCCCATGCTGGTGTCCAGCTCGTATTCCCCCGCGATGTATTCCGGGGGCGGGGGCTCCTCATCGGCATGCCTGCTTTCGAGATACCGGGTAAATTTCATATACAGCTTGCACATAACCTTCTGGCTCAGCAGGCTATTGGCGGCCAAAAAGTCGATGGCGTCGTTGGTGGTCATGTCGCCGGGGATGCTCAGGCTGACGATGGCGGCATTGGCGTTATCCTTGCCCAGGGCGAAGATATCCCGCAGGGTGGCAATGCCGATGAAGCTCAGCGCGGCGGTGGTAAGCAGCACAATGATCAGCAGCGTGACAATGGATGCGCTTGAACGCAGCCCGCCGCCCCTGCGCTTGCGGCCTTTGTCCCTGCCTTTCCCCTTGCCTTTTTCCGCGGCGGCCGGCCCCGGCTCCGGCGGGAGCGGCCCCAAAGGCCGCGTGGGGTTGGCGAAATAGACCTCCCCCTTGGGCCGGGGCGTGTCCGCTTCCAGCGCGGAGCGCGCCGCCTCGCTGTCCTCAAAGCGGAAATCCAGCCAGAAGGGCCGGGTGCCCTCCTCCGGTGTGTTGGGGTTATCGGGCCTGTTGTTCTCGCTCATGCTGTTCTCCTTCAGTTAAAACTCGCTCCACCGCAACATCCGTCACATCCCGCGGGAGGGACGCGCGCAATAAAAAATCGTAGCAAATGCCCAGCGTCTTCAGGTTCCTGTGGCGGGCCAGAAAGCGGTCGTAATACCCGCCGCCGTAGCCCAGGCGGAAGCCGCTTTTGTCAAACGCGATACCGGGGACAATGCACAATGCGTAATTCGTAATGCGCAATTCGTAATTGGTCTCCGCCGGCTCGGGGATGTCGTGCGCGCCGGGTTGCAGGCCTTCCAGTGAGGTGATTCTGTGGAAGTTCATCTCCCTGGCCGCCGGGTTGCAGCGGGGCAGGTAGACCTCCTTGCCCTGCCGCAGGGCCTGCTCCAGCACGGGGCGGATATCCGGCTCGGAGCCGATGGGGCAGTAGGCAAGGATGGCCTGGGCCTGCCAGAACCAGGGATGCCCCGTGATCGCCCGGTTGATCGCCGCGTCCCATGCCCGTCTGTCCTCCGGGGAAATCGCGTCCCGCAGGGCCAGCAGCTCGCGCCGCAGGGCTGCTTTATCGCGCATGGATTTGCGCGGCGATCTGCGCGGCCTTTTCCGGGGAAACGAGATATTCCGCCAGCGCTAGCCCGAATAGCACCGCCGTGCCCGCGCCCCGTGAGGTGATCACGCTGCCGTCTGTCACAACGGGGTCATAACTCACCTGCGCGCCCAAAAGCTTGTCCTCGTAGCCCGGGTAGCAGCAGGCGCGCCGGCCCCGCAGGTAGCCGTTCAGCCCCAGGATGCTCGGCGCGGCGCAGATAGCCGCCAGCAATGCCCCGCGCCCCGCCGCAACGCGCAGCAATTCCAGCACCGCGGGCGATTCGGCCAGCCTGGTATGCCCCGGGCCGCCGGGTAAAATCACGCCATTGCAGGCCTGGGAGTCGATCTCTTCCGGGGTGATATCGCACGTGATCGCAATACCGTGGGAACCTGTGACGGTCTTTCCGCCGATGCCGACTGTCCGTACATCCACGCCCGCGCGCCGCAGGATGTCCAGCGGGGCGGTGGCCTCCAGCTCCTCGAAGCCATCGGTGAGGAATTCATAGATCATGGGATTCATTCCAACGCGGGCCCCATAGTGGCCCGGCCTTTCGTCTTTTTCAGCCACGCCCGCGCGCGGTCGTCCAGGGGCAAAAGCATGCCGCCGGGGTTCTCCCTCGGGAGATAGGACGGCGCCCTGCCGGTCAGTTCGCTTTCTTTGCGCATATATTCCCGCATTTGAGGGGTCCAATCGAAGCGGCCATGGCGGCGCGCCCGCTCGTGCTTCGCGAACGCCTTGACAAAGCCCAGCTTGGCGTAGTAGTTGTACAGGCCCTCGTCGCCGGGGCGCAGGCACAGCGCGGATTTGCCTTCCTCTTTCGCAAGGCCGGCGGCGTGGCGCGTCAGCTGCGCCGCATAGCCGTGGCCCCGGTAGTCCGGCAGGGTCGCCACGGCGTAGACGTACTCGGCGGGCAGCGATGCTTTTCTATACACCAGCGCGCCGGGCAGCAGGAAGAGCATCGAGGCCGCTTGGCCTTCTGTTTCCAAGCAAAGCCCCCGGCACAGGGGAAAGCCGTTGTCCCAGAAGAACTGGACGTAGCCCTCGTCGTCGTAGAAGCAGGCCCGCCAGATCTCCAGGGCCCGCGGGTAGTCACCCTCGCGCATGAACCGGATCATTTCTGCATTCTGCATTCTTATTTCTCATTTTCAATTGCCAAATATTTTTCCAGCAGCATCGCGGGATAGTAGGACAATTTCGCGCGCCGTAGGCCTTCATCGCCCAGGTCCTCCTCGCGGTTGACGAACTCGTAGTTTTCCAGGCAGGTGGCGGCGAAGCACTGGTTGATCATCTGGTAGGCGCCGGGCTCCTGCGTGAAGGCCTTTTCGAAGTGCGTGCAGAAGCAATGCTCGCTGAGCTCCTCCCCCAGGGTGAAGGCCACCAGCTTGCCGCCCGCCCGCAGCAGCGCCCCGCACAGGCCGAAGGCCTCGTAGTGGGCGAAGCAGCGCTCCAGGGCGCGCAGCTCGTCCAGCAGGCCCTGGCGGTCCTTCTCGCCGTTGCGCGCCACCCACTGCCGCTCCATTTCCAGGCACTCGTCCAGCGCGGCGGGGGTGATGGGCTCGCACTGCCAATCGTTGCCGCGCACGAAGCGCGCCACATGGTTGCGCTTTTGGTGATATTTTTTCCCGGCAAGCCCCGCCAAATCCTCCCGGCGGTAAATATAGTCCGCGTAGTCGCGGCTGGATTCGTAGCGGAAGGCGCCGGGGCAGGCCGCCTCCAGCCGGGGGATGTCCCCGCTGGTCACGCCGAAGAGCGTCAGGGGCAGGCCGTGGCGGCGGGCGTCCTCCCGCAGCAGGGGGAGCACATCGTTCAAATCCCCCGGGCCCAGGGGCAGGCTGTAGAGCTTATCGCCGTTGCGGGCGAGGAAAAACCCGTTGTACTGCGCGATGCCGGTGCCGTATTTCTCCGCCCAGCCGTAGATGTTGCCGAAGCAGAACTCGCAGCCCATGCGCTCCTCCTTCAGCAGGAGGGGCTTGACCCATGTGATGTCCTCCGGCCGCGGCGCGCGGAACCGCAGCTCACCGGGCAAGGCTGGACCGGATGTGTTCGCGGATGCGTTCATGGATTTCCTCCGGTGTGAATGGCGTATCGTTTTCCGCGCAGGCGATCCTGCGCCAGCCCAGGGCTTCGGCAGCGGCCAGGGCCGCTTGGCGGCACCGGGCGAGGTACTCGAAATCGGCCTCGTGGATGTCGCGCCGGGCCTCGTCCCCCTCATAGCGCGCGCTGATGAGCCTGCGTGAAACCTCCAGGGGCATATCGAGAAAAAAGACCAGGTCGGGCTTGGGGATGCCCAGCTTGCCGTACTCGGTGTCCTCCAGCCAGGCGAAAAAGGCGGGCCACTGCGCCGGTGGGAGCTTGGTGGCCTGGTGGTACGCGTTGGAGGTGGTGTAGCGGTCGGCCAGGATCACCCGCCCGGCTTCGTAGTCAGCCTCCCATTTGAGCTTGTAATTCACGTAGCGGTCCACGGCGTAGAACAGCGAGGCCGCGTAGGCGTTGACGTCCCCCGGCCGGCTGCCGAAGCGCCCGGCGAGGTACTGCCGCACCAGCAGGCTGGAGTCGTCTTCGTAGTCCGGCAGCTTGATGGTCACGGGCGGCGTGCCCCGCGCGGCGAGCCAATCCCGCAGCAGGGCCAGCTGCGTGCTTTTGCCGCTGCCATCCAGGCCTTCCAGAACGATGAGCATGCGTACTCCTCTTATCGTACTAAAGGGGCAACCTGCGGGCCGCCCGCGATATGGAAATAGGATAGTGCTTCATGAAGATCCCCCCTCCCCTTATTATACCATCATTTTCCCCGCAATGCAAGCAGAAAAAACTTGTACCTGAAACCCGCGCATGAAATTCGCCTTTTCCACCCATACTTCATTTAATGAAAAGAAGGGACGGCCGGAACATGCGCTTCAACAAGGTGGAAATCTGCGGGGTGAACACAGCCAAGCTCAAAGTACTCAAGGAGGCGGAAAAGCGCGAGCTGCTCGGGCGGGCGCGGCAGGGCGATCTTTCCGCCCGGGAGGAGCTCATCAGCGGGAACCTGCGCCTGGTGCTCAGCGTGCTGCAGCGCTTCACCGGGCGCGACGAAAATATGGACGACCTGTTCCAGGTGGGCTGCATCGGCCTGATCAAGGCCATCGACAACTTCGACATCGCGCAGCCCGTGCGGTTTTCCACCTACGCCGTGCCCATGATCATCGGGGAAATCCGGCGCTACCTGCGGGACAACAACGCCGTGCGGGTCAGCCGCTCCATGCGGGACACCGCCTACCACGCCATGCAGTGCCGCGAGCGCCTGGCCTGC
>Ga0123353_10018151_pt1 | contig 10386 bp, 7 predicted proteins | sample TergutLab28metaG_3_FD_92763 | JGI IMG/M metagenome (GOLD analysis project Ga0123353, IMG submission 92763) | Labiotermes labralis P3 segment gut microbial communities from Petit-Saut dam, French Guiana - Lab288 P3 | ecosystem: Host-associated > Arthropoda: Insects > Digestive system > Gut ...
GATAGAGGAAGTCACTGCACATGAGCAAAGTGACAGTCTCGAGGATGCGCGAGAGATATGCGCAGACGGTACTTACTTTCCGAATAACCTACGTATTTCGTTAAAAAAAAATCATAAACTATTTACTGACAAAATCACGTTATTTCGTAGGTAGTGTACGTATGCCTATTGTGGGCCACTGCAGCCAGTCAAGTTACTTGTAGTTCTTTTTTTATTAGAAAATGCGGTAAATTAAAAAAGGACTTACTGCGAGTAAAATAATTAATGATGTATGGAGTTGACACGTATGGTTCGGCCCATTTCAAATCTCCCATTACATATCTTCGCTTGTAATATCAACGTGACCACATGCAACCGGCCGAGTGAGCCTGCACTTAATAGTATCTTGAACTAGCACATGCAACTTGTGGTTCTTGCGTTATGGTCGCATTCGGATTTGTTATGACGCCGTACAAGAGTTCAGACAACAATAGATGCCAGCGGTGTGTTAGGCACCTTTTTGTTGATGAATATTAGTTGAGTTTTCTGGGTTGTTGGGGCATGACCGCTGGCAAGTATGGGTTACCGGCAGTTTGGAGGTTCGTGGACTACTTGAAGCTGAAAATGAAGGCGTTGTCCTCCTCTGAAACGTCTGTTCCTGTTTAACAGTAGATATGCCGTAACAAAGCAGAGGGCTTGAACCTTCATCAAGGTTGCTGTTAGAACCCAAAATCTCGCACTATATTCTCGTTCATTGACAGCTTTTGGCCCCTCAATTATGGCATAAACCGAATCAAATAAGTAGCTATTTCTCTTCTTCGAATTAATTTACTTTGGTGGCGCGTCTATTCAGTTTCTTTGTTTATCCTGACCGCGGTTTTCACGGGTTTATCAGGTCTTCCAAGCAAATTCTCTTAGAGTACCGTAACTTACTTTGCCTTAGAGAGCAGAGTTTATTATTTGCGTGATATAACTTAGTACGTGCTCGAAAGTTGAAATTCATGCGAAGTTTCTTCTTGTCGTCTTGCTTTTTTATGTCGGTAGTATTTATCATGTTTTCAAATGTTTTTGTTTGGATGGTGCGTGTGGAATACTTTGCAATTGCTTTTCTAATACACACAGCACCATTAACCCTTTGTATGTGCGTGTGTGTGTGTGTGTGTGTATTTAATTTTAGTTCCTACTGCAGTCAGAACACACTGCGCCTCCATCCCCAAGACTAACCGATTAATTTTGGGTGGGGAATGATGGCTGTTTAATTTGAAAATCATACAGAACTAGTGAATACGCTGTGTGCGGGGAAAATACATTTTTTTCCTGTTAAAACATACGATTCGTGTAATAACCACTGAGCTGTAAAGGAAGAAACTTGCACGGGTTTCTTAGGCACTTATTTGGAACGTTTTACTTCTGCGACAGCGGCCATTGATTTTCCCCATGTTGGTTAAAAATATGGATGTTTCCAAAGCTTATACCTTCTACCCTCAGGTCTCTACATGGGGAAATAGGAACAGGTATTTTATTTTCCCTCTTTTCTTGCTTTAGCATGTCGTATATATTTTCTTTTCCTTTCTCATCTCCGTATATTATGGTTCTCATTTCCACCCCCCCCCCCCCCACTCATTTCTCACCCCCTCTGCATTGTTATTTTGTCTTCCCTTGCGCATTGTTTTTCCGTTTTACAATCACATTCTCTTCCTGCCATCTTTATTTCTCCTTTCACAGTCTCAGAGAAAGTTTTTATGCCCTGCTTTTGAAAATAATGAATCGTATGGGTAAGTGTGATCGTACAGGAGATGTGGCCCTACGTAAGACCATGCTGGTTGACGGTTAGTTCGCTAATATTGATGTAAATAATATTCCTTCATCTGAGCAATGTGACCACTTCTTTGTATCCAGAAACTTGCTGCAGTAGTTTATATGCTGGTGTACTGAGTTGATAGTTTTGTGGGAACGGCCCTGGCAGCCTAACGTTTGGTTGACGATTGTTAACGGATACATGCACGTGCAACGCGACACTGTCACTTGCTACTGCCATCATCACTGTTTCTTTCTGTAACCGCGCGCGTGTGTTGTCCATCGAACTGTTTATTGCCTTTAACATTAGCTGCCGAACCGCAGCTCTCTGTGCAACTTGAGATAACGGACTGATTGTTACAGCTTTGTGTTTGTACGAAAAACAAGAGACGAGCCTGAAGCGTAGTGCGTAGTTTGCCTGGTAGGAGGGAAGTAAACGTCCATCGTGCAGTGAAGGTCAGGTGTTGCCAGTGCTGGCACAGACGTTTGCAGATGCGTTCAGGAATTCGGTCATGCTCTCCGGAGGCCCAGAGTTACTGCGCCATTGCTGTCAACAGTTCATTCCCATTGTATGGGTAATAGTTCTCAAAACAACAAACACCAAACTAATCTCTGTATGGCTGTTGCTTCTGTCGAACTTATGCTCACTTACTGCGATCACAAACATAAAATCGGTCATCTAGACCAAACGTTTGGAACATCGAGAAATATGTGGTATCTTTAATAATTGTTATTGGCCGAGAATCCCTGAGAGATTTTGTGAAGAATGTTAGTTTAGGAATACCGCTCGGTCGCATGCATCCCACGGATGTCACTTTGGCTTCGATTTGCATAGGCTTATTTGGCTAGCAGTCTTGCCACTTTGTGAAAAAGGCTGGACTATGTTTTGCGGCAACATCTTGAGGTTCACATCGGGGAATGTACTTTTCATTGCCGATACATCAGTCACTGAGATAGCGGAAAATTGTATGCGAACTCATTAAGTGGTGTTATTGGCGTCTGCTGTGAGATGCATAACTGATGTGTGTTTAAACCGTTCTGAAGCTTATTTTGATGTTTAAATCTGCAGTTTCACTGATCTGCTGTGTCACCTAAAAATATCATTTTCAATCAGATAAAGCTCGATTGTTTACCGGCTTTGTAAAACTACAGCTCTATAGCCATGGTTAGCATTAGTCTCTTCCAAGACGCCTTAACTTCGGTTTCTTAACTTAGGTCTCTGGTTAGCAGTTGCAGTACCCTCGCACCATCTATTGCTTCGTGCTTCCTCTAACAGTGTGTTATTTACTACAGAGGTATGTAACCTTCGGTGAGAATGGGAAAGGATCATACGAATGTGTGGTTAAGATGTGCATCTAATGCTTGCGGGCTGTTGCACTTTGCCTGCATTTGTTTGGAGCCAAAATAAAATTTAAAAAAAACTACCCTAATTTCTTGATATCCGTTCTTGGGGTTCTAACGGCTGTTTTTCCTTAACAAGAGTTGTCACAGTCGTGAAATATGTGTGTCGTTGTCTCGTCATTATTGTCACTATCACAGCAGGGTAGTCGTAGTAACTACTGGGGTTTTCCCTCTTGAGAAACTGACTGTCGTGTAGCTGGTCCCGAAATTCCCTTGGAATTAAGGTGTTTAGTGCTGTGATCACAAGAATCCGCTATTTATTATATGAACCAGCTGAATCGAATCTGCGTCCTGTATTTTTTGTTATTCTCTCGTCCGCTACTTGGTCTCCCACGTGGCCTGCTCGCTCCAGATTTTCTGTCCAAACTTTCGTGTGCATCTGTCGTCTGTCCCACGCTTGTTATGTCAGCATGTTGAACAGCACATACTTCAGTCATTCGTTGTTAATTTTTTTATCATGTGCCTCATTACTTCAAGATATATTGGGTGTTTTTCGTACTTGACCGTTGAGCGCCGGCCCGACGCTCTAGTGCGTTTTTATTAGACGTTCTGAAGGTTATTATCACTTCGATCGTTTTGTCGAGCTCCCGTCATCGACTTTTAAACGTCCCTGACACGCGGTGTACGACGCAAGACTGGCTGAGCGCCTGGCGGAGCGTTGGTCGGGCGCTTATCGGTCAAGCGAGATTAAAACACCCTATACATTGAATCTTTGAAAGCCTATAACCATGTAAATAGCGGTCTGTAAGTTTAGTTTGGACAACATGAGCTCTTCATGTTTGCATTAGGTACACCCTTATCGGATGGGGTGCGTTCTTGTGAAGGGTAGTAATTGTGTCACGCGGGAAGAATGGATTATCCAATTAATGTTATTGAATATAGGCCTAAATGTAGCTCCATGTCAACATTTTACAGCTAAATTCGGCGTTACATTAATATGTAACCGAAAACTGTAAGTTCGTATATTTACCATATGGGATATTAGGTGCTCGCGGTGATACTGAAGAAGGTTCATATCTTCTGCGATATGATTCCATGTCGATAGTTTAATATTGACTGACTGTTCTTGGGAACTTGATCGCATCTTCGGGGCCAAAGACGAGTTCGGCCATGCCAGTCGGCACGGCTTTATATTCCAAAAAGTGAATATTATTGTTTGTTGTAGATATTATTTTCCGTTTCACATACATTATACGTAACGTTCAGGTATTTATTGTGACATTTTGTTTCAGTGTAACTGTTAGTGTACAGGCCGGTGCGTATTCGTTTAAAAATTTCATATTTTTCATGTTTATTATTATACCAACAAATGCACATAGAAGTAGTATAAAATTAATATTAAAATTACGCCGACATTTTTCGGTGTTCTTACGTCATCTTCAGGGAGCTTACAAGTTTTGTCAGCTAAAGTTATGATTTGTTGAATTGAGAAAATACAATATAGTGGTGCGTCGTTATGATAACATCTAATCGTTGCTAAAATGTGGCTGCATGTGTAATTCAGGTCTGCAATGAATAATATGGAGTATAATAAGAATGTGTAACATTATATGGAATTTGGTAATAAGTCCATCAGATCAGTCGATATTATATAATTTATCAAATTCCTTATAATTGTACACATTCTTATTATACTACTTATGTGCATTTGTTGGTATACTAATAAACATTCATTTTTTAGTTCGGTGAATGTAGATCTTCTTTGTCAGAAATTGACCTGTGCAAGTTTAAACCTTGAAAAGTGTTAGGAGTCGTGTAACAGAGAAGAGGGTTGAAATGCTTCTGGGTACACCTACAGAAACAGTGTTTAGAGAAAGCATATATTTCTTCCTGCTCACAACTTCCTTTACCTCAGCTTTATCTGAGAATAAGAGGAAGCTGGAAATAGGAAGGAATAAAAGAGACGCATAAAGGGGACAGAGGTAGTAGGACATCTCTTTCACCCTCCTTCCATCTTTTGTAACGGAAAATCGATTTTAATTTACAATTCCTTTCCCAGCTTTGTGTCAACTGTAATCTACTCCGAAACTCCCTCCTCTCACCCTCCACACGATTCTCTTTTCCATCTTTATCTCGTTCCTCAGAAGCACGTCTATAATGCCTTTCTTCTAGTTACTGAACTAATTTGGAAAGAAAACCAAATTTAATAATTTTCCCTCTTTTGTTGAAAGCCGAGAAACTTGATCTTATTCATCTACAATCTTGTCCAAAATGAATGCCATCAGCTTCTTGAGTCGGCTTTCTTTTTAAATTAACAAATATTCATACTGTTTCAGTTCGCATTTTTAATACAACACGAGATGGATTCAAAGTAGTGTACAGGCATTGATTTGTGAGCCCATAACTTCATCAGTCTTGTCCAAATGTGGACCTGCACAAGTGTTTTCTTTCCACTTTTTGCAGACCTGTGTATGTTTGTACTTCGTGCACACATGATATCGTTGTTATTAGCGCTAAAGGCGTTTCGATTGACAGAGTTTGTTATTTTTAGAAGAATAGGATCTAAAATGCTGATTCATTATCTGCATGTGTATGCTTGTCAGTACGTCTTTTCGACGCGTAATTTCGTCATGTTTTTTTAAAGTTTTAAGAGTTTTGTGAGATTAAGAATTGTGCCTTCCAAGAAACCGAGTTTGTATAACTGAGAAAGATATGCAGCGTCACTTAATTCCGCAAGTGCATGCACAGAGCATATAATTTGCCTAGGGACTTAAATGTGATGGAAGTCTATTAAGGCTGACAGATGTAAATACATACTGTAGATGGAAAATACAATGTTTCTCTGCAGGACACACAGAAACAAATGTAGTGAAGCATTAATTTCGTATAAGATTTATCTTCTTGTCTGTTGAAGTCTCTATATACTATGAACATTAAGTGTTACGTCTAAATTGTGTACTTTTATGTTCGAAAATGATTGATGTAAGAGATAAGACCTTTTTCAAAGTAAGCACGGCATGAACTCAATTTAGTAAAACGAACCATTGATGAAGTTCCTGAAAGTAGGTCTCGATTCACGAAATTCTGTGACTTCAGGCTGTCATTGGCATCATTTCCCCTTTCCACACAAGCAGCACATGTTGCATGTTGGCAGTGTTTGACATGTTGTCTATTCCTGTGGTTGAGGGACAGTAAGAAACGGGCCGTCTGGCGAACATATCGGAGTTATTTATGCTTTGTGGACCTCACGTCAGTTGTATGTTTCTTATTTAAGTACGATTTATCTTATTTTTTAGTAGAATTTCAGTAGGCTTTAGCGAGCTGCGCACAGACGGGTCGGTGATAGTACGACGGCTGTTTTTCAGATGTCGAACAGTATGGCCGCCTGGATGCCAATGGTGACAGAAAGTTCGGCTGGGGAGTAGTCTACTCGGCGGTCGGAATTTGGCTTAACGAAGTCCGGCAGTCTCTCTCGGTCGTGTGTGACAAAGTGGAAACGGCGACCATCTCCAAAGATTGTGATTAGCATCATTATAAGGCCGTCATAACTGATCTTTATCGTGTTACGTTTTCCCCTATTATATTATCGTACCAGGCGTATCTCTTTTTTGGAAAGTAGAATTCACACAATGGCAGGAAAAACTAATCTTACGCCACGATGAGAGGCAGGAGCTACAACAAGTCGCCTGCAGGTACTGATACATGTTTCTGGCGACCGATGTATCTGGCTGCTGCTTTTTAACAAACATTTCTACCCCTGGGTCTGACAGACATGAGGGGGGGGGGGGGACATTTGGCTTAGGCCAGTGACCAGGGACAGGCGCGTTTAAACACACTAAGAAACTTCAGGTTCATAAAACGCGGGAATTTTATATACTAGCTGAGTGACTATCAGCTTATCATGAAGAACTCTGCTGCGTGATGTTACAATTACGTTAAAGGTAAACGTTCAGTTTTCCGTGTCCACACCATGAAGGTATATAGGACGTGGAAGTATAGCTCCACTCATTCTTGATCGCGCTTCTAGAATGAGGTGAGTGGTAAAATTTGCGCTTCGGCTATGTTCGCCCCGATAAGGACCTCGGTACGCATTGAGTAGGAGGCTGGGTGGGCCCCAGAGCCAATCTGGACTTTTGAAGAGACAGAAAGAAACCTTGACCCCTACCGTGATTCGAACCCCAGACCTTCCAGGCCTTAGCCTAGTCTGTATACCGACTACGCCACCCCGGCTCTGTTTGAATTACGATAGGTCTCTACTGTGCACGGGGCCGGGATAGCATGGTCGGTATATTACCTGGGTCTCGAGCTGGACTCCGAGGAATCGTTCGATTCCCGACAGCGACAGGAGTCTCTTCTATCCCCAATGGCGTTCGGACTTGTTCTAGGACCCACTGAGCATCGTGTTCATTGGCTACCGGGGTTGTATCCCCTGGGATAAAGCATTCGTGTCATTAAGCTGACAGAGCAATCACCCCGTCTATTGCTGAGGTTAAGAATGATTCTATGTAAACGTACACTGCACCATACACGTTCATGGCGTGCACAGGGCCTACATTATTCTGTTGTGTAGGCCATGACCGTACTCCAAGAATTACAGCAGCTGTTTCTAGTACAAATGTTTTATCGTGTGCGTGACAAAAACGTCATCTCTCAAGAAGTGACACTACTAGCGGGTACAGAAATAAATACATAAAAAGCAAACCGGAAGTCCGGAAATACTCGACTGTATTTTTGATTTGAACTTATTTATGTAACACATATATCTGATACATGGGTACAAACAGTTGCAAACTGCAGGACATCCTCTGATGTGCTGTTCTAAAAGGAAGTCAGAGAGGGGTGGGGGTGATGGAGCAGCAAGGCGTACAATTTCTATCTCGAAGGAACATGGTAAAATCTGGGAATGGGATCTTGTGTCTTTTTGGGTTTGTCTGGACTTTATTCACTCTTTTAGGCGACTACCAGGATCCTGGACTTATTCATTCTTTTAGGCGACTACCAGGATCCTGGACTTTATTCACTCTTTTAGGCGACTACCAGGATCCTGGACTTTATTCACTCTTTTAGGCGACTACCAGAATCCTGGACTTTATTCACTCTTTTAGGCGACTACCAGGATCCTGGACTTTATTCACTCTTTTAGGCGACTACCAGGATCCTGGACTTTATTCACTCTTTCAGGCGACTACCAGGATCCTACCATCACACAGACCACAATCGTTTTATCCTTGATCCGCTCCGGTTTGCCTGATGCGGCCTTCTTCTCTGCTCGCGTTACTCGAAATGGCGGCATGTGTTTGGATCCCCTCATTAAATAACAAATATTCGTCTGCCATTTGCTTCAAGCCTAGAAAATAAGTATTGTTCCGTAACAGAATTTCCGTCTTGTCCCAAGTCTGAGGAACTCCGGACGAAATTATATTCCCTGTGTGTGATTTGTTCACCCCTAGCGCGATATTTAAGTCCATGCTGTGGTAGTACAGTTACAAGGAGTTCACAAATCCATTCTTATTAAAATGTCAAGTTCCTCTTTTTTCTTTTTCCTTTCCTTTTTGTTAAAAAAAAGCTCACGTCGGAGGATAATTCAGATCGTGTCTTCTCAATACTCAATTAAAACTAAACTTCATATCCTTTTCATATTTTCCCCAATTAGATTGTACTAGACGCAAAGAGATGTAAGTCTTTACAAAATTAACTCAAACATCATTAGAAATACGGACGATGTCGACTACGTCGAATCAAATTTTATTCACTGAATTCATTAGCTATACAGCATTAGTTCTGACTAAAGGAGTTGTGTATATAGAGCATGTCAGCTGTACTACATCTTAAAATCATTAACTTCAGATCTACAAGATGTAGTTTGTAAATTTTATATTACTGGGGCGAAGAGAGGCAAGAGGAGCGCGTTTTTGCTGTTTAACCGTCTATAGAAGGGGTTCGTAACCTGGGGTCCACCGACCCTTTGAGAGGGTCCATGTGTAGATTTCAGGGGGTCCGTGAACTTGGATTGGGAAAAAATTGTAACTTTATCTTCACTAATCTCTAACTGAAATTTAGCTTTTTGTTTAATAATAAATGTAGAAAACAAAGTAATTTATGGTCTCTAAACTCCAAATATGTTTCTTAACTGAAATTTCACACTCTATGTTATGCATTTAAGTACATTTTTCTGAGAAGGTGTCCGTATGTTTCACGAGACTCTGAGAGGGGCCCATGCCATAAAACAGGTTCACAGCCCTCGTCTACCGTATGAATGACGTCTACAATAATTAAAAATTCAGTTCCTACCTCAGTGAAGGGCAAGGCCTGACGATTCACGCCGTTTAAAGGGTGTGATGGCCGTTAATTGTGGGAATCGTACGGAACACATAAGTACACGGTGTGCGCAAAATTTAGAGTTTACTAACGTTGCAGGTAGTAAACCTACTTACTGTTACCACTGTGCGTTGAATGTTAAAAACTTGTATTCAAGATTATTACAGTCTTTGTCCATGTTTTGCCTTCCAGTAGACTCTGTAGCCTATGTCTCGGTCAGTCCACACAGCAGCGTTGTATGCATAACTACAGCACAACTGTGTTTTTGTGGCGTCGATTTTGAGCCCTATCGTATCATCATCAGGCTAATATATTCTCTTTGTCACACAAATCAGTTACACTGCCACATATATAAGCGTGTGTCTTTGGTCAATATTATGTTAAAACAAACTTGTACTAAGCTAAAATATACAATATATCTGGTTGAATTAAAATCGTTTGATGTTATTTGTTTTCTATGTTCAGTGTTATTCCGGAACTGTAATTTTTAGATTGTTACGGTTAACGTTCTATAATTTAATATGACAATTTCATATGTTTCAGTACGCATGGTTGTATTTCTACCTATTGTTTGTGTTCGAAAGACAGTAAATTGCTCTTGATCCGTCGTGATATAGGTCTATCATCCGATACCTTGTTTTCATAAAACATACTGTTTTACATTTTCTGTTACCCATAAATCATGCAGTTCATACAAGATTGATATGCACTCCAAATAGTCATATTTCCTGTTTTGATTTGATACAGAACGCTGTAATAACGGGGCACACCAGACAGTATCTTACTGTGAAAGTCGTAGGTCTTTGTCCGGTTTGTTCCTGTTCAGAAACAGGTAAAAAAGACCGTTACCTTTCCTTGTTTTCGCCATATTTATATTCTTCAGCGCATTGTTTCGTCCAGGCTTCTGTGTGCCTTCCACAGGAGTCATAAATGTTGAATGTATCAGTATCA
>Ga0123353_10018152_pt1 | contig 10386 bp, 7 predicted proteins | sample TergutLab28metaG_3_FD_92763 | JGI IMG/M metagenome (GOLD analysis project Ga0123353, IMG submission 92763) | Labiotermes labralis P3 segment gut microbial communities from Petit-Saut dam, French Guiana - Lab288 P3 | ecosystem: Host-associated > Arthropoda: Insects > Digestive system > Gut ...
CGTTTGAGCTTATCTGCTGCCTGTGGATTAAGCTTTACAGGGATTACGACGTGCAGCAGAGCTGTGTCGGCGGCTGTGACGGCGAAGGCAAGCCGGCTGTCAACGCGCTGAGTTACCTCATGCTGGACGCGACGGAGGCGTTGGACTTCGTCCGCTGCCTGTCGGTTCGTTTTTCCAGCGAAACCGAAAAGGCGTTTATCGAACGTTCGCTTGAGGTCGTCGGCCATGTTCAAAAAGGCATCCCTTTCTTTTTTAACGATGACGTCATAATCCCCGCGTTGACCGCTCAGGGCGTCGGTTATCAGGACGCTCTGGACTATACGCAGATCGGCTGTGTGGAGACGGTTATACCCGGAAAATCCAATCCCCACGCCGTTTCCAGCCGAGCCAACTTCCTTAAGGCGATTGAGTATGTGATGCACAACGGACATAGTGGAATGCGCCCGGACCTGACACCCGGGCTTCCCACGGGAGACCCCAACTCGTTCCATACGTTTGAGGAATTGAAGGAGGCCGTGTATAAGCAGATCAAGCACATGATACAATATGCCTACCTCTCGACCCTAGCCGTTATCCCAGATTTCAGTTTCAACACCCCTAAACCGTATAAATCCCTGCTGACGGACGGCTGTCTGGAATCCGGGCGCGATTTTAACAGCGGGGGCGCGAAGTACGACTATTATCAGATGATGTTTTTCGGGATCCCCAATCTGGCCGACTCCCTGGCGGCGGTCAGAACCCTCGTTTATGAGCGAAAAATGTACTCCCTGGACGAGTTGGCGTACCAGCTCGAAAACGACTATCCCGACGAGGCGTTCAGGCTGGATTTCATCCACAAAGCCCCAAAATACGGAAACGACATCGCGGAAGTTGACGATCTCGCCGCGGAGATCATGGAAACCGGCTGCGACTGCCTGAAATCCTTATCCGACGAATATGGATATGTATTCCAGGCGCAGCCCTTTACGTTCCTGTGGATGATAGACCACGGCAAAACCACCGCCGCCACGCCGGACGGACGGCGGCGGGGGGAGATCATGGCGTACAGCATGTCGCCGATGCAGGGCCGGGATTTTAACGGATTTACCGCCTTAATGAACTCACTGTCGCGCCTGCCGACGAAAAAGGCCGCCGGTACGACGTCCGCAATCGTCGAGGTGGAACCCGTGCTGTTTTCCGATGAAAACATTTCGCGTTTCGCCGATATTCTGTTGGTCGGCGCGCGAAAGGGGCTTTCCAACGTCCAGTTTAACGTGATTGACGCGGAAACCCTTGTGGACGCGCAGAAAATTCCGGACAAATACAGGAATTTAGCCGTACGCGTATCAGGGTTTAGCCAAAAATTCTATCTCTTGGATAAAACCATGCAGGATCATATTATTGGACGCACAAAACATGGGAGCCTGTAGTCATGACAACGGCTTTAATCGTACATATAGTCCGCGCGTCGCTGCATGACGGGAGCGGGCTGCGGACGGTGGTGTACTTCAAGGGCTGCCCCCTTCGCTGCCAGTGGTGCCATAACCCCGAAAGCAACCGCCCGGAGCCGGAAATATTGTACATGCCCCAACGATGCGTTGGCTGCGGCCGCTGCACTGCCCTGTGTCCCGATCACCACATGGCATTCAATGGAAAAATACGCTATGACCGGGAGGGCTGCGCGCGCTGCACGCGCTGCGCAGAGGCCTGCCCCAGCGGGGCACTGGCGGCGTGCGGCGAACCCATGACGGTTGACGGCATTTTTCACGAGGTCATCAAGGACAAGGATTATTATGACAAAACCAGCGGCGGCGTCACCCTGTCCGGGGGTGAGTGCCTTTTATACCCGGAATTTTGCGCGCAACTGTTGGATAAATGTAAAAAGGCCGGGATACACACGGCTGTGGAGTCCTCCCTCCACGTTCCGTGGGATCATATCGAATCCATATTGCCTGTTGTGGACGCCTTTTTCATCGACATAAAGATTGCGGATCCATCGAAACATATGAAATACACAGGCAGTGACAACGCGCTGATCATCAAAAACCTCCGCGCGCTCGCGGACATACATCCAAATATCTGCGTTCGTTTACCCCTTGTGCCGGGCGTCACCGACGGTGAAAACACTGCCCAAACAGCCGCCATAATCAACACGATGGGCGCGGGCGTTCGCGCCGTGGAGCTGCTTCGATACAACAATATGGCGCGCGGCAAGTACATCGCGCTGGGACTGCCGCAGAACCCTATGTTTGACTTAATGCCGCAGGATGAGGCGGCGATGCATGACATCCGCCGAAATATGGAAGCGGCGCTCAATCGCGGGATAAACCTCAGGATCCATTGATAACCCAGATGAAACGCAAGGCGGCCCATGGCCCGGGCGAAAGGAAAACAAATCTCCAAGCAGGCTCAACCGGTTTGACATATCCCGGGAAGCATGTATAATGGTCACAAACATCCGCGGGGCTGAGCCGCAGCGGCATTTCAGAGGACGGGGATTGATCATGAAATCTCAAAAACTGCCGGAATGGAAGCCGGCTGAGCACAACACGGATGTCAACTTCGCGGTGGGCCTCAAACTGCCGGTGAGGGCCATGGGCGTCAACTTCATGCCGTCGTGGTGGCACCGGAAGCATGGCATAGAGTTTGGCGAGAGGTATATATTCGACCCAGACTACAGAGTGGAGACCGTCCGGTATAAATGGGCGGCGGTCCATAAGCTGTACCCCGAACTCAATATAGGCGATCCCGATCCCCAGCCCGAGGTGATCCCGGCAGACTACCACAACTCGCTGGGCCCGGCCGCAATGGGCTGTGAGATTCTGTACCCGGTTGATAACTATCCGGTGTCAAAATACGCCTCCCGGAGCGATATCGAAAAAATGCGGGTTCCCGATGATATTGAAAGCGCCTTCCCTTACTGCGAGATGATCCGCCAGGTAAAGTATCTCAACCGCGCATTAAATAAAGACAAAAAGCCATTTTTGTTTAAGAACGGCATATTGAACGACGCCTTGCTCTTGCGCGGCGAGGAGCTTTTTTTGGATTTGCTGGACGAAAACGAGTTGGGCCGCCGAGTCATGGAACTGAGCCTGGAACTGGGCCGCCGGGTATTGGATTACGACGCTTCCTGCGGCTCCCCGGCGGTTATGCCGGTGTGCAACTGCACGGCGGAGGTTGCCGGGCCGGAGCTTTATGAAAGAGCCCAGCTTGAATATGACAGGCTTCTGGCGGAGTACATCCTGCAAAAAGGCTCCGACTTCATGATCCACCACTGCGGCGCGTTTGACAGGTTCATTAAGCACTATCAAAAATTACCCAAACCCGCGATGATTCAGATCGGGCATCATTCCAGCCTGCGGCTCGCTCTGGACGCATTCCCCGACGCGCTTGTGGATTATTGTTTTTCTACGCCCTGGCTGATCTCCGCGTCCGCAGGCGACGTCAAAAACCATACCGAAAAGATCCTGGATGACGCGCGGGGCGATTGGCACAGATTGTCCGTCAGCATCGGTGATCTGGATGTAAACACGCCTGAGGGCCATGTCATGGTGGTGTATGAGACGATGATGCGGTACGCGTGATCAAACAGCGGGGAGGAAAGGATGATGAACGACCGGATTCGGGACAGGCTGTCGCAAATTGCGGAAATGCTGGATCCAGGGCATTTGGCGCGGTCGGAGAAGTTGCAGGAAGACGCGATTGCGTATCGAAAAATCGAACGCATCCCGGTGATATTGGCGAAGGAAATCCTACCCGATCATCCCCTTTATCCGGTGGATGAGGCGTTTCATGACCCGGACAAGATGTTCTGGAACGAGCTGCACCTGCCCTACATGGGCGTGAAGCTCAAAGACGACAGGATTTTGACCGTGCGCGCAAGCTATGGGCCGATACTCATCACGGCGATGCTCGGCTGCGAATACTATGTGGATCATTCCACCACTTGGGCGAAACCACTCAAGGATAGCGGCGCTATAAGAAAGCTGATCGACAGGGGGATCCCGGATTTCACATCGGGTTTGGCGGCGCGCGTTCTGGAAACCCAGGCGCTGTTCAAGGGATACCTGGAGGACTGCGGGCTGAGCCCGTATATCCATCTGTTCCAGGCCGACAATCAGGGGCCTTTTGACTGCGCGGATATGATATGGGGCGAGGGGATCTATTACGCCATGTACGACGAGCCGGAGCTTGTGCATGAGCTGCTTGACCTGGTCACGCAAACCACCGTTTCCTTTGTAAAAGCGCAGAAGAAAGTCATGGGGGAAAAAAACGGCATGTACCACTGGTGGTGGAAGATTCCGGGGGGCGTCAGGGCGGTGGACGACATGACAACGGTGCTTTCACCCGCCACATACGAAGCGTTCTCCAAACCCTATACCGAAAAACTGTACGCGGAATTTGGCGGCGGATATATGCACTACTGCGGGCATACGTTGCAGAACCAAGCCTTGCGCCTTGCCACCAAAGGGCTTCGGGCCGTTGATATGGGCGGCAGGGAAATTGCGGAAGACCTGGAAAGCCATAAAGACGAATATACCATCCAGAAACTGTGCGACCAGGCGGCGGAGCATAGGGTTGCCATCCTGTTTGGGGCCACGGGCCTGCCGGCGGAGCGCCCAAGCGTCTCCACCGGCCTTGTGTACGCCGAGGTCAACAAGGCGGGGCGGTCTTTTGAGCAGGGAGCCGAGCATCTGAAAGCCGCCAAAGAATACTGGGTTCACAAGTAAATTTTCACAAGCAAATTCTGTTGACTTTTCCTTTTATTATGATAAATGTAAGGGGTGGAGGAAATATGAACAGAAAAGAAAACGTCAGGCGCGCGGTTCATTTTGAAAACCCGGAATATATACCGCTGATGTTCTACAGCCTGAATGACATCCATCAGTCGGACCTTGTCTCCCTGAGAGTGGTTCAATTGTTCGGCGGGAGTGACAACCTTACCTCGGAATGGGGATTTGTGTGGGAGCCTGACAGGCTGGGGTACGAGTTAAGCCAGATCAAAACCCCCGCCCTGCCGGATTGGAGCGGCCTGCGCGGATACCGGGCCTTTGACGTGAACCGTCCAGGGCGGTTTAATCAGGCAAGGGAGATCATGGCCCATAACCGCGACCGCTATTTTATCGCCGATTTTGGACTGTCCGGTTTTACCGTCTCGTCATTTATGCGCGGCTTTGAGAATTTCATGGTGGATCTATACGACGAGCCGGCTCGTGTGGAAGAACTGCTGGATGTCGTATTCGGCCAGGAGGAGGCGCTGATCCGGGCCTGCGCGAAACAGGGCTTTGACGCCGTCGGCTTGGCGGACGACTGGGGCACACAGCAGTCCCTGATGATTTCCCACGATATGTTTCTAAAATACTTCAAGCCGCGGTTTAAGCATGAAATTGATGTCGCACACGGCCTGGGCCTGGATGTGTACATGCATAGCTGCGGCCATATCACAGGCGTCATTCAGGATCTTGTGGATGTGGGACTGGATATACTGAATCCTGGCCAGCCCTCCCTCAACGGCGTACAAAGGCTGGGCAATGAGTGGGCGGGCAAAATATGCTTCGTCTGCCCCGTCAGCTACCAGACCACGGGGATCAGCGGGTCCGCAGATGACGTGGAAAAAGAAATCCGGGATTACGGAACCTATCTGGCAACCGGCAGGGGCGGATTAATCGGCCTTGTGGCGAGGGGTTTGGAGACGCTGGGCTCCACGCCCGAGCTTCAGGAGACCGTTCTGAAAACATGGCTCAAATACTACGGCAGGGAGAACAGGCTGCCTGTATTCGCAGATTAGGAGCTGCCTCAAATTTGCCACATAAACACCGCTGTTTTGCGGGAATTTATAGCGGGCGCGCCCTGTATACTAAGCATTGTATCAGGGTATGCGTTGCGTGATCATTCATGCGGCGGCCAAACGCGCGGGGGCCTTCCGCGCCCAGCGCATGGCGGAAGGGAGAAAGCGGATGCGTAAGCTGATTTACGCGGCGGACGACGAGGAGAACATCCGCAATCTGGTAAAAACCTTTTTGCGCCGGGAAGGATATGACGTGGAAGTGTTTGAAACCGGCGACGCGCTGTTGGAAGCCTACAAAAAGAAGCCTTGCGATTTAACGATTCTGGACGTGATGATGCCTGGGTCAGATGGGTTCGCGGTTTGTTCGCAACTGCGGCAGATCAGTCCGGTGCCCATCATTATGTTAACAGCGCGCGACAGCGATGCGGATTACGTCGTTGGAATCACCCTGGGAAGCGACGATTATTTTACGAAGCCTTTCAGCCCCACTGCCCTCACAATGCGCGTCAAGGCCATTTTCCGGCGGATTGAGATGGAAAAACAACCCGCCGCTGCCCCCGAGCTACGCTTTGCGGATGTTGTGCTTCACGCCCAAAGCAAGAGCGCGTCGCTGGATGGCGCGCCGCTGGAGTTGACCCCCAACGAGTTCGCGTTGCTCGCTTTCCTGATCGAAAACCAGGATCGCGCGGTCTCCCGCGAGGAGTTGCTGAACAAGCTGTGGGGTTATGATACGGCGGTGGAAACCCGCGCGGCTGATGATACGGTAAAGCGCCTGCGAAAAAAACTTGCCGGCGGCAAGACCGTCATCGATACGGTGTGGGGCTTTGGTTTCCGGCTGAAGGAGCGTGCGTCATGAGCCGAAACCGGCCCAGCATCCGCACAAGGCTGGCAGTCAATGTGCTGCTGGTGCTGCTGTTTGTGTTCATCGTGGTGTGGGGCAGCTTCAATACCATCGTAGAGCGTTACATCGAGTCACGGGCGCTGGCGCAGCTTGGCGAGGCCCGCTCCCATGTGAGCCACGATGTATTTGAGCCGCGGGAGCCGCCGGCAAGAGCGCCCATGGAGCGGCCCGTAGAATTTACCGGCACGATGCAACGCATTATAGGCGCGGCGCGGCGCGCCAACTTTGTCATGCAGGTGCAGGCTATGGTGGCAACATTGGAATATCAGCTGCTCTTTCCCTTTTCGGACAACAATACAAAGGGCATATCCAGCGGCGCGCTGGATCAAGACCGGGCGGAGGCCGTGCTGGACGCCCTGCGCGAGCAGAACGTAGATTTGGCCAATGAGGCCACCCAACGCGTATCCGTGGATGGAGCGCTGTATTATGTGCTGCCCATGCTCTTTGAACCCAACCCCAATGTGTGGATGCCGGAGAGCGACGCATTATCGCCACAACCATCCCGCCTGGTTCTTTTTACCGACATGACCCATGTGGCGGCTCTTTCCTCCATCATAAACCATGTGTTGTTGATGATCATCCTTGCCACCGCCTTGGTGTCCGGCACGGTCATTGTGCTGATGTCGGCGCGCATTGCCCGCCCGATCCGCGCTTTATCGCGGTTCGCCGAAGCGATGGGGAGAAACGACTTTGCCCGCCGTGAAATTCCAGTATATGACCGGGAACTGGTGGAGCTTCTGGATGCGATGAATCGCGCCGCCGCGCAATTGGATACCTACGATCATGAGCAAAAAACCTTTTTCCAGAATGTGTCCCATGAGCTGCGCACACCGCTGATGTCCATCAAGGGCTACGCGGAGGGAATCACGGTGGGCATATTTGAGGACAGCGCGCAAGCGGCGGGGATCATCATCCAGGAAGCCGATCACCTCACGGAGCTGGTAGAAGACCTGTTGTATGTCTCCCGCGTTGAAAACATAACCTCAGCGTATGAATCCACCCTCTGTGACCTGCGAGAAATCCTGTCCGACTGCGTGCAAAGCTTGCTGGGCATCGCGCTGCGAGAGGGAAAGCATATTGTCTTCGACTTCGCGGACGATCCGGTACCGGTGGCTTGCGAAGAACGGAACCTCTCGCGAGCGTTTACCAACCTTCTGTCCAACGGGCTGCGTTATAGCAGGGAGACTGTGACCTTGCGCTGCAAAATGGAAAATGGAAAGGCGCGGGCGGATGTGGAGGATGACGGCCCCGGAATTTCTGCAGCCGATCTCCCTAAGCTGTTTGACCGTTTTTATAAAGGCCGCGGCGGCAAACACGGCATTGGATTAGCCATTGCGAAGGCGGTCATCCGGCAGCACCATGGCGAAGTGACAGCGTACAATTTGGAGCGGGGCGGCGCGGCATTCAATGTAGTCCTGCCCGCTGCCGAATAATCTGATCATCAAGAACGGAATGGAGGAATTCCCGTGAGCGAACCCGCAACTGTGCAATCCGAAAGCGCCCCGGCTACTGCGGCCCCATCGAGGAAGCCACAACACAGTTCTGCCAAGCGAAGGCGGCGAATCCGCCGCGCCGTCAAGGGAGTGTCTTGGGTTTTGATTCTTTGCGCGTTGGCTGCGGGAGGCTGGTGGTACTACAATACCACTCAGGAAAAGAGCGCCGAAGGCGATGCCGTGCAGTACTTACGCGTTCCTGTGCGCCAGGGCCCGTTCGACGTGTATGTGTATGGCTCCGGCTCCATCGTCGCGGCCAGCCAGCCGGTGGTATACACGCAGACCGAGGGGAAGTTGATCGATTTGCGCGTGTCTGTAGGCGATACGGTTTCCAAAGGCCAAATTTTGGCGGCGCTGCAGAACGACGCGCTGAACGATGAAATTGCCACTCTGGAGTTCGACCTGTGGAATACCGATCATACCATCACCACTACGCCTCCGGGCAGCGGCGTTTCCTCCATTCAAGCCCCGTCCGCCGGGCGGGTGATGGAGATATCCGCCGGCGTGGGTGACGACGCGCTGGCGGTCTACCGCAGGTTTGGCAGCGTCGCCATGCTGTCCACCGACGGGCGCATGAAGGTGATGATAGAGGTGGCCGATGGCGTGTCGCTTACCTATGGCGAAATCGTGTTGGTCTCCGGGTTGGGGTTCTCGCTGGAGGGCTGCGTGACGGATCTGTTCCTACAGGACTCCCGCGCTGTCGTTACCGTGGTGGATGATACGCTGCCGCTGGGGGCGTCGGTAACAGTCACCGCTGCCGGCGCCGCAGTGGGCCAGGGGGAGCTGGAAATCAACAAACCCATGGCGGTATCAGCCTTTGGCGGCACCATTGCGGCTGTGCGGGTGCAGGTGGGCGATATGGTTTCCCGCAGGCAAGATCTATTTGTCCTGGAGGATTCGCCTATTACCTTGACGGTGGAAAATCTCCGCATCCAGCGTGAAGCCGCCGCCGAAGCCCTTCAGGAAGCAAGGGACCGCCGTGAGAATCTGATCGTGCGCGCGCCGGTGGATGGCGTCGTCGCTACCGCGGATATTGCCGAGGGAACGGACGTGGCGGCCGGCGACGCGCTTTGCAGCGTCTTGGAAGGCGAAGACATGGTGCTGACCATCGCCGTGGACGAGCTGGACGTGGTCAAGGTAGCCGAGGGGCAGACGGTTACCATCTCGGTGGACGCGCTGCCGGAGCTTGTGCTGGTTGGAAAAGTGCAAAAGATTGCTCCGGTGGGCGTCAGCACGAGCGGCGTCTCAACCTATGACGTCATGCTCAGCTTCGATTCCGCCGGCACGGGCGTACGCCCTGGTATGAACGCCAGCGGCCAGGTGCAGGTGGCCCATGCGGACAACGCTCTCTTCGTGCCCGTGGAGGCGCTGATGACCATGGGCGACCAGAAATACCTGTTGGTGGCTGATGGCGGCGGCGGCACGGCGGGCGGCGGCATATGGGATCCCGCTGCCGGCCAGGGCGATGCCCAGCGCGGCCAGGGAGATGCCCAGCGCGGCCAGGGAGACCCCCAGCGCAGCCAGGACAGCTCCGGGTTGAGTCCAGGCAATTCACAAGGCGCTCCAAGGGATTTCCAAGGGAGGATGCCGGAGGAGGATACCCAGCGCAGCCAGGGCATACCTCAAGACAGCGCTTCTTCCATCGGACAGGAGGTTGATGTTTCCGCCTCGCTGCGCGCCGTAGCCGTAGGCCTGGTGAATGACGACTATGCGGAAATTCTTTCCGGCGTAAGCGCGGGTGAGATTGTGCTCTACCAGAACAGCGGAAATAACAGCAGGACAAACAATCAGTTCATGAGGTACAACACAGGTATGCAAATGCCCATCATGGGCTTTTAGCCGGAGGCTTGTGCAATGATTGAAATGCTGAGCATCTGCAAGGATTATCAGATGGGCGACAATGTGGTGCACGCGTTGGATCACGTCGATATAGCCATCGGCGACCGCGAATTCGTCTCCGTTATCGGCCCGTCCGGAAGCGGCAAATCCACACTCATGAACATCATCGGCTGCCTGGACTTGGCCGACGAGGGCACGTACCTGCTGGACGGCCAGGAAATTACGGAATATACTGAAAACGAGCTGGCAAATATCCGCAATCGCAAGATCGGCTTTATCTTCCAACAGTTCAACCTTCTGCCGCGTTTGACCGCCCAAGAGAATGTGGAATTGCCGCTGATTTACTCCGGCATGCGCAACCGCAAGCGCCACAGGATCAGCGAGGA
>Ga0123353_10018153_pt1 | contig 10386 bp, 5 predicted proteins | sample TergutLab28metaG_3_FD_92763 | JGI IMG/M metagenome (GOLD analysis project Ga0123353, IMG submission 92763) | Labiotermes labralis P3 segment gut microbial communities from Petit-Saut dam, French Guiana - Lab288 P3 | ecosystem: Host-associated > Arthropoda: Insects > Digestive system > Gut ...
CTCAGTATAATCTCAGTAATTAACCAACTTAATGCACAAATTCTTGTTTTATAATAAGTTTATTATATGCCTGTACATGTTTCGAGCACTGTTGTGCTCATCATCAGGAGGTCAAAATTGTTTTATACAGCATCCGGTATCGTCACACCTGTAGGTGGTCGTCTCGTGCACAGTCCTCTCTCAACCTGCGCACCGGACGGCCACATACAGAGTGTGATGATACCAGATGCTGTATAAAACAATTTTGACCTCCTGTTGATGAGCCCAACAGTGCTCGAAACATGTAGAGGCAAATAATAAACTTATTATAAAATAAGAAATCGTACATTAAGTTGGTTAATTACTGAGATTAAATTGTGGCAATAAGTAAGGCTTTGTTTTGAAGTAGCTAGTGAATTATTCCACTGAGAAGAAGAGAACGCTGCTCTTCTGGGTTATTACGCAGCGAGTAGTGGTAGTTTCTTACTGACGTTTCGGTACAACTTATCGGTCCCATCTTTAAGGGTCAAGAAATAGATGGATCGATAGTTTGTCCCCAAACGTCGGTAAAAAAAAATTACCACTACTCGCTGCGTAATAGCTCAGAAGAGCGCAGTTCCCATCTACTTCGCTGGGGGGAAGCCAGAGATCACGGAAATGTCTCCATTATTCACCGTGAAATTTTGTCTATAATAATTGTAACCTAACGGTCTTCGAAATGGTCGCCGATACATGACAAACGGTTAAATGAATTATTAATTATCGAATAGGATATCTGTGACGCCAGCGGAAATAAATTTAAGGATATGACCTGTGACAGTTTACCGGAGACAAACAACATATATTTTAGCATCGAAATACCTTATAAAGAGACGCAACGTAGGGGAGGCGGGGCGGGGGGAGGAGGTTTGCAACTGGGGGGCAAATGTCTGCCCGATATTTTTTGTACCAAAGATTAGCAATATTTTTGGTTACTGCGTTGAAGATGGGCAAATAAAAATAATATATTTTCCAAATTATTATTTGGGTGCTGGAGAGACAGAAAAAATGAACGTTTTGCGGGACGCAGAATAGAGGCGTTCAATTACCCATGGTCTTTTATGTTTTGCTGACCGTGCATCCTGGTACGACTGTTGGCAAATAGCCAACTTGATGCACGATTACGTTTTATAATACGGTTTTTATTATAATCCTCTACATGTTTCGAGCAACTCTGTGCTCATCATCAGGAGGTCAAATTTTATCATTACAGCATCTGGTATAGTATTCTCTGTAAGTGACTGTCCGGTGTGCAAGTTGAGAAGTTCCTTCCCAACCCCTTACAGATAATACTATACCAGATGCTGTATTAATACAATTTGACCTCCTGATGATGAGCACTGAGTTGCTCGAAACATGTAGAGGATTATAATAATAAACGTATTATATAACGTAATTATGCATCAAGTTGGTCATTTACCCAGAGAACCCATGGTCTGTTACGCCCCCCCTCCCCCCCGCCCCCTAAGTTACGCCCATGATCTTGTATATTTTTATTTTAAGAAAATTTCCGCACTTGAATCAAGAACAGTTTTACGCGATTCGATGTTCCTGCTTCCGACATGGAACAAACTCATCCAATACTGTGAATGGTGGGACGTTCATATACGTTTTGTAAAAATATTAATGTGCATTTATCTATGTAATACTTCTTCTGATTTAAGGCAAAAATTTTTGGTGCACAAATTAAGTAATTTATACTTTAAAATTGACGTGTTCGATGATGGCCTATCTTTGCCGAAAAATGTAGCAGGCAAATTCAATCCGTTCCCTCCCCCCACTGCATGCGTGTAGCGTTGGTGTTTGTTGTGGAACTGAAGCATCGCGTTTACACGTTGGGTATGGAAACTTCACTGTACAGTTCGCTGATACAGCAGTACTTGGATTTTGTATGTTAGTCACCTGTATTCGTCTCGTTACGCAACGTTTATAGACTGAATAGCAGCTGGAGAGTGGCCACCAGAGCACCAGGAAAAGAATTCCTTATTAGGAGATTAAACACAAAGTGAATTCAACATTACGTAGCTTCTCTGCAATCAGAAGCACGAAACCCCACAAATTTGAGGGCAAATCCGCCTACACATAGAACATTGTACGTATATACGTGTCTATAGATGTAGAGAGAGATGTGTAAAATATTAATATAGCATTGCTTGGTCCAGTCACCTGAAAGTCCTCCGCATCAATGAATCTGCCTTGTATTCAGGGTGCACTAGGTTGTAGTCCAGACGTAATCTGCGGGTATTTATGACTGAAAATGTTGCCCAATTTGTCATTCCCCATAAGTAAATCCTGCAATTCAGAGTTTATGTAAGCAACCGGTATGAAAGTGGTTGACATTTCAAATTGAAAATATTTCATTTTATGTTTTTGGTTATGTGGGGTGAAGGTGGACCGGGATAACTCGGTCGGTATAGCGACTCGCTACAGGCTGGACGGTCCGGTGATCGAATCCCGGCGGGGGGGGGGGGTGAGCGAGATATTCCTGACACATTCAGACCGGCCCTGGGTTCCACCCAGTTTCCTCTACAATGGGTACCGGGTCTCTTTCACGGGCTTAAAGTGGCTGGAGAGTAGGGTTAACCATCCAGCTACATCTAGCGCCGAGGTTAAAGAAAGATTAGAGCGATACCTGTATTCCCCCTCTTGACCTTCATGGCCTGTTACAGGATGAAATTTTTGGGGTAAAATTGTTTAAAGTTCAGATTTATATTTTCTATTTTACATTTCTAGAATATAGGGTAAATACTGTTGAAATTTCAGATGGAAAATTTTCCAGTTTACATTACTATTAATCTAGAACAAAGTTTGTTGAATTTGCAAATTGAAACATTTTTCAGCGTTTCAACATTTCTGGCAGTCTGTGGCAAAGTTTGCTGAAATTTCAGATAGAAAATTCTCAAATTCACATTTAGAGCTACAGTTGACACACATAACCTTTCTCTTGAACCACACACACACACACACCCGCACGCACACACATATGCGCTTCTGGTAACCCTGAACGGAATCGTTTTAAGTCCCTTCCACAGAATACGCGCGCTATGAATTTCACAATTTCTGGAAAGGTAATTGTGTAGTGGGTTACGCGGTGGCGAGGTTGGTTGGAGCACTGCGCTACAAGCCAGGGTCGCCGTTTCGATTCCCGATGATGTCATTGGTATTTTTCGTTGAAATAATCTTTATGGCCACACTATGGCCCTTTCTCAGTCTCTAACAGAAATGAGTACCAGGAATATTTTCTGGGCGGTAAAAGCGGCCGGTGCGTAGGGCTGACAACCTTATCACCTTCATCTGGCGAATGTCTTGAAATCTGGGAGCCTCAAACTTCTGGAATCCTCAGGGCTTCTCCAGGCCTGTAATGGGATTGCTTTATTTATTAATTATGTGGTAGTTCTATATAGAGGTAAATTTATCTTTCCAGGTGCAAACTACAATAAGGAATGATCGACAGATAATTGCCACTGTCGTTTATGTCTGCCATCTTGTGGCAGTATCTCTAATCAATAACGACGCTTGCTCTAAACTAACCTTAATAAAAATCTCATTTCTTCTTGTTACTAGCAGTATAGCAGTATATATAACCGTTTACTGGCAATTTTACCTTTTTTTTCCCCTGATGAGCCATCTATCTGTCTGACGGCACGTTTGCAGACAAATTATGTCCACCATAGCTCTTCCTGATATACCCGCATTGATGGCGATAATTGCATTTTTCGTCAGTTCAGTGCTAGTGATAGCCGTATTAAGTTGTATAGTGGCCACTCGCGAGTGAGTTTAGTCTTCAGAAAAATGGTATCAGTTACCTAACATGTCAACATTTTCACTGTGATAATTTTGTGAACTTCTTCAGAGACACGAGCAAACCCGGGACCGCTTTTCTGCCACACATTTCCCTGAATTTGTTCAAAAACATCTTGATAGCGCTGTGTGAAACTGGGTACGTTTGTTTTCCTGCGTTTTTGACTGCTGCTATATTCACATTACGAGGCTGTATGTGCTGCTGCACGTTATACACACAAACATATCTTCTAAAATGAATTCCATGGAGTAGAGTCCTTCAGAAGCTAAGGGGTCCTCAACTGGTTAAGAAATCCCCCGCATTTTATGGAACCTAGTATTTCTTTAGCGCATGCACAAGAACCCACCAAGTGTACCTACACTGAGCCAGATCAAATCAGTCCATGCTCCGATACCACTTCTTTAATACCCATTCTAATATTATTCTCCCATCTACACCCAAGTATTCCAAATGTTCTTCTCCCTCAGGTTCCCCCACCAAAGCCCTGTATATACTTTTCCTGTCCCCCATACATGCTAACGTCCCGCCCATCTTATTCTTCTTGAGTTGCTCACTTGAATAGAACGTTCTCAGATCGTACCCCAAAATGTTCTTGGACTAAGACCGGCGTCAGGCGGTTTAAACTCACCAGCGCTTCAAGATACGACTCTTTCTTACTTGAACAACCATATTCTGACAGCAGTTCGAGAATATTTTATTAACTTGTAGCCGTGAAATCTTCGAAAATTATTTCTCAGATTTTCTTACCCTCGAGATGTTCTACCGTTTGGTCCAGCGTTTTGTGTCAACGTTGTGTTAACGACATGATACGTTGGCCCATATTTGACATTCGTTTCTGTTGATTTTAGTACAAACACAGTGTTTAGGCAGCTGGTTCTTCATGTATCACCGGTAAAGTACAAAACATTAAACCTACCTTCTTTTGCCCAACTCCGTTGAAAGACAGGGGTCAGATCCATCTAAGGGACACTACAGAATGGGTTAATCATTTGGTATTTGACCAGTTGACGGTGGTAGACTCCAGCTGAAATGTGATGGCACACGGTGACGTACGGGAGGGGGAAGTGAATGGAAAACTGGCGAATGGAGTGGGTAGCCAGTACTGTTCACACCACCTCGGAACTTGGTGTATCCAGCATTACTACCGCTGATACGCACAACTCGGCTGCCAGTAGTCGACTGAACTGACGCCCTCCGCGGTTTTAAATGGACTCGTCCGTTTCGCCGGAAGAAGAAATCTGGTTTCTGCGCTTATGCCATCACATTTCAACTGGCCCATATATCTTTTGAAATCTTATATTTTTTTAGGAAAGAAGGCTGTACCAAGCAACAAACATCCCGAACTTTAAACATGCAAAGAAAGAAATTGCTCTTGCTGGCTCACAAATCTGCCCGCGTGGAGACTGTCTGTCCAATTAATGGCATTCCCATTTTAATTACAGTTACGACCGTCGTTGACGGCTGACGTGAACTCTTTATTATTGATCGAAATGACCGATGGTTTATAATAGAACTCAGTTTTATCGCAAACACGTTTTATACTCGACTACTTTTATGTGTGACCGGTTGTACACGCGATGGAAAATTCCATCAATATACAGAGAATCCACAAAATCGTCAAAGCAGGTTTGCTTACTAAAATTATCCCATTAAACTTTTAAAGCCTACCGGTTAATCTACGTACCACCAGGTTTAACATCCAACAATTCTACCTGGTGATCACGTCGCCTTTATGTGTTCTGACTGGATCTCATAACAAGCAGCAGAGTTTTTCCTTATATAACGTTCACAGACTGGATTTTATAACCGAGGCGGAGAGCGTTTACTGCGCTGTACGGACTGAATCCTTGTAACATAGATATATTTCTTCTTTAAAAGGGTAAAGATATTCATATCGGATCCATTCCTGAGAAATCTACATGTTCGCCACCAAACCAGGATCAATGCCATGCAATAAAATACTTCCAGAGAGAAGATAAAGGATCGTTAATGCATATGCAAGGTAGGAAGTTTGCAGGTTATACTTCTGAGCTATTTATTTGCCACAGAATTTCCACATCACGATTTTGAAATTTTCAAACATTTAAATTAAAATCCGCCGATTGTAGGCTGAGCGGTGTTGGTTCGATTCCCAGCAGAATATAATTTTTTTGACCTCGGTGCTGCACATAGACTATTCTGGAAACCATCTATCAGTTTGCATACTTAGTAGCAGACTGAAGTCCCGAAATGCTTGTTATCATTCGGTGTAGAATCTTTTCTCTTCCAGTAAAGATGCAGATATATAGTTCTACAATTTTGCCTGTTGTTTTGTGTGAGTGTGAAACATGGTCGTTCACACTGAGGAAGGAACGTAGGCTGAGGATGTTTGAGAATAAGGTGTTGAGGAGAAAATTTGGGTCTAAGTGGGGCGAGGTAATAGGCGAGTGGAGAAAACTACCTAATGAAAAGCTTAAAGATCCGTACTCCTCATTCAGCACTGTTCGGGTGATAAAATCGAGAAGAATGAGATGGGCGGGACATGTAGCGCGTATGCGTCAGAGGGGAGGCGTATACAGGGTTTTGGTGGGGAAACTAAGGAAAATATATCACTTGGAAGACCCAGGTGTAGATGGGAGGATAATATTAAGAAGGATGTTCAGAAAGTTGGTGCATGGACTCGATTGGTCTGGTTCGGGATAGGGAGATTTGGCGGGCACTTTTGAATGTGGTAATGAACCTTCGGGTTCCATAAAATGCGGGGAATTTCTTGACTAGCTGAGAAACGGTTAGCTTCTCAAGTAGGACTGTGCTCTATGGAGTAAGTAAGTAAGTGTTTCGAGCACATGTGCTCATCATCAGGTATCATCACACCTATAGGTGTGATGATACCAGAGGCCGTGTAATGCAATTTTAACATCCTGATGATGAGCACATGTGCTCGAAACATGTAGAGGCATGAAATAAACTTATTGTAAAACAAAAATTTTGTGCATCAAGTTGGTTCATCACTGAGATAAATATAGAACGGAGATGTATAATCCCCTCATATACTTCCAAGCCTCCAGTATTTCCAAACTTTATGTATTACTTTGGCTATGTAAATAACTGATATTTAATAAAAGAGCAGCCAATACAAAAGATAATTAATCAACCTTCTGTAGTAGAAGATTTTAAAAGATATGTTTCATACACATAGTTTCAAATATCCAAATTAGTTACCAAAATTTAAGAAGAAAATAATTAACTGGTTAGTATAAATAAAATTAAAAGTTATACAAAGGCTCATTCTTTATTATGGGCGGTTTTAGTTTATTTTCTTTACAATAAGAACTGGTTTGTTTTAATTTGACCTTCCGTCTGCACTATGGACAATCACAGAAGAGGCTCCCTCTTCTCAGCCAGCAATAGCTCTTCATGAATTAGCTGACGTGAAGAAGGTCGTCTATCATATATGCATATAGAAATCTTGTGCTAAAATTGAGGTGTTTATTTTGGAGAAAGAGTTTAAAGTCGAAGTTGTCCTTGTGCACGTAATGAAGGCGTATATTGGTGTGGCAGGATAACTCCACACATTTCTAACCACGTCGCTAGACAAAGGTGGTTGGTCCCGAATCGGCGTCTTTACCCAAAGTCTTATACCCGTTATTCAGGCACGTTAAGGGGTCGTGTAACAGTTGCGGAGTTTCAGTCGGAGGCTTTGTCGGTTTGTAGAGACCTGCAATAACACACAGCGATAACACACGCTGCTGAATAAGCACCAGTTTGAGAGTAAGGGGCTGGAGCTCTCCACGTAGCCCGTGTGTGTGTGTGTGTGTGTGTGTGTGTGTGCGTGCGCGTGCGAGTGTGCGTGTGTGTGTACACAGTCATGAGACTGCGGAGATATATTTACTGGTGATAAATACGTCTGCAGTCGCTTGCTGGTAAAAAATCCTCTGTTTATGCTCAACAGTTAGTGAAGCAGTTAACGCAACCTATGCACTGTCCGCTTTGCGACAGGCCGTGTCTTGTCTGTCCTTCTCTTTTTTTTTTCATTTCTGTTAGCATTTTAGATATTTCTGTTCTTCAACAATGTTATCAACAGTATTTTTTTTTAATTTTCGTCTCGCACGAGACAATGATTCAGGGACTTTAAAAAATGAACAAATGTGCAGAGAGTACCGGCTAAAGAGAGTAATTTACTGAATATTTTTAACGATTTTTTTTAACACGATTGTCGCTGGAGTACGTAGGAAAGACAGAAGTAAAGAATGAAAGTGAAAAAATAATGATGGTTATAAGAAGGAAACACTCGTTGTGTTGGAAGTGATATCACTGGTAAGACTTTGTTTTCTTAAACTGTCCTCCTTTTCATTTCATTCACTCATTCGTTCATTCATTCATTCACTTTTTCTTACATTTTTCATTTCTCCTGTCATTATTTGTTCCGATCCATTTCTACACGAGGCATTTAAAGTCATCCTCCTGCCTACGCCTCTTTGTTCCATGTGTCCATTTTTATTTAAGTTTCCCAAACACTTTTCAGTAGACATTTCTTTTCTTCACCATGCGTGTAATGTGCCCTCCTCATCCCATCGTTTGTGCGTGTTGTCAGCCGAATCTAAACACAACTGTACAACACATGTGTGAACTTTAGGCTGTGTTTGGACAACAGACATGTGTCAAGTCGCATTACATGAAATCCACTTCTGTGTACAAATATTTGTAGCGACCTCCGTCAGTTTTAACTAAATTACTGCTACCCATCATGCTTTGTACCCTGATGAACAGGAAGGAAGGTTGGGGGTTGGTACGTGTATCGTGCAGTTGCGAGCCGGTAGGATTGAATAGCAAATGTGGTCATCTCCAGGCAGAAATTCGGTTATGCGCCTGTCATATTTGTCCTTCTGTTCGTTTGGGTTTATATGTAGTTCAGGTTAAACATCATGGTCACTTTGGTTGTGACGTTGTATGATGCCTTTTATATATATATATATATATATATATATAGTATATAAGGCTATGTTTCTGTAAAATGGTGACATCTACAGGACCCAATTTTCATCCACTGGATGATAAAGAATCAGTGTGGCGTACTGGTAGAAAATACCGGCCCTGAGGCCCACCCAGCCTCCTGTATAATGGGTATCCGGTCTTTCCCGGGGTAAAGAGCGGCCGGAGCGTGACGCTGACCCCCCACCTCCTTCTAGTGCCGTGGTCAAGAAAGAGTAGAGCTATGCCTATACATCCCCTTTGGGCCGTACGGCCTTTACAGAGCCTCAGTGCCTGTGCAATGGTACACTTTACCTTTATATATATATATATATTGGATTGCTAGAGGGGCTATGACTCTGTCGAACGGTGGCCTCTAAACGACCCATTTTTCATCCACTGGATGATAAAGAATAAGTGTGCAGTACTGGTAGGAAGATGACCGGGAAAAACTTGTGAAAAAATCCTGTTTTAATGCCGAAGTGTCCACTGCGAATCGTACGTGAGATTTATGCTGCCTTGCTGTAATAAAAACAAAACTTGTATGAGTTTTTATAAAGAGAATTGCTAAAACATTCATGTATACAAACGCGTACGTCCACGGTGAAAAGTTATTGAGATCTGAACCAATGACGGCCCTGTTTAAAATTAGGATCTTCTGGAATGGGATTTTGTGTGGTGGTTACCAACATTCCTTGGGAATCCGCTGACCCTTTCCAGTGCCACTGTACGTTGGTCACTTTCGAAAGGTGTGTAAAAGTCAACTGTAGATTGTGAGATAGAGCGTAGTCATATGGAACAGGTGTGCAGGTGAGCTGACATCATTTTATAAAAACACATCTCTTTCATAAGGTTAAATGTTATTAATATTTGAGGTTCTCGCGTGAGTGTATGTTGAGGTTACACAGCGTAATGTGATAGACACTCACCAGTGTTTTAGAGAAATCATTGCCTTAACTTTAGGTGTAGTTCTTTGAACATCCACAATTGAAGTTGGATGCAGCAGGTTCCTTCCGTATCTTCGAGAGTGTGATCTTCCATTTGCTGCAACAGTTTTAACTTTCAAATACAGTAGGGTCTCGTTTTGCGATGTTTCGCTTAAAGACGATTCACTTTTGCAACACTTGTCGAGTCGGACCGAGCACTCTCGACTTGCAGTGCGTCACTGTCGCAATTCAAGCTTCCTTTCTCTTCTTATTGCGCTTCTATCTCTTTTCCCCTGTGCATGTGTTTCTTTTTTTTTTTGTTTTACTGCAGTTTTTTTTTTAAGTTGATCGTGATTTTTCCACCCATGACGTCCATCAGAAAGAAACAAAAGAAGAAAAAATCAAAAGAGTTGACGTTACATTCTTTTTTGATGTCTTCCGAACCACGGCCTGGACCTTCTTCAACAAAATTAAAAGTGTTTGAATAAAGGTAGACCAACTTGATGACACTTGTTTAATTATGTCAATTTACTGCTCAACATGTTTCGGATGTTAATACATCCATCTTCAGGAGCTTGCAACTACTCGGTGCGTTATTGTTTAGGCTGTATTGTGCTGACTTGAGGCGTGTTGGTGTTATGTAGCGGGATTGGCTGTTGGTGATGTGGTATCCGAGTGCAGGCTGAACCA
>Ga0123353_10018155_pt1 | contig 10386 bp, 13 predicted proteins | sample TergutLab28metaG_3_FD_92763 | JGI IMG/M metagenome (GOLD analysis project Ga0123353, IMG submission 92763) | Labiotermes labralis P3 segment gut microbial communities from Petit-Saut dam, French Guiana - Lab288 P3 | ecosystem: Host-associated > Arthropoda: Insects > Digestive system > Gut ...
CGCCGTTAGCCTGACTTCTTTCTGGAAGTTTGGAATTTGTGCGCCCAAAACGAGGTGAACTATGGAGATCAATCTGGTTCCGGAAACCGAAACCATCAAAGCAAGAGATTATATTTCCTTTTCTGAGATCAGGAAATACGAAATTTGCCCTTTAAAGCACTATTATCACTACGTATTGGGGGATAAAGAGCCTGCGGATTTGAATTTGGTCTTCGGAAGCGCGGTTCATTCAGCCATAGAAGTATTACTTAGGAGCATAATGGACGGCAAATCCCTGACCCATGGCGACGCATCGAACCTGTTTAGACACTTTTTCCAGACAGAAATCAAAGAAAAAGATCTTTCCATCGGTGCCGAAGACAATATCCCTCATTTAGAACGAACAGGAGTCAACCTGGTCTATTTGTGGTGCCTTGAACGCGCATCAACCGTACTTCCCGTGCAGGTAGAGCAAAAGTATCTTGTTACTCTTCCTGGGATCGAAAAACCCGTCCTTATGTACGTTGATCTTGTGGAAGCAAACGGCGAGATGTTTGAGGGAAGAGCTTCAACAGACCTTGTTGTTACGGACATAAAAACGAGCAAAACCGACTATGCCTTGCATAACCCAAGCCTTAGCTTGCAGCTTGCCCTATATTGCAAGGCTGTAGGAACGCGTTTGTGTCGGTTTGACGTGTTGAACAAGAAGAAGGGAACGTTTCAACCTGTTTTGGGTGTTATGTATCCTTCTGTTCAAGAGTATCTCTTCGATAGGTTTCGCAAAACATTAGAGTCTATCAATCTTGGGATATGCATTCCTCCCGCTCCCGGAGAATGGCCTTGCACTCCAAATTGTTACTATTGGAGCAAATGCGCTGGCACGAAAATTCCCGACATTGTCTTTGAATCAGCCAGGGAGGAAAAACTCAGGATTGCCGGTCTCAAGGAACTTCTCAAAGCAAAAAGCAAAACGCGGCGTAAAACAGCATAACCATCCCATACAAGCCAAGCGCTTGCATGTTTTGGGACAAAACCTCCAAGGAGACCTCAAGTGAAAACTGGTGAGTTAAACAAGGATCTGCTTATGTCTGCCGTCGAAAACATCTCCAAACTCCTCAAAAACGCGCAGGCAACAGATTTTAGCGATTCGACTCAAAAAGCCGGACATACAACGCAAAAAGATTCAAGATCTGAAGGTCAGCATCTTGTCGAAACTGGCGGAGTTACCCTTTCCAAGGTTGAAGGCGACGAGATTTTTCTTGACATAAAAACCCCAAAAGGATTATCCGCAAGGGCAATTGTATCCGGCAAAAAAGATACACCAAGTCTTGTCATCGAGATAACCAACTCCGAAGGCAAAATAACGCGCAAGGTTATCGACCCAGACAACCCTGTGTCTTTTGGCAGCCAATTGGATTTTGCTGTTGAGTCTTACCTGAAAAACAACGCTGCATCCCTTATTGATTACGGCGGTGACGACTCCATTCCCGCGAGAATCGTAAAGGGACTCATCGACCTGCCAACCGCTCTGTTTGTCGGACCTGTCGGATGCGGAAAGACCCACAACCTCAACCTTGCCTTCGATCTTTTGTGCGCAAGATATGGCAACTGGATAAGGTTTGATTTTTGTGGTTCTGAAGGCGCCAAAGATGATGACCTTTTGGGTACGTTCTCCCCAAGCGGCAATGGTTTCACCTACATCTACGGAGTTTTATCGCAGGCATTCAAAGCTGCATCTTCCGGAGAGAGAGTGTTTCTGTATATCGACGAGATAAACCGTTTTTCTCCTCGAACCCTAAGTATTTTTATCCAGGCTCTAAACTTGCTGCGCAGGCCAGACTTTACAGGCTTCAATCTGTTCAATTACCACACGCAGGAAATGTGGAGCGCTCCTACTCAGTTCGATCCATCTGATCCATCGAAAGGGTGCATACGCATAGTCTCCTCCATCAACATCGGAGATCACGGTACTACCTCTTTGTCATGCGCGCTGAAACGTCGGTTTGCCTTGATGTTTAAAATCGACTACATGCCCGCGGATCAAGAGGCTGACTTACTCCACGCGCACACCAGCCTGCCTTTGGATGTTTGCAAAAACATGGTCAAGGTTGCCAGCAATATTCGCGAAGCCTTCAACAAGATGGCTGTTGCGTCTCCCTTGGACACCGGAAGCCTCATGGACTGGGCATTGCTGGTATCGAAGCGCTTACTTCCCACACCTGCAACCATCATGGAGTGCGCCGAACTGACATGGCTCTACAAATGCGTTACGTACGAAGCAAACGGCGTACCCTCCAGGGAATCGTTGAAAGCACTACAAGATACCGTAAAAGCAGTTTTTGGCAGCATGTAACAATCCCTTCAAAACTCCCACAAAACAAGCCCGACATTTTCGCTTGACTTTCCTTGTTTTTCATGAAAGGCGTTTTGGCGATTTTGCGGCTACCGGAGAACTTATGGACACAATCAGCAGGATTATCCAATTTCTCGATTCGATGAAAGGTGATGAATTGCCCGCCGATTTTAATTTTCGAGTGGACAGCATTATCGCCTCGCTGCACGAACAATCCCTTACCCCTAGTGACGATTTCATTGGGATGACAAGCAACATCGTTTCCCTCATAGGCGAGACTGAGCATGACGAGCCCGTTGATATTTTTCTGGACCACTTCGACCTTATGGTTGAGTTTTTGGTCGCAACAGAAAACAGCGAGCCTCTTGCGATGTTTTACGCTTTCGTCAAGAAATTCTACAGCGAAGAGGAAGACCCTGTTGCCCCTGGAATTCTCAACGAGACAGAACTTGATGCGCCGAACACCATCGTTGATCTTCCCGGCAACTCCTTTCCCGTCCAGCAACCTCTTTTTGGAGACATTGAGGTTACAACCATCAAGAGCAATAGGGGAGGCGTTCGTCGGACAAGGAAGGCAATCCTTTTAAAGAAAGAAAGGGAGGAAGCCCTTAGAGATCAAGTGGAACTCCAAACGGATTTTGATCTTGAGGTTACTTCAAGATATCAAAAGCCAGGAAGGTTTTCTTATGATCCTACCTAATCATGTCAGGGATTCAATCGAGCGACTCGTTCGTGATTACGCCGCCGAGACGTGCTCCGCAAAAGCCACCCTGGAGGGAGTAGGAGAAGTAGACCGATACCTTTCAGGTTACGCGCGATTGCTTAAGGGAGACGGTGGCCTTTCAGGAGACGGTGATATCCGGATTGAAACTTACGACAAGGGCAAGTATCCTCACGCTGGCTTCTGGGCACCCATAGAAAGAATTTTGGGCATACAGAATCCCGACTCGTCAATGGATCCGGAGGAATCGAGAAGAAACCTGGAATCTGTCGTTGTTCACGAAGTTGGCCACATTCGCTATTCCGATCCAAACATCATCAGCGACACTCCGGAGTTACAAACGGATACATCCTTGATGACGTTGCTCAACATTTTCGAAGATCCTCGGGTTGAACGCCTCATCACTGGAGAGTATCCCGGCACGCTGGAATCAATCAGACTGCTTCGGGCTTCATGTGTTGAGAGCGTGAACAAACCAATCGTCGATAACGAATCAAACCCTTTTTCTGTTGTTCATGGTATAGCCTCCGAAATTGCGGTATCGGGCAAACTTCGCGATGAAGAGTTTTACCTCAAATTCATTCGCAATGAGTTCTCGAAACCCGGTATGGCTGAAAATTTCGTGCAGGATGTTGTTGATGCCAGCAGAAAAACCCTGGTTTCTTCCTCTACAGGAGAGTGTCTTGAGATAGCCCGTGAGATTCGCGATAAATATTTCCCGCGAGCCAAAGACAACTCTAAAAGCTCAGGCGAGGGTAGGGGAAAAAGGGGTCACAAAAAGTTTTCCACCAAATCTACCAAGATGGACGCTGACAGGATCGGAAAGTCCATGATTGGAGCTTCGCTGAGCGATTTTGCCAACCAAGAGGAAGGTTCCGCAAGTGAGAGCGCAATACCCAAAGATCTATATAATCGCGAGCACAAACCTCTTGGCAACGAAGACTGGCGCCCCATGATAGGTGTAACCACCAGGAACCTTATATCAGCAACCTGGACCCAGAGGCACAAGTTTGGGCAAATGAAGCTTTCAAGCGAAATACCTCAGCTTGACCGCTCCGGAAGGCTTGACACTCGGCAACTTTTCAGAAGCCATGCTTCCGGCCGCTTTTCTCGTGATGTGTTTCGCTCCGAAGAAATCTCGAACGATCCCGTTTTTTATTTGATGTTGATAATGGATTGCTCGGGAAGCATGAAACTTGGCCCAACAGATGAAGGTTGTAAAATTGCCTATTCCCTGGCGAAGAAGCAATCTTACGATCCAGCCTTTCGCGTGCGAATTATAATGTGCAACAGCAGATGTCCGCACCCGTTGCTCCTGAAGGATTACGATCTTCCTCTCACAGACAGCGGATTTTATGTGCTTCGCACTTTTTTCACTAACGGTAGCGGAGAAGGTTTGATTACCTCCGATCCATACTTTCGGTTTCCTCGTAAGCCCGACATGGCCTTATTCCTTACCGACGGGATGGTTGACTGTAGAGATGTCGAATGGTTAAGAAGTATTCGACAGTCCTTTCCGATACGTGCAGCCTACGTTGGAGGATCTGCTACCGACGTGGAAGAAGGCTTCAGGGAAACTTTTGGCGAGAACGCTTACATCGTCAAGAAAAACGCTGAAGAGCTTGGATTGCACCTCGACCGGCTTTTGAACACCTTCGTTCGAGGAAGAGGCTAGACAGCAAAGAAACGAAGTAAACACCAACACCATCGCTTACCACCACACTTCGCATCCAACCTTGCTATAACCACTCAAACTCAAGGAAAGCTTGCGCTCTTTGGCCGGCTTTCCCCACGGAGGATTTATGGACCTTACTGGCATCTGCGTTTCTCCCGAAATCAGGCAAGAGATTGACAATCTTTTTTCAGGTTTTTTTGGATACAAGAAAGCTCCTCTTTTGTATAGAGCAAACCTTTTGGATCCGACCTCTCCTTACAAGATGGGAGTTGGTCTGGTTTCCATCGAAGGGATAGACGGATGCGGCAAGAGCACTATCTGCAAGCTTTTGTCCGATTACCTTTCGTCTATCAAGGTTCCGCACGTTACTACCAAGCAACCTGGTGGTACCCCTCTGGCTGACAAGATCAGAGACCTTCTTTTGTTACCAGGCGATGAAACCATCCCTGAAAACATGGAAGTTTTGATGTTTTGCGCTGCCAGGATTCACCAGATCCAGACTGTTGTCATACCTGCTCTTAAAAAAGGCATAGCGGTTATTTCCGATCGTTTCTCTGATTCCTTTTTTGCCTATCAGGTAGCCAGGGGAACCGATATCGAAAAGATCCGTATGCTATACCAGCTTTTTCATGGTGGTGTTGCTCCCATGCTGACCTTCTATCTGGATGTACTCCCGGAAGTAGGTTACCAGCGGATCATTTCCCGTAAGCAGAGTCTGGACCGAATCGAGTGCGCAGGCATTGAGTTTCAAAGCAAGGTGAGAGATGCATATCTTCAACTAGCCAAAGACAATCCAAGCAGAATAGTTGTGATTGATGGCCACTTGCCTCTGGAGGTTGTTTTTCAAAAGGTGGTGGATTACTGGAATTCCTTTTACGGAGCACACCTGGAAAACCCTAGTTTATGGGGCAACATGGATGCTTCCGGCCAGTATATTCGCCAATGCCTTTACTTTGTGAAGCAATTTCTTTGCTCCAAGAATCGCCCAGAAGAAACCTCTCCAAGCAGCAATATCTCCTCTCAGGCAACCTTGAACAAAGCAAGTTAGTTTTTGTTGTTTTGCCTGACACAAGCAACCAGGATTTTCCTTAAAACGAACAGAGAAGGCTTGGCGTAACAACAGAGTTTTCTCTTGTTAACACCTCCAATCCCAACCAAGGAGTCTTTATGTGTACCGCGTGTGTGCCCGCAGAACAAGATACGCGTTGTGTTGATTGCGGAATTACTTTCTCTGAATGTGATTTGAGAAAAAGAACGGTCAGAGAACTTAATGATGCACTTCGACGAAACGTTTGCAGACCAAAAGGCATGGGTACTGTGGTTATCTCTTATGGAGTCAGTTGCCTTTCTTCCTATGCCCAATCTCTCCTTTTAGTGAAAGTATCCGAGTTTGATGCCTTCAATAAAGATAATGATCCTCGCAATGAACATGATTTTGGATCCATTATCTTTGATGGCGAAACGTTTTTCTGGAAAATTGATTACTATGATCTGAGCATGCAATCTTTTTCTTCAGATCCAGCCGATTCTAGTGTAACCAACAGAGTGCTTACGGTAATGCTTGCAGATGAATGTTGATTTGCAATGCTTTTCCTGTAGCCTTCCAACTTCCAAACATTTATAGGAGAAAAAATGAGCGATACATTCTTTACAATAGAACTTATTCTTCTTGATGTTGCCAAGCAACTTTCTAGCGGAAATATCTCTGGAGCCAACAGAGAAGTTCAAGATGCACTTGAGATCCTCATGAAAGAGCGGGCAGCGCATAAAGAAGAAGAAGAAAGGTTTTTTGAGCGGATGGAAACCAATCAGGGTTACCTTGAAGCTCTTGAAAGTGGAGCATTGGGATGAGTATTACACCATAAGAACGGAGGAAACCACGTATGACCGCAATGGAGAAACGTCCTAGCTGTCTGCCTTCTGTCACCATTTCAAGGGAAACAGGCTGCGGCAAAATATTCGTAACCATTAGTTTTCTTAACGGTAAACCTTTCGAAGTTTTTACTCAGATAGGAAAAGCTGGCGGATGCGCAGCCTCACAGTCCGAGATGGGAGGAAGGCTAATTTCAGTTGCCCTGCGAAGTGGAGTCGAGCCAGAGGCACTGATCAAACAGCTTAAAGGCATAAGATGTCATTCACCTTTTGGCCTTGGTGAATCCGCAGTGCTTTCATGTGCTGACGCTATTGCGAAATCAATAGAAGATGTACTGAAAAACCTTGCGACGCATACCGAAGCTTCTCAGGCATTATCGCCCAAACTAGCGATACCTGCTTGAGCTTTTTCAGGGAGGAGAATATCACCCTTGACAGCTTTGCTGTCAAGTTTTGGTGATGCTCCTCCCTTTTTTTTTGCCCTAAATCAAGCCCAGGAATTTTGGTTTTTTGTTTTGCTTGCGCTTTGCGCTTGCCTTGCGTGTCAGGTTGTGCGTAGAATGTGCATGCAAGTTTTGCCTGGCTTGCTTTTTTGCCTCAAGGCAGACCCGGCAGGCCTGGGAAATATTACTGTTATGGCTTTTGCGGCAACGACAGCAACATCAGCGTGGCGATAACCCCTTAAGCTGTAACCTTTTGCGGCTTTTTGTGGTTTCGCTGCACAAACCAGGAAACTAAAAACGGAGGCGGCGTTTCCCTCCAGCCTTGATAGTTGGAGCTTTCGCGCCGGACACATTGAAAAAAGTAAAAAATGATTTTGCCAGGTTTGAGCACCGCCGCATACCTTATGCCCTTGGCGCTGGAGATAAAATTCTTTTCCCCGATGATGCGCTCTACGATTCGGGATATCTCAGATGCCCCATTTGCCAAACTCGTGTTGTTTTAGTAAGCGTTTCCTGCACCTTGTCTTTCACCCACATGCTGAAATCCCCCATGTGTCCTTTTTCTCGCCGCGGAAGTGAATGGGCACTACCATCTGCGGTTTATTCTGTTTATGGTCGTATCAAATCTTTTTTTGATGCTCATCGCCCCGAAAATCTTACCGTGCTTAGGCGTTGCTATACTTGCCGCTCGGTTCGCTCTACCCACTTGCCCAAGACAATTTCTATCGTAAATATAAAATACGATCCCTTTCATGGTGAGTCACGCGAAACAAAGCCTGAGATCATACTTACTGACTCACAACACAACCCTTCGCTTTTAATTTTTGTCGTTCGTGACGAAAAAACAGAAATACCTCCATCCTTACGCAAACTTCCATCTTATCTTGTAAAGATTCAGTCAGTTCTGGAAGACTCGCGGACATTGACCGTGTTTAAGTCGTACTCTTTGCGCTCCCCCTCGTGTCCCTGCCAAAAGGCAGACGAAATAAAATGCGAAGATGTAAACGGGCAAAGCTCGCTTGTTTGTCCCATAGTTGACTCGGACGGAAACAGTCCGCTTGTTCCTATGGCAAAGTGCCTGCATTGTTCGTATCACTTGTCTCTTTTCAAAGATACCGTTACCTGTGGTTTTACCGTGGGAATACATAGAACCCGCAAGTCCGGTGTTGGTTTCTCGGGCAAAAACTCTTCCGCTTACAACCCCTCTAAAAGAGAACATGCTTAATGTGCAATTCTAACCGCTCATTGATAGGCAGGATGTTTTTGACTGCGAGAAAGACAAAAAAAGAATCTCCGTCCTTGTTTTACTTTGCTATTGCATCTTTTTTGTTTGTCTTTATGTGTTTGCTGATAAAACTCGCTCCAACTCCCTCCCTGAGCGATTTTGATGTTCAAAAAGATCTTCGCAACGACCTGGAGAATATTGGTCAGCATATCAACTCTCAAAGCGAACAAAGATAACATCATGTTTCCTTCGGAGAAAACAGAACTTGCTCACAAGGTCCATCCTCCAGAAACAAATGTGTCGCTGGATGTTTCTCAAACTCCTGCTGATCCTGTTACTATCACTTCCGGTACACCTGGCAAAAATGCCCGCAAATGGATGAGTTCCCGTTTTATCGTTGGATTTTCTGTACCTATTGTTGTGTGGCTAGGTGTTTATCTTTTTGCCAAAGACATGTATACGGCTGCTTCTTACGGTATTCCGCTGGCGCTTCTCGTTACCGGAGCGTTTTTCTTGTCAAGCGATTACCAAAGGCTATATCGGATAACCCAGGATCGCATATCGACCAATAGTGGTGTCTCTGCCGAAGAAATGGTGGCAAAGTTTCTCAATAACCTGCCTGTTAATTGTTTCGTCATACATGGATTAAGCACCTGTCACGGAGATATAGACCATATTTTGATTTGCCCTAAGGGTGTTTTTTCCATCGAAACCAAAAGCTATACAGGTTCGGTTAGCGTGTCTGGAGACAAATTGCTTCGCAATAATCGTCCATTCAAGCCCGATCCTGTGGTCCAGGCACTCTTGGGCGCCCGGACCATCAGAGAAACACTTGCATCTGAGTTCCCGGATGTGCCGGTAGAGCCCATACTTCTTTTCCCTAACGGCAGGGTGCGTATCAAGAAAAAAGTAAAAGGTGTAACTGTCGCCAGCTTGTCTTTTTTTTCCCAATATTTGGACCAGCGTTCGGATTTTTTGTCTGCCAAAGCAGCGATGAAAGTGTATTACGCCTTGCTCAATAAGTGGAAAAAATCAAAGTAACCAAACCATAATTGGAGGCAAGTGTTATGTTTGCTCGCATCAGCGCAGTATGTTTTCTTTTGTTTCTCGTTTTAAGCTTTGCTTCGCCCGAGTCGGCTTTTGCCAAGCGAAACAACAACTATATTCTTTTGAAAGGCGGCACTTTTCAGCCTGACGAGAGCACTCTTCAAAATATAAATAACAATTTTACAGTTGGGCTTTCGTATGGGCACTGGTTTTGGGAGAAGTATACCCATAACCTTGGTTTTGAGATCGAAGGAAATTGGAGTAGAGCAAAAGAATCAACTGTTATTGCCGGAAGAGGTATATCTTCCGAGTGGAATCACTATGCTGTTTTGTTTTCCCTGAAATACGGCAAAACATTTGGGAATACCGAAGTTTATTTCGGTGGTGGTCCCGGTTTTTACGCCTGGGAATCAAAGGTTTCCACTTGGGGAAGCCATACTTCTCTCAACAAAATTGATTACGGGCTTCACGTCAAAGCTGGCTTCACCTACGCTTTCCCATCCGGTTACCTTGTTGGACTCGAAGGGAAATACACATGGATAAACCTTGACGGCCTGGAACCCTTTGGGTATGACGTTTTGTTGGTCTTGGGGTATCAGTGGTAGCCTAAAAAAATACCGTACTGCTTGGTTTTGATTGTGAATTTTTGTTGAGAAAGATACGGGAGATCACGTAGATGCAAAAGGTAAGGTCAACCCTGGCTTTAATTACCTTTTTTTCAGCTTTGTATGTCTTTTTTCTTGCTACTTCTTTTATGGTTACCCTTTCTTCGTGCGGAAAATCGAAGAAATACGACAACAAACTTAACGATGATTGTCCCGTCGAGCTTACAACTCCCGCTGACAATACTGTTGATGTGAGTGTAGATGCATCTATATCGGTTTCCTTTTCGCGTCCGATAGATGGGTTATCTGTAAACAAGCTTTCTTTCCTTTTGGTTGACAAGGAAGGTAAAACCGTACCGGGTAGGGTAGCCGTAGATGGTCAGCGGGCTGTTTTTTTACCTGACTCTTTGCTTGATCCGGACAGCTATTATAAGGCAATCCTTACCCAGGACATAAAAGACGAAAA
>Ga0123353_10018156_pt1 | contig 10386 bp, 13 predicted proteins | sample TergutLab28metaG_3_FD_92763 | JGI IMG/M metagenome (GOLD analysis project Ga0123353, IMG submission 92763) | Labiotermes labralis P3 segment gut microbial communities from Petit-Saut dam, French Guiana - Lab288 P3 | ecosystem: Host-associated > Arthropoda: Insects > Digestive system > Gut ...
CGTTACTCACCCGTCCGCCACTGATGGTATTGCTACCACCCGTTCGACTTGCATGTCTTAAGCACGCCGCCAGCGTTCATCCTGAGCCAGAATCAAACTCTAATGTTTTTGGGTCCTGCGTATGGGTATATGTCCCGCGCCGAGTGATTCGACGGGGAGGTGTTGCCGCACGCAGGTTAATTTTGATTTTTTGCTCACAGACAAAATCACTTTTGTTTGCTTGCGTTGTTTTGAAATTACTGTTTTGTAATTACACAAATATTTGACAAGAACAATTTTTCGATTAATCATTAATAATTAATCATTCATAATTGAATTTGTACAAATGTGCTGTTGTGTATTAAGTTGTTAAAGAACCCTTTGCGGGCGCCGTAAAGGCGCGCACAGAACCACATAGTATCATATGCAGAAAGTATTGTCAAGATGTTTTTGCGGGAATTTCGGGTAATTTACGATAATTTTTCAAGGATGGTTACTTTGAACTGTGCCGATACGGTGCCGCGGTATTCGCTTTCTTTTGTTCCGCGAATTTCTATGGTTACTGTTTGCTCTTCTGTTGCTTCGGTTGAATCAAAACCTTTGACTATGACGGTAAAGCCAACTTGGTTCATGCCAAGATTGTATTTTTCAATTGTTAATGGGCCGCCGAATTGCAGGTTGACGTTTATGTCGGCGTAAGTTTCGTTAAGGTTAAATGCGTTTCCTATATAATAGACGGTTTTTGAATCCGCATGAACCGTTACAGAAACAAGCCGGTCGCCAGAGTTATTGGAACCGCCGGAGCAGGCGCTTAATAAAGCGCCTGCGCAGATAACTGCTACCATGATACAAATTGTTTTGAAAATTTTCATCACGCCAGTGTATCACATATAATCTTTCATTTCAAGTCTAATATAGGGAGGGAAGGAGTAGACAATATGTGTCCCACCCGAATCTCGTAAAAATTCACGGGAATGGTCTTTGTATTGTTTTCTAAAGTTTTTTGTTTTGTGCCGTAATTTTTACTTCGATTCTCTGGGACACATATTGTCAACTCCCAGGGAGGGAGTGGCCATTGACAGTTGTTCCGGATCGTGATACATTACATGGAAGTAAAAACATGAAACAATTCTTGCGTAAAAACTCTGTTGATAAAGGGCTTCGGCAAAAGCGGCATGATGGGTTGCTGGTTTATTGCAGTCTTGACGATATTTGCCCGGTGATTGGGACGCAAAGCTCGCGCGATTACGGGATTTATGTAATACCGTGCCAGGACGATAAACTTGATGCTATGCTGACGCCGGAGTTTAAAACTTTGGTCGGGAAATTGCGCGAAATTAAAAGTGCGGGAATCCGGAATGTCGATTTCTTTTATGCTAATCATGCCGGCATGAACAGTCCGCTGCTGCATGGACATGGCATGGCAATTAATGATTACCTTGCAAGCCAAGACGTTTGGATTAATCGATGGCGGTGCTTGAACAGCAAATTTGAATATATTAACCCTGTGATAGATTTTCATACAGGCAACAAAAAGCGCTCTAGCGAGATTCTCGCCGAGCAAATGCGGTGTGTACGTGCACAGCTTATCAGGGCAAAATATCTTTTATATACCGATAAAGGAGAGTGCATCTTGCGCGAAGAACCCAAATACCGTGACGACAGGCACTTCGAGGACATGGCGAAGCATTGCGTGCATATACAAACGGCGAGTGGGATTGGACCGCTTATACATGCGCTTGACGATGTAGCCAGCTTCGAGAATGAACGAAAACACGGTGTTGTGCGGTATTTTTAACAATATCCAAAGTCGTCCTCTTTTTCGTCATAGAGGTCACTTCCATTGCGGAGGCGGGCGTGGTGATAGTTGCGTATTTTCTCTTTGTAAAGGACGGGGTCAATAATCATTTCATCTGCGGTGAGGAAGCCGTGGCGGCGACCCAATTCGGGAAGCCCGGCCGTCATATGCATGAGGCAGATTTTACGGCGTGTATCGCGGTCAGGAACAAGTTCGCACAGGCGCGAGAACGGAAGGTGCGAACCGTTACCTTTGCCGTCCTTTTCGGTGCAGTCGGTATATAGCATTTCAAGTTGGTTGTCTTGGATAACTTCCTTTATAAAGCGTTCGTCGTTGTGGTCGGTGGCGTAAATGGTTTTGCAGCAGTCGCGGATGGTGTGTTTTTTCATGACCAGTGCGGTGCTTTGAATAGCTTCACCATGGTGGTTAATTAACCGAAAGTCGAGTCCAAGCCCCATCTTTGCTTCGACATCATGGGGCTTGGCCTCGGCGATTTTACCCATTTTAACTTTGCGGCGTTCAAGGGCGTCAAGGACTTGGGCACGGGAATCGGCGAATGGAGACAGCATAAGACCAAAGTTTATTTCGCGCTTTTTGCACGCATCGATTAGGTATCCCGCTTGGTTCATGTGATCGGGGTGACCGTGAGTAATAAATAGTACAAGCTGGTCGACACCCGAAAGCACACCCGTTTGGCGAATTACTTCTTTTGTTTTGCCGCCGCAGTCAAGAAGAAGCATATTAGTCGAACCCGGTTGCTGGACTTTTAAAAACGCCGAGTTATTACCCCAAAGATTGGGCTTGCCCTTCATTTTTGTGCCGCAGCCAAGGAATTGCAGCTTCATAGGCTATCGCCCTCGTGGCATGATACTACATTGGCGTGGATGACGACGGTGACATTGCTGTCTGCCGTTTCCGTTGTCGTTACCATTTTTCTTTCCCTCGGCCGTCTCGTCAGTATCGTCTTTTATGCCCTCACATCGGATAAGTAAATCATCCGCGGTATTAAAGCCTTCCCACTGTGCCCTGAAACTAAGTTGATTGCTGTTCATATGCATAAGTGTCACGCGGCTGCGCAAGCGCAAAGGAATAAGTTCACGCAACTTGTTAAACGTCATGTGTTCTTGTGAACCTGCACAGTCCGTTGAGTCCGTGTATAGATGTTCAAGCGTGCGCTCGCTCCTAATCATGCGCTCGATAAATTCTTCGTCGTTGTGATCGGTTGCGTAAACCGTATCTGTCCTGACCTTGTCGCCGAACGGACGTTGCTTAAGTATTAAGGCGGTGCTGTTGCCTGCTCCGTGCTTTATCGTTTCCATAGTAATTCCATCAAGATTCATCATAGCGGCAACCCGATGCGGCCAAAGTTCTTTTAAATCACGAGCGCGAATCTTGTAGTTGTCAGTCAATTCTTCCATTAACTCTTCATATGGACTGCCTGCGCTTCGGTCGGTTGGCAGCAAAAATCGAAAGTTGATTTTACGCCTGCGGCATTCTTCTAAAAGATACACGACTTTGTTCATGTGGTCAGGGTGAGTGTGTGAAAAGAATGCGACTACATTATCAATGTCGCCAAGTATGTTTGTACGTTCAATTGCCTTGTCGGTATTGCCGCCGCAGTCCATAAGCAGCATATTGTTACCTTGATTTTGCGTAATGATAAGAGCAGAGTTGTTCCCGTTGGAATGAATAAGTCCTTTAGTGCCGCAGCCAAGAAAATGTAGTCTCATAAAAAACATCCTCCGTCGCAATACGACGGAGGACCCTGCACGCAGGGTTTGCTCGCGTATTGCTTATTCTAAGAGAATGATACATGATTAGGGCGGGAATTGCAATAGGCAAAAAAGCAAGCGGTGAGAACTTGCTTTTAAAAACCCCATCTTTGTTTCTCGTTCTGGTCTTTGTGTGTCGCCCCCTTTACTTTTCAGTAAAATCGATATAGTCATTAGGGTCGATGCGTTTGTTGTCTTTAAAGACTTCGATGCGGACGTGTGGCGTGGTTATGAACTCGATACTGCTTGTTTGACCGATTGCGCCGACTTTTTGACCTTTTTCAACTCGGTCGCCTTGTGACACGTTGACGTTTTTGTCCAAGTTGCTGTATACCGTCTTTAAGCCGTCACGATGTTCGATTGTGACTTGGCGCCCGTACATGGTATGGTCTTGAACGCTTGTAACAGTTCCCGCGAATGTGGCCAGCACGGCTGATCCAAGCGGGGCTGCCAACGTGACCAATTTGTGCGACTCCCAACGCTCCATCGTCTCATTATATTGCAGTTCGGTCAAAGAACAGTTCTTCAATATAGAAGTGTAATTTTGCACCGGGACTGCGAACACAATGGCAGTAGAGACCTCTTCGCCGGGCTCTTCTTTTTTGGGAGCAGCAGGACCGCCTCTTAAAGAAACCGTTGTCACGGTTATCACGGCAGTTACCATCAGAACAACGACAAACGACCCCAGGGCGATTGCCTTGGCGCGGTTTCGTTCCATGCGGGTGGCGCTCCTTATTTTGTTGTGTGCAGACATATTTTACCTCCTTATCAAAGATTGTTGACAAGGAGGCGGGGGTTTATACATCCCCTTTACAAAAGGGGGAATTTTCTGCTAAAATATTTTTATGATTGATATTAACTTAATAAGAACAAAACCCGAATGGGTTGCCGAGCAACTTGCCAAGCGTGGAATCGCGGTTGATTTTACCAAGTTGTTAAAACTTGACGAACAGAAAAGAAAACTGCAAACACTGACAGAATTGAGGAAAGCCGAGCGCAATCGTGTAAGCGCCGATATTGCGCGATTAAAACAACAAGGCGGCGACACAGCAACGTTGATAACCGCTATGCAGGCGCTGGGCGCAAAAATCGAAAAGGCGGGTGATGCACGTATTGCGAAATTTGAAGAAGATATTCTCAATATTCTTGCTGCTCTTCCTAATATCCCTTTGCCGGAAGTCGTTGCAGGCGGGAAAGAAAACAACAAGGCGGTGAAAACTTTTGGCAAGCAGCCCCGGTTTGATTTCAAACCAAAAGACCATGTCGAGTTGTGCACAAGTTTGGGCCTTATTGATTACGAACGCGGTGCAAAGCTTTCGGGTGCGGGAACATGGGTTTATACCGGACTTGGCGCACAGTTGGAATGGGCGCTACTCAACTACTTCATAGACTTCCATATAACAAATGGCTACACATTTATCATGCCGCCTTATTTGTTAAACTGGGAAAGCGGATATGCGGCAGGACAGTTCCCCAAATTTGCAGACGAGGTCTTTATAACAAACTTTGACAAAGACCCAAAGAAATCAAAGTTTTTATTGCCTACAGCGGAAACTGCGCTTCTCAATATGCACCGCAATGAAATAATTCCTGCAGACAATTTGCCGATAAAGTATGCGGGCTATTCTGCGTGTTTCAGGAATGAAGCCGCAGGATACGGCTCGAAAGAACGCGGCACAATCCGCGGATATCAATTTAACAAGATTGAGATGTTTATATTCTGCTCTGCCGAAGATAGCGAGAAGCTGCACCAAGAGGTTACGAGAAATGCCGAAAAACTTGTTGAAGGATTGGGGTTGCATTATCAGACTGTTGCGCTTGCCGCGGGTGACTTGGGACCGGTTATGGCGAAAACATCCGACATTGAAGTATTTATTCCAAGCTTCGGATACAAAGAAGTAAGTTCCTGTTCTAACGCGCTTGATTATCAGGCACGCCGAGCCAATGTCAAAACCAAGACTCATGTTTGCGACGATAAGGGCTGCAGAATGGTCAACGAATTTGTGCATACCCTTAATGCAAGCGGACTTGCTACTAGCCGTTTGATTCCTGCGATTGTGGAACAGTTTCAGCAGGCTGATGGGTCGGTTGTAATTCCTGCTGTTTTGCACCGCTATATGCACGGTACCAAAGTCTTATCAAAACACTGCAAATAACCGCCGTCCCCATAAACACGACGGCCAAGATACGGAACGCAACAAAACTGTCTAAATAGAATACCAAAAATAACAACCCAAATCCTATTACGCGTGCAACAAAATAAGCGAATTCCGCCATAACTATGGATTCGGTGTTGTATTTGTCGTGGCCGAGTTCCTTCATTACATCAAGCTGTAATTTCGCGCTTTCTATGCTTGGGATTATAAGACACACCGCCGCTCCCAGTTGGAACAAGATTATTGACCACGTATCAACAGTGAACAATATACCAAGAGACAGCAGAAACGCACATACCGCCATGGATAAGAAAAGTGTGGTTTTTACTTTGCCGGGTTTTAAAAATCGATACAACATCGCAACGGCTATTGCCCCCGCTGCGAAAGCCGAAGTGAGCCAACCCAAAGTAAAGCTGTTATCCAATACATGCGTGATAAGCACCACCACGCAAAAGACAGCCGCGCAAGTTTGAAAAAGTTGGCGCAAAAATTGAATAGTAAAGTTCAGCGCTATGGGCTTAACCAAATTTTGCTGCTTCATGTATTTAAAGTACCGCCGCACACTGAAGACGGTGTTGCGCTTGTCCTCGTGCAGCAGCAGCGAAAATGCGACTAAAATAATACCTATGCCAAGTGCAAGCAGTGCGGCGACAAAGAAACTTACATAATGAATAACCATTCCAAGGGTGAATGGGAAAATGATTTTTGCAGTAGCCTGAGCAACTTGAAGGTATGATTGATATTTCATCATCCTTGTACCGCCCATAGTCCTGCGGGTATAGGAATTCATGCCTACCCAAAAGATACCGCCCGCCATACCGTTAAGGGCGGCGAACAGCAGATTAAACTGGACAAGTTTGGTGGGCAAAAAGCAAATCAGTGCGACAAGAATGACGTTTACCACTACCCCGGCGCGTATGCACCATACACAGGAAAACCGTTTTGCGATATAAGCAAAAAGAAAAAAGAAAATAAAAAGGGTGGCATAAACAACAAGGTTAAAAAGCGCGACTATGCCGTAACCGCTTTCCGCGATTTTGGCTTCTTTAATTAATTCCGCTACTAAAAAGGTGGTTATGAATAAATCAAAAGCTGCCCAGCAAACGTGAATACCAAGCAGCCCTGTTAAACTTCGATTATATAAACTGGTTTTCATTTCAAGATTCGTGTTACCTTTTTTAGCAGCAACCCTCTCCGGGGTGTACGGGCTTGCTGCCGGGGACCAATACCGCTATTACGACAACGACTGCTATAAAAATGGCAATGCCTATTACAGCAAGCCAGATATCCATTCTGCTCTCTTTTTTATATTTACGTTTACTTGTTGGTTTTTTTGATTTGCTCATTTTACAACTCCTTTAACCGCTGGGTTAACAAAGCCTTGTTAGGACCGCGGACTTTTTCGACATGAGAGAGTAATAGCTTGACTTGTTTTTTGTTAAGTGCGGGGACTTTTACGTTATTGCGCGCGCAGTAGGTGCCGAATACGCTGTCCACCACTACCCGCATTTTTTCGTTAAAGTCAATGCTTGTGTTGCTTTTCATACAGCGGAGCGCTTCGTCGGCATCGTCAAGTTTGTTTGATAGAATCAAGTTTACAAGAAACGCAAGATTGTGGCTCGTGCCGGAACTTGCGCATGTGCCGTAGACAAGTTTTTGTAGTGGTAAACTTTCGCATAAAAGTTGCCGCGTTTTTGTCTCGGAAACACGCACAAACATGCCGAAAGGTTTTTCTTCGATATTGGCGCACGTTTTAACATCACCCAGCTGCTCTTGATTTCGCATTAGCATAAATTCCCACATCTCGAATGATGTGGTGAAATCGACAGCGCATAGTTCTGCCAGCAATGTCGGCAGTTTGGGGTTGTCCGCGCCGCTCGCGGCTATTTCGGTTATTAAGCTGTATTCCCTAATTTTTTTTGCGTTCATATTCCAATTATATACTAAAATATTGTATGTATCTAGTGTTTTTTAACATAATTAAAAATTTTAAACATCAAGACGCGGCTTGCCGATGAAACAAAACCCGAAGGCGCCGCTACCGACATGCGAGCCGATAATCGGGCCTACGCGGGATTCTTTTATTATTGCTTTGGGGTATTTTTCTTTCAGGGCGCCAAGAATATGAGTGTAAGTTTCAGATTGAGAAGTTCTTATCGCTTGTATTGTTTTCCCTGCAAAGTCTTCATTGGGCGAAGCAGCATACTTTGCTATTGCATTAAGATACCATGCCGCCGCTTTGCCCCCGCGCGTTTTATCAATTACGGCAAGTTTGCCATGCTTATTGAAAACCAAAATGGGCTTTACGCCAAGCAACGAACCAATAACGGCTTTAGCGGCACCTACACGTCCGCCACGTTTTAAATGGAACAAGTCATCCGCCATGAAAAACAAATGCTGATTGTCACGAATTTCTTCCATAATTTTCACCGCTTTTTCGGCAGCGGTATTTGGGCGTAGTTCTAAAAACTTGTCTATCAGCATCATTTGCGCACCGGTACAAGTCAGACTGTCGAATGCGTAAATTTTTCGCCCCTTAAGTGTAGGGTTAAGTTCATTTGCTGCTGCTTGCGCACTTGCATGTGAGCCGGATACACCGCTTGAAAGCGAAATGTGAATGATGTCCCCTTCTTTGTCCTTCGCAAGGATTTCTTTGAAATGAGTTATCAGTTCATTGGGATTAAGTTGTGACGTAGACGGCAACGCCCCTTTTTTTATCTCTTCGTAAAATGCATCAAACTCTTTGTGGCTGTCGTAAATTTCAGCGAATTCTTTATCGCCCAAAATACGCTTGAGCGGCAAAAAATAAATGCCTAGTTTCTGCATATCACTTTTGAAGTAGTCCGCACAGTTGTCGGTTGAAATAATAAATTTATTTGTCATGTTACGATGATATCAAAAAGTAGTTTGATTGTCAAACTATTTTTCATTAATATGCGAACAAAATTAAATCCCAATCGACAACGGGCGGGTCGTCGGTGCCCGCCCTGCCGTCGAGTGTTGTGTTAGCGACGCATACCGTCGTCGCAGGTGCAGTCGGGTCTTGGCTGCCAACTGGTTAATGTGCGGGTTTCGCGCACGAATACATCGCGACCTACGCTTTCAGTGGGGCGGAAACAATCATCACTCATGTCGCGGCGCATATCGCGCATTTCGTGGCGCATATCGCGGTCGCACTCCCGAGAACCGCAGAAAAATCTATCCATCATATTTATTCTCCTTTGTCTACTTTGGGGACTTGCCCCTTATTCATGTTATGATTAATTTCACTAAGGGTTTCAATTCTTGCTCACCTTCAAAACATCAAGCAGCGGTTTATAGATGTCGGTTTCGGGGTCTATTAGGAATTCCTGCATGTTGGCGTTTTCATCAAAGTCAATTCCTTTATAATCCCGCAAAATCACGATAGGCGTTTGTTCGTTGCTTTCACCCATCAGCAAAACCGCCATAGACGTTAGTGGGTCGATAAGGTTTACTTTTGTGACGCCCATTTTACGTCCAAAAATATCTTTATGCCCACGAATGTCATTAAGTTGCTTTATCCCCGAAAGACCCATCGTGATTCCTGTCACGCCCCATCGCAACGGTGTTGTGTGGCTGTCTGTACAAACGACACCGAGATTTTTTACCCTATGTTTGTTAATCAGCCGTACACGGATTTCGTTACAAAACGCGTCAATGTCTTTAGGCAATAAAATATAATGACCGTCCGAGTTGCTTTCGTCTATGCCTGCCGCCGGCAACAAAGTATTATTCACAATCGCCAAATTAAGATTAAATCCGTCTGGGTGTTTGTACGGTAAAAAGTGCGTTGCCTCTTGTTCAATCAGTTGCTGTTTGTTTGCTTTGTCCTTGGGCACACAGCGACCTTGATGGATTGCCATGATTTTTGACGTTATAAAAATTATGTCGCCGTCTTTAACTTTAAGGCTATCAAGAATATCCCAAATTTCGTCCTTTGGCGGGTGGACTATTCTTGTCTTAATCGGTATGAATTCAAGTTTCATTTAATCTCTCCGCTATTTCTTTTATTTTTTGTACAGTTTCAATATCCTGTATTGCGGGTTTGTTATCGGTGTTTTGATAAAGAATTATGTTTTGTTTGGCGACTTTAGCGTTTAACCTTTCTAAGATATACTCGGCAACCGGCAATGCAACCATTGGCAGATGCGGATTGTCTTCGCCGCCGCCTACCAATATCACCGCCCCCTTTTTAGATTTTAGTTCGGGCCGTATGTTCATAAACTTTTTATTTGCGTACATAAAGTTTAATCTGTTTTGTATTTTTATCATGGGGCTTGGCAGGCTGTTATCATATATAGGAGAAGAAATTGCTATATTATCAATCGTGTTATCTAAAATAATTCGCATATCGTCGCGAACGTCGCAACCTTTTGCCGTGCGACACTCCCGGCAATCGGTGCATGGACTTATGTTGCCGCTGAAAGCCGATACTTCAATAACTTCGCCGTTTAAATTTTGTTTGAGGATGCTCAACAACTTGGCAGTATCTCCATTTTCCCTGGGCGAGCCGTTAATAATGAGTGTTTTCATTGGACAGACTGTCCGAAAACTCTAGGACTAGTCCGCTGTTAGTATAGAGAAATTGAGTGCTTTTTGCAAGTAGAAATGTTACACTTCTGATATGAAATATATCTCTAAAGATAATAGAAACCAATTC
>Ga0123353_10018159_pt1 | contig 10385 bp, 9 predicted proteins | sample TergutLab28metaG_3_FD_92763 | JGI IMG/M metagenome (GOLD analysis project Ga0123353, IMG submission 92763) | Labiotermes labralis P3 segment gut microbial communities from Petit-Saut dam, French Guiana - Lab288 P3 | ecosystem: Host-associated > Arthropoda: Insects > Digestive system > Gut ...
CCCTCCTATAGCCCTGATCTGGCACCCTCCGACTACCATCTTTTCGGATTTGTGAAGGATCAGCTGCGCGGACAACGTTATGAGACAACGGAGGCAATTCAGAAAGCAGTGCATCAGTGTCTTCGGATGGCAGGAACGGAATTTTACAGAAGGGGAATTTTCAAACTCCCAGAACGCTGGGAGAAATGTGTATAAAGAAGTGGTGATTATGTGGAAAAATAAAGAAATGTCTGTAGATTAAGGTGGTGTATTTGGTTTGTCAATAATAAAGCATGTTACTTTACAAAAAATTGTTGCTCATGACTTTTGGTACAACCCTCGTACATTGAAATTTTTGTAGGAGAAATTCATCCTATATAGAGTGAAATGTGTTACTGGAGTGACAGTTTGTATGCATGTGAGTGAGTGTGCCTAGTGTTGCAAGATTTGAGGTTCTCACAACAGTGTTGGTGAAGATTTGTGTCTTCTGGGATGTGGTACCATGTGGTTAGGTAAATGGTACCATGTTTTTGGGGGAGTGCTACCATGTTGGGTGAATGGTACCATTTTGTTGAGTGACTGGTTCCTTGTGTTTTGACACATTGTAGTGCCTTCGTCTACAGGGTTAAGCAGTCTTCTTGGACTGCCTGACCCTGAAGATAAAATTACTATATCCCAGAAGACTTGGGGTCTTGCCCTTGTTATTTTTGTGTGTTTCCTAAAGTATATATTATTGTTTGTTCATTGCAGTTCCAACAACAAATTCATTGTGTCATAGCACAGAAAAATGGGAAGGAGCCATTAATATTGTTCAGTAATGGAGCTGTTTGTCCCTTGAGCACTGCGGTGGGAACTCGGAAGGAGGGAAACAACACATCATTGCTGGACGTTGATGAGATTATAGAAGATTGCCATCTAGTGACAGACGAAATTTGTACATTTGTAACTGTTCTTTGTCGCAGTTCGTCGGTAGGTTCTGCAAGTAATTTGACTGATAAAACACATAAGTAATCTTATAAGTCACGGTATAGTAAAACGTATCCATCATTTCTGAAATTCGTATAAAAAGTGATAAACATGGGAAATCAGCATTTGCAGAAATGCATGAATTGTGTGAGAAATAGAGGAAAATAACAGCAGTACTGGAGTCTTGAGTGTGCTTCTGCAGTAAGTTCACACTGACATAAACAGTTCACATTTTTAGCTGACTTGCTGCCTAGCCACTGCATTGAAGTCTGTTGTTTCAAAAGACTGATTTTCATGTGATTTCCTTGCCTGAGCCTAACAAGCACTTGGCTTTTTTGTACCAAGTTCTTCCTGTAAAACTGCTTGAGAAATTATATGATGTCCAATTCTAGAAGTTCTATGTGCTTGTTGACTTCTGTAGATAGCACACAACTTGTATGTTTCTTAGACATGCAATGTTGTGGGTAAACAGCATGGCTGCCCACATGCTTGTACCTTTCACACCTATAGAGATACACAATGCACTTAAAAACCCCATGAAAATGGTCATGGTCGTCAACGTTTTTCTATTTGAATTGTCTTCCACAGGAGGCATCTTATGTTACTAAATGATATTCCAGCTATGATTGGCACCTGTTTTTTGCTGCTGTCACTGCCACATGCAGTGGCACTGTTATCCTCTCCTCAGTACTTTTTCACCTTGGCAGGACTGGTGGCAACTGTACAAGGGGCCTGTCATATTTGTGTTGTATAAGTCACGCAAGTTATATCCTCTCAGTAATATGGGCGGTTGAGTATTTATTACATTCCAACAAAATACACCTGTTAGGCTATATGTGTGCATGTGTATGCACCTTGTTTTGTATTATATTTTCTCTGACATATTTTGGCTGTGCTTGAGCCATCGTCCAGGAAGTACAGTTCAAAGAATTACACATGATATATGGCTAAACATTTTCATTAAAGGTTGTAACTCTTGTTTCCCCCAAGTAAAAGATATTGTGGTACTAGACACAAATTGGACAGTTCAAACATTGATATTATATATATATATATATATATATATCAATAATAGGATCTTAATTATTAGAGAATTAAAATGTAGTGAACTTCTTTAACATTTAGTTTAGTGTACACACTGTACTGTTTAGTGTACACGCTGTACTCGGGCTAGGACTGTACTTGGTATTCCACCGTTACAAACTTGGATACTTTCATAAGGATTGATGGCATGCCATGGATGTTTGAATAACTTACAGTTTTACCTAAGACTAAGCGTTTTATGAACATTCTCCTACTGTAAATAGAGTAGTTTGTGGGAAGGAAACAGTTCTCCTCTGCCCATTACATCCAATATTATTCTTGCTTGGCCTTGGCTGCCCATGTTGCAACAGAAGAATGGTGTTACCCCTTTTTAAATATAATTTCCTCCTTCCCTGATTCTTGCTTGCATTCTCCTTCAAATATCAGTGGCAGCAGCCATTACCCTTGAAGAATTACACTTCATTACAATTTTTATTCTGTTTATTGCCTCTTCTGACAGGCACTTCCAGCATTATATGCTATCACATCCCAGACAGTGGGTAACAGTATGGTCTCCTGTCTCTGACAGGTCCGGCCAAATATAGCAAAAGCATTCTGTGAAGAACAGTGTGTTGTTTGATTAGTGGTAGGCAACACAGAACAATGTCTGTTGTACAGCTGACCAAGCACCCCTCCAGTACCCCCTGTAAAGGGGGAGTACAAGTAGAACAACCGAAATTTGTTCTTCTTCTATGCACCATCAACTAGTGAACAAGCTCAAAGCAGTGATCTGTAGGATAAAGATTCTTGTGGTACAAAGCAGGAAGAATGCGGGCTGAAGTTGTTTGAGAACACACTGCTGAGGAAGATTCATATTTGGGTCTTGAGTGGAAGGAAGTGGCAGGACAGAGAAAACTACAAAATGAGGAGCTGCATGATTTGTACTCCTCACTGGGTATTTTAGATGGGAGGGGTATGTGGTACATATGGGGAAGAGGAATACATACAGGGTTTTTGGGATGAAACCTGAAGGAAAGACTTCTTAGGAGCTAGTCATAGATTGGAGGATAATACTAAAATGAATCTTAAAGTAATAGGGTGGCAGGATATGGACTGAATTCATCTGTCCTGTGATACAAACAAGTGGCAAGCTGTTGTAAACACTGTGCTGAACCATCCAGTTCCATAAAGTCTGTACAACGAGGGGAATATCTTGAGACTAGCTGAGGAGCAGTGTTTCTCAAAGACTTTGCTCTGTGGATTTAATTATTGTAGGCGGTCACTCATTAGCTGTGCGCCGCCTGTGCACATCTTCATTTGTGGTTGAATATTTAAAGACTATCACACAATGAAGCAGTTTTTATTGCACTGTCAGCATTTGTGCACTCTTTGCTTCTCCATTTAAACACAGCCCTTCTAACATAATATTTATTTTGAAATTAAGATGTTCATATACTTTGATGTGCAAGATTTTGACCTCTGGACATCACCCATTTCAATGCCATTGTTCCATCCTTTTGTGACTGATTTCAATGAATCAGGATGAGACCACATGGCTGGTAAGTTGGCTTCCCCCCAGACCCCACATACTGTGCAGGACATTCTCCAGTCAGTCTTTCAGTAAGTGAGGTTGATTGCTTGTGTCCTTTGTGGAATGACACTCCCTCAGTATTTCATGTTTCCAGAAATTCTCGTATTGTATTATAAACAAACATGCATGTTTTTTATGCTCTTTGAGCTTTTTTAATAACTTCGTTAATGGTATTTGGTAAGTTAGTTGAATGAAATGGGCATTTTACATTGAAAATGTTTTCTGATATTAATTAATAGAAGAGTTGGTCCCAGTTAATCACAAACAAAGAGACACAGCTGTATGCTGCAAAATTGCACTGATGTCACCCATATTAGCCTGCTGAATGCAATGGATGAAGGATTAATGACTCATTTGCATTTAGATTTTTGTGGAATGCAAGTGTACATGAACAATTCTTGTGATGCAGACTGTACTGCTGTATCACACAATGCCAGTAACGTAAATGACGTCCCTAATTTATAAATTATCATGAAGTAAGAAACATAACATAGCCATACAATTACACATTTTGCTTTCAGGATGTTCCACACTTCTGTGTAGTTCCAGTTTCAGGCAGTATTGCAAGTGTGAAATTAAAAGTGGAACGAAAAGGCTTCCATTTGGTGGGACGAACGATTGTGCAGCACACTTCTTCTTGTAACTTCCTTACGTTATGTAAGTGGCAATATAGGACATTTTAATGTATTGTTGCATCTTGCAGAAAGGAAGTAGGCTGATAAGCTGTTTGTGGTGTGTGTTTGTGTCCATTGCTGTTTTCAAACTGTTTAACATTTTGACGCCTAATGTCAACTATAGTGGTCATACCGCACCACTAACCTCTAAAGTTGCATTTTATATATTTATTCAACAAATATAGGTACTGAATATTTTAGACATGGTATATACTCTCCGTTTTTTTCTCTTCAAAATGCAGCTTGTTTCATAATTCTAACATATTTGGTTTCTGTATTATTCACATTTTATATACAGGGTGTGCTAAAATTTAAAAAATAATTCCGGCGCCAAAAGGTTAATTGTGTGTTACAAAATCTACAGTGTAATCCCAATTTAAATTATCTCATTTGAAGGTTTTACCACATTTTAAGTTACTTTCTTGCGGTCCCAGTCCCGACCCCATACAAGTATTGTGAAATTTTTTTCTCAGTTTCAGGTTTTTCACTCGTTTAAGACATGCATATTTGGTCCTTCACCACTTTGGAGCCTAAAATTTAGGTTGATTTGGGTAATGTAAATAATGCCACAGTTATACACAGTGGAAATATAGCAAGTCAGAATCAGTTTTTAACCACTGCATCAAATGTACTATCAGTTCCCAAGAGTTAGCGTGTGTGTGAGTGGTCAAATGGCTGATGAAAGGACCTGTTCACACATAAGCAAGTTTCTTACTCAGTACTTTTATTGTGTGATTATGAACCATTGATGAAAGTTACCTTATGTCTGGTGGTCATACCAAGGGCTTCATTGCAATGTCTAGTGTTACTGTCTTCTCAAGATCTGCTGACCCAATAATGGTCTCACAGAATGCCTTGTGCAACAAAACTCTAATTTGTCAGTTCCATTGTTTGTAAACCATAAAGTAAACATAACAGTATAAATATGAAATGGTGTGAAGAAAATTGTCATACAGTTTAAATTTATATTGAATGTGGTGTTCCTGTAACCACAGCAGTCATTTTGTATTTGATTCAGACAGCCGCTGTGTCAGGTTCTGCTCAGTTAAGGTACAAAATGCTTGTCCCCCAGATGAATCTTAAATGGGGTTCTTCTAACGTTAGTGTTGCATCATTGACAGCTATCTGTGTGGTATTCATTTTAAACATTAAACCACTGTTTTAACTAAACACCAAGCAGCAGTCCACCAACCTTCTGTCTGCCAACTGTTGTGCACTACACTGTGTTTCTTCACTCACATATTAGTTCTTAATCCTACATATTTTGGCATTTATTAACACCATCTTCAGGGAGCTGTAATCCAACTGCATTTCTTTTGTTTGATTATTTTATAATTGTTTGGACATTTTGCTTGTGGAGCATTCACTATTGTAATGCATAGGAGCAATAATTAGTGTGTGAGTGAAGAAACACAGTGTTGTGTGCAACAGCTGGTAGATGAGAGGGTGGTACAGAACATGGTGCATTGTATGTACAGTATTAAAAATGCCAAGCAGCAGGTTTATCTTTCACAGAGAGTTAACTTCTTTGTTGGAGTTCAGGGAGCCATACTGAACCTCAGTTCTGATGGTAACATTAATGTTAATTTATCTTCCATTCTTGCTTCTGTGAGTTTCTCGTTGTCTATAAGTGTTCAGTGTATGAACATACAAATTGAAGTCATAATGCTACCAAATATTTGTGCACTGTTACCAGGGTCAGATGGAAAGTTATACTCATTGCCATTTCACCCTCAACCCAGCCCTGAGCTCCCTGGCAGTTTTGTTAACACAGTCAGAGCTGTCAGCACAAAGCATCCCGTTGCATTGCTTGCTCTGAGCTCCAGCCATGTGGCAGTATATGGTGCTGATCCCAGTGAAGAAGGTGAGTTGTTACTACACCAGTAATGGCTAGTGCAAGCAAAATTCTTACAGCTAATCCCAGTAAGCTAGATTACTTCTTATTCCCTATCAAGAATGCAGTATATGCTGTTGAGGGTACAACTGTTACAGGATAGGATCGTATGTTATTTTGATCATAAAGGCTTTGAACCTTCTGGGTCAGTGCATTGCAGAGAGCAACCTAGCTGTGTTGAGTCATGCCTTGATGTCTTCATACCTCAGCTTCATTGAGAGTTCTAGAGGCAGGGCGACTGACTGGCTGACTATGGGATCACCCATTGCTGCCACGATCATACAGTACATCAGGAACCACTCACCAACAGCACAGCATCACATCCCAGAAGACTTAAGCCTTCACCAAGACTGCCTTGTGAACAGAGATTCTGCTGCCACATTCATATGCTCCTTCATGTTGTATATTTATTGGCATGCAGATATCATTTTTATTATAACAGGGTTTGAAATATATTTTTGTAGTTTTCACAAGTTTGACTTTGATTCTCACATATTCTGGCCTGCTTAGCATATGTTAAAGCATTTAGTTTTGGGGAGGATTTATGAATGCTTCTTTAAATGTGTTGCCAAACTTCAACTGCCTGTGGGCTGTCATGGCTTACACAGTTAGTTGGTAGCCTCTCAGTGCAGAGGCCAGGGTTCAGTCACAGGCTGGTCCACGTGGGACTGCTGGTGGACAAATTGCCACTGAGACGGGCTTCTTTCCAGTACATTGGTTGTCCCCTGTCTGTGTCATTCCACCAATGCTCCCTACTCATTCATGTGTCTGTCACCAATGCAGTATTATGTTAACATTTGAGAGCATCTTTAAATAACACACACACCAAAATTTCTGTGTTATATCAGACATGTTTACAGCCTGTAATACAGTGAGCCCAATTTTGATAGCTGTATAATAATGAACAAATGTATTTTAAGTAGATTTGTGCACAGCTGTATATCCTATGAAAGAGTCCACCCCTAAATTGTAACTGTTATATGCAACATATTTTAAAATACATTTTCTGAATAACAACATTTTAATTTTAACTTTTAAAAGTTTAAAATTAATCTGAATGTTAAATAAAGATGCAGTCCACACTGTGCAGTAAACACACTGTCTCAGTTGTAAAGTCTTGTCAGGTAATTTTGCATAGACAAGTAATCACTGTTTGTTCAGAGATCCATACAAGATACAGAAATATACTGTGGGCAGAATATAGAATTTGTGAATGTTAAACCTGATGGTACAACCACTGGGCTTCAGAGGGTTAAAGTGGTAATTATTTTTGCAGGAGCATCTCTTATCATCTATAATGTGCAGTTTGGAGTGGTGCAGTCTCGATACCATTTCAAGTTATTTGCGTTACCACCACGGCTGTGGTGTGCTGGCAGCAGCCTGTTGATAGCTGCAGCACACAACCTAGTTGTAGTGCCATATCAACTGGAGGCACAGCAGTTGTCAGCACTTGTTGGTGCACACTGCAGTGATGGTACTGCTGATTGTGATGTCCAAGAGTTGCATTACACACCATGTGCCAGCTGGGTGGCTGAAAGCACAACAGCAGATATGTGTTGCCAACCCAATCAGCAGGTTCCTGAAGCAATTAAGGAGGAGTTGGCTGCTCTACAAGCAGATGGCTGTTGTCAGTCTGTGTTAGTATACATGTGAATAACCCAAGGCTATTCAGTTGTTACAACAAACCAACTAAGTACACAGAGGTTGTGATGTACAGCTATTTTATTAAGCCTGTACTATGTTTTGATCCATCTGGGCCATTATCAAGGAGTTCAGTACAGCATAAACAACAGTGGAATACTGTAGGTTGTATGTATACAGTTGTACACTTGCAATGGGACGTAATAAAGTAATTGGAAATTTTTGTGTCTGTGTACTTTAGAGTGTTTGCTGTAACAATTGCTTGAGATGTGCATGATATAAATACAACATTGCCATGTTTTTCCAATTTTTAACAACAGCGTGTCCCTTTATGGTATCCCTGAGCACTGCAGCTGCCACAGGACATCTGAACTGGTGCAGGCTTTGTTTGTTGTGAAGCTGCCATTTTCCTTAGCACAATAAAAGGGACATCCTGCAGTAAGTGCATGGCTTGGTATGACTGATGTTGTCAGTGAAAATGCCATCGTTTGCTGAACACATTGGAAAGGTGAGGTCTGAACTGACAAAGGGATTTCTTTTGAACATTCTGAGGCTGAAGCAATCCTGGCCTAAAGCAACATGGCCAAACAGTAACCCCATTTTCAGAAATGGGAGAGAATTTTGAAAAACTTCTCTTGCTTTGCCTTTGTCTGATGTCTGTTATACAGTTACAGCACTACATTTCAGAAGCCAGCTCTGCTTCTGTCCTCGAGCACAAACCTGTATGGTGGAGCCCTTAGACAGAGCCACACTCAGGCACTGTACTGCCTCTAAGGAGTCCACCTGCTTAAGTTTGCACATGAGGTTGGAAATACAGCTGGCCTTTGAAACGTAGTGTTTTAATTGTACAAGAGATGGTGGACAAATTCCAAAGAGAAGAGGTCTTCTGATTATCATACACACTGGTCAAAGCCCTGTTGAACTGAATTGCAGAAAAAATGAAACTTGCGTCATCATTAGCAGTGCTGCCACTCCCTCCCAATTATCACCAGCAGGGCTTCCAAGTCAATTGTTACAGGAATTTGTCCTGCTGAAGATTTTTTTTCCTTGTGTATTTTTTATTTTATAGTTATTATTATTGTAGTTATTTTCCCATGCATTATTGCAGTGTTTATTTGCCATACGTGTATACCTTTTACAATACTGAAGAATAGTATGTCCATTTATTTACTTCTAACTGAAATGAAATATGTATTTATGCAAATGTCATGACATTTGTTGATGGTCTGGCTGTTTTTTTTTTGTGTCTGAATGGAGGGTTGGAATGTGGTTATAAAGGACTTTTTTTGTTTCTTTGCACCCCAGATTTTTTACACCAGTTTATTCCACTGGTACATTGGCTCTTGTGTCTGAAGGCATGCAATAATGTGGCTGGTACTGTTATAGAATCGGGTGAAACAAAAGGTTGAAAACATACGTTCCTGATGTTCGGGAAGAATGGTCCCTGATTGGTTAGTGTTGAAATGTACCATGTATAGCTGAACATTCTCAGCAATGATTGCAATCTTACAGGATCTTCGTGTGATGCAGTCTCTCATCCTTCTTGCAACAGGTGGACACAGTTCTGTAGACACTGCAGGAACTGTTCACTCTGCCTCTAAAAATAATTGTGCAGTTTTTGTAAGCTTGGCAGATCTGAGCATATGATGGTAACACTCTTGTCCATCTGAGCCTGTGATGGTGACACTCTTGTCCATTTGAGCATGTGATGGTGACACTCTTCTCCATCTGAGCGTGCATGTGATGGTGACACTCTTGTCCATCTGAGCGTGCACGTGATGGTGACACTCTTGTCCATCTGAGCATGAATGTAATGGTGACACTCTTGTCCATCTGAGCGTGCATGTGATGGTGACACTTTTGTCCACTGTCGTCACCACTGCATCTGCTTTCTTTTGCACAAGAAGAACAAATTTGTCTGTTGGTTCTTGCAGACACAGACAAATACATGGACCTATTTTGCGTGCTGTGCTGTGTGCATGTTTTGTCCTGTCTTCCTAATGCACACAGTCTTCTTCACTTCTGTGTGGGCCCGTGTCCCTCCACCTGTAAGTTGGTACTGACATCCATGTCTTGTCCATATTAATTATGTCATTTGAATGGACATTTCTATCATTGTGTTGACATGTTTTAAAAGTTTTTTTTTGCAGCTTATGTCTTCTGTAGTTCCAGCATTCCTGTTGCTGATGTACCTGGTAATTGTTTGCTGCAGGATTTTGTGTTTCTGCTTGAACACTGTACCCTCTAACACTTTTTATTAAAATCAAGACTCTTACCCACTGTTCACTTACCATAAATTGGAATTTTTCGGAATTGGCTTTGAATACAGCTGGCATAGCCAACTGTTGTGATATCCATATTGTTACTTGTTAAAAATTATTTCTTGCCCCTTAAGGCTGTTGTCTAGTGGTCAGAGTTTCTGGCTACAGATACAAGGGTCCCGGGTTCGATCCCCGGCGCTACCAGATTTTCTGAGTAGTATTGGGTCTGGAATGGGGTCCACTCAGCCTCGTGAGGTCAATTGAGGAGCTACTTGAATGAAAAAAGTAGCGGCTCCAGGTCTGGAAAACAGAGATTAACGGCTGTGGGGACCCGTTGCGCTGACCACGTGACACCC
>Ga0123353_10018160_pt1 | contig 10385 bp, 8 predicted proteins | sample TergutLab28metaG_3_FD_92763 | JGI IMG/M metagenome (GOLD analysis project Ga0123353, IMG submission 92763) | Labiotermes labralis P3 segment gut microbial communities from Petit-Saut dam, French Guiana - Lab288 P3 | ecosystem: Host-associated > Arthropoda: Insects > Digestive system > Gut ...
AAGGGTGAGTTGTTTGGCTTGGTTGGGGAATAATACGCCCAGGATGTCTTCAGTCTGAGTAAAGGGCATAGCGCCTTGTTTGATTAGGCGGTTGCACCCGATGCTCGTGGGGCGGGTGATATCGCCAGGCACGGCAAAGACGTCCTTGCCCTGCTCTAGCGCGTGAGTGGCGGTAATGGATGTGCCGCTGCGGGAGGCGGCTTCGACAATGACGACGGCGTCGGCGAGACCGCTGACGAGGCGGTTGCGTTCCAAGAAATTAAAGGGTTGAGTAGGGAAACCGGGACTGTATTCGGAGATAATGGCGCCGTTTTTTAAGATGCGCTTGGCGAGACCGATATTGGTAGTGGGATAGATTTTGTCGATGGCGGTCCCTAGAATTGCGATGGTGATGCCACCACCATCCAAGCAACCGCGGTGAGCACAGGCGTCTATGCCATAGGCAAGACCGCTGGTGACAATAATCCCCTGCTTGGCCAGATCGTAGGCAAGTTTATAGGCAACTTCTTCGCCATATTTGGTATTTTTGCGACTGCCGACGATGCTGACGACTTTGGAATGAGGGTTTTCTGAGTCAATTTCTGGTAGTTGACCTTGGAGCCAGAGTTGCTGCGGCGGGTCGGGGATGTGGCGGAGCGGAGTTAGGAATTCATGAGTTAGATTGATTTGGTGGATGCTAGAGCGGGTTTTCATGCCCCCGAATATAACATTGCTGAGAGGAGATAAAAAGCATGAGCAGGGGAGATTTTTGGTACTATATTATTCTTCGCGCATGGGCGGGAAAGGGACGCCTTCGCGGGCGGAGATACCTTCGAGCAGCCAGAAATTGCGTTCGGAGTTGCCCCAGCCACAAGTGGGAGGCATGCCGTATTCGAGCATTTCTACGAAATCTAGGTCCATCATCTGAGCTTCAGCATCACCGGCGTCACGGAGAGCTTGCTGCTGCTGAAAGCGCTGCATTTGGTCAAGCGGGTCGTTGAGTTCGGAGTATCCATTACCCATTTCGGTGCCGAAAATGATGGGATGGAAGCGTTCAACAACGCGCGGGTCTGCGGAGTGTTGTTTGGCCAGCGGGGATATTTCGATAGGTTCGTGGATTAGCCAGAAAGGTCCAGCGGAGCTCCTCCTGATGATTTTCCAGACGTAGTCCAGTAATCTGGCAGTATTAGCGTTGTCGTCAAATTTGACTGCATTGTCGCGCAGGATTTGGCGGAGCTGATCGATGTTGGGATTGAAGATATCGATACCAAACTTGTCTTTCATGATATCGGCGTAGTTAATAATTGGCCATTCGCAATCTAAATCAACCTGCATGTCTCCGCTGTTGAACTGCAAGGTGCCCCAAGTTTCTTGCGCTACGTGCTTGATCATAGCTTCGTAAAGCTTCATGCCATCGCGGTAATCTTGGTAGGCGGCGTAACTTTCCATGGCAATATGCTCGGGGAGGTGTTCTTCATCCATGCCCTCGTTGCGGAAACGGGGACCGATATCGTAAACGCGCTCGAAACCACCGCCAATCAGGCGCTTGAGGGGGAGCTCATGGGAAATGCGGAGATAAAAATCTTGACCGAGGGTGTCCATGTGGGTGGTGAAGGGGTGGGCGTCGGCGCCACCGGTGGTATGCTCCAGAACTGGGGTGTTGATTTCAATAAAACCATGCTGGTTGAGGAAATCGCGGGTGGCAGTCCAGAATTTGCTGCGACGAGTGAAGCGTTCGCGGATTTGCTGGTTGACTGCCATGTCAACATAACGGCGACGCAGGCGCTCCTCTTTGTTAGTGAAGCCATCGCGACCAGGAAGGGGGCGGAGGGCTTTAGCGAGGATGCGTAGAGAATGCACGAAGACAGAAATCTCGTCAGTTTGACTCTTGCCGACATTACCGGTAGCAGAGAGAAAATCTCCGGTATCGAGCAGTTTGATTTGCTCCATACCAATATGGCCTTTTGCTGAGTCAAGCGGACCAAGTGTGTCGGACTGGATGAAAAGTTGGATTTGTGCGGTGGAATCGTCGATCACGATAAAGGCGAGCTTGCCAAAACTACGGATGCTGACGATACGCCCAGCAATGCTAACAGTTTTGTCTACGCTGTCAGTGAAGTTGTCAAGTACTTCCTTGATGCTGACTTCACGATGACTCTCGGCTGGATATGGATCAATACCGACAGCACGGAGTTCTTCTAGTTTACGGACGCGTTCGTCGCGAAAATCTTTAAGTATAGCCATTATATAGCTATTTTAGGCTAGCTCAACAATTTTGTAAACTTTGCCGCTGGGCAGAGTGGCGGAATCGCCGACTTTTTTGCCCATGAGAGCCTGACCGATGGGTGATTCATTGCTGATTTTACCTTCCAGTGGATTGGCTTCAACGGCGCCAACTACGGTGAAAGTCTGTTGTTTATTGCCGGTCTTGATGATGACGGTGGCGCCAAGAGCGACGCGCTCTTTCTTGCCGGTGCGGATGATTTTGGCGTTTTTAAGAATATTCTGAATCTCTAAAATGCGACTTTCGAGGACTTTTTGCTCGCCACGGGCTGAAGAATATTCTTCATTCTCGGACAGATCGCCAAAAGAACGCGCAGTGGCGATACGCTCGACGATGGCAGGTCGCTGGGCAATCAGTCGCTCTAATTCAGCTTCGAGTTCCTTCCGACCATCAACAGTGATACTTATGGGTTTCATAGGTGTTAATCCCTTCTTTTACTGAACTAGTTTAGTAGTAAAGTCTGAAACTGTCAAGAGCTTTCTTTGCCCATTTATTCGATCAGTAATTTCGAGCTGATTCTCTGTCAGGGTCTTGTCGCTAATCAATACGCGGAATGGAATACCGATGAGTTCGGCGTCGGCGAATTTTTCGCCGGGGCGGGCATCGACGCGGTCGTCCCAGAAGAAGAGGTCTGGGTGTTGGTTGTAGATTTGCTCGCACTGCTTGGTACCAGCTTCGCCGATACCAATGAGGTAATATTTGAATGGCGCAATTGATTCTGGCCAAATCAGGCCTTTGGCGTCGGCGAATTTTTCAGCAATGACGCCCATGAGGCGACTGATGCCGATGCCGTAGCAACCCATATAGGCGTACTGGCGATTGCCGTCTTGATCAGTGAATTCGAGGCCGAGCGGTTCGGAGTATTTGTATCCGAGCGAGAAGATATTGCCGACTTCGGAGCCCGTGTGAGGTGTGAAATCTTCCTTCTTGGCGCCGAATTCTGCTAGTATTTCGTCATTGAAAACTTCTTTGTTGATGCAGAGGGTTTTGTCGGCGTTCATGTAGATAGTGTCTTCACCGACGTCGAGGAGGGTCTGGTATTCGTGGCTGTATTTGCTGAAAACACCACCGCTGGCGAAGGTTTTATAAGTGATATCGCCGATGCCGAGGCGTTGGTAGACCTTGGTATAGGCGGCAGCGGCACGTTCGTAGAAAGCTTCGTGTTCCTCTTTGCTGGTGGAAAAATCGTACATGTCTTTCATGGAGAATTCACGGCCACGCATCAGGCCGGTTTTGGGGCGGGGCTCGTTTCTGAATTTGGTTTGGAATTGATAGAGGTAGAGAGGTAGGTCTTTGTAGCTGTTGATGTGTCGGCGTAGCATGTCGGTAATGGGCTCTTCGTGAGTGGGGGCGAGACCAAGTTCGCCACCGGCGTTGAGATTGGTTTTGAACCAGATATCTACCTTTTCGGCGTCCCAGCGGTCGGTGATTTCCCAAATTTCGCGACGTTGGAGGGTGGTCATGGACATTTCTTGACCGCCGATGGCATTCATTTCTTCGCGGACGATTTGTTTGATGCGGTCGATGACGCGGATGCCGAGCGGAAGATAGTCATAGGCGCCAGCCATTTCTTTGTGAACAAAGCCGGCACGAATCAGCAATTGGGCGTTTTTGCTGACTTCGTCTGCTGGGGCAGTTTTGCTGGTCTTGGTGAATAATTCGGATCGTTTCATGGGGATATTATACTATCATCCGGGGTATTCGTCCATGGAGGAAATTAGCATGTCGCGGGGGCGGTTGCCGTTGGGGGCGTCGACGACGCCCATTTCTTCGAGCTGGTCAATGATGGCGGCAGCTTTGCCGTAGCCGATTTTGAGGCGACGCTGAAGGAGGGAGGTGGACATTTTGCGGGCCTGGAGGCCGAATTCGGTGGCTTGGCGTGCGAGATCGCCGCCGGAAAGGTCGGGATTGATTTCGATGCCGGGCATACCCTTGATTTGGACGGTTTGGGAAATGACGTCTTCGTTGTAGTTGGGTGGGCTTTGTTGACGGAGAAAGTCGGTGACCCGGCCAATCTCTTCGTCGGAAACAAAAGCACCTTGGACACGTTTGGGTTTACCCATCATTTCGGTAGTGAGGAAAAGCATGTCGCCCTGGCCGAGTAACTTCTCTGCCCCGCCCATGTCCAGCATGACGCGTGAATCGATGTTGTTGTTGACGGCGAAAGCAATACGGCCGGGGATGTTGGCTTTGATCAGACCGGTAACGACTTTGACCTCTGGGCGCTGGGTGGCGAGGACGAGATGAATACCACTGGCGCGGCCTTTTTGGGCAATGCGGACGATGAACATTTCGAGTTCTTTGCCGGCCATCATCATGAGATCGGCCATTTCGTCAACGACGACGACGATGTAGGGCATGATGCCGCCATCGTGGGTTTGGGGGTTGCCGTCGGCGTCATCCATGGTGACCTTACCGCCGGTTTTGGCCATTTTGGCGTTGTAGTCTGCGATATTTTTGACCCGTTCTTCAGACATCAGGCTGTAGCGGCGTTCCATTTCGTTGACGGCCCATTTGAGGGATGAGAGGGCTTTGTCGATTGAGTTTACTATGGGCGTAAGGAGGTGGGGAATGTCTTCGTATTGGACCATCTCAACTTGTTTGGGGTCGATAATGACGAGCTTAAGGTCGGAAGGCGAATTGCGGTAAAGTAATGAAGTAAGAAGGGCGTTCATCATGACGGACTTACCGGAGCCAGTGGTACCGGCAATCAGGAGGTGAGGCATTTTGGTTAGGCTGCCGATGACGGATTGACCGGAAATCTCTTTGCCGACGCCGAAAGTCAGTGGGGCGGTTGAGTCGGCCCAGTCGCTACTTTCGAGGATGCCGCGCAGGCCAACATCGGCGGATTTGTTGTTGGGGATTTCGACGCCAACACTGCGGGTGCCGGGGATGGGAGCTTCGATGCGAATTTTATCCTTGGCGAGGTTGAGGGAGAGGTCGCGGTCAAGCGTGGTGATTTTGGTGAGCTTGACGCCACTGGGTGGCCGCATGGTGTATTGGGTGACGCGTGGTCCGATATTGGCACCCTCCATTTCGACATCTATACCGAATTCGCTGAGGGTGTTTTTGATGATGAGGGCGTTTTGCTGGATATTGCCGGCATCGGCGGGAGACTGTTTCTTCTCTAGCAGATTAATGGGCGGGGTTTTCCAGTTGGGGTCGGCAATGGCAACCAGGGCGGATTTTTTATCGTCAGTCTTGGCGGGAGCGATTTTTTGGGCTTTTTTGCCACTACTATCCATTACGTCGACGCCAGATTTGACTTTGAGATCTTTAATCTTGCCTTCGGGGGCTTCTTCGGTTTGGCGCATGATTTTGGCGTTTTGCTCGTCTTCTTTGCTTTTGCTGGCATGGAAAATGCGCGCGATGGATCGGAACAAGGCGAGGGGAGTCTTGGCAATGACGAATAGGATGGTAATCAAGATAAGGACAGTGTAGATGAAAATAGCGACGCCAGGTTCGACTAAGTGCGTCATGAGACCGTTGAGGAATTCGCCAACGATGCCGCCAGTTGGGTCGGATTGGCCGATGGTGGGGATACCTAGAGCGCCGGAAAACCAGATGATAGTCAGGAGGGACGCAAACCAAACGGTACCGGGGACTTTATTGTCGTCGCTACGGAAAATCAGGACGGCAAGATAGGTGAGGAGGACTGGCAGTAGGTATGAGGCGTAGCCGATGAGCGTGATACCGCCGTCGCGGATGTTGTTGAGAATGCTGCCGCCACCGCCGAACCAGGTGAGGACTAGCAATATTGCTATGGCAATCATGACCAGAGCGACAATTTGACGCCAGAAACCACCGGGGACTTCGTGGGTTTTCTTCGCTTCTTTGGATGTTTTTCTGCCTCGCTTTTTAGCCATGAGGACATTATAACACAGGCGGGGTGATACGTATCCATAAAAGGTTCTGTGGCCTAGCCTGGGGATTTTGGATATTTATGAAAAAATCGGGATGTGATCCCGATTTTTTCGTAAATATCCATGTTTTTAGTTAGAGGGTGGCTCTAGGTGACTTGGAACGCAATTGTGATTTTTCCTTTCTAGCCATTCTGCTGTGCCTTGTGGTACGCTTGACCCTCTCCTACTAATAGTCTTGGACAATAGGAAGGGGAACAGCTCGAACAGTTTCTCTAACTGATATGCGAACTTGATCGCTGATTCTGAATCGCCGGCTAGCTCATAGTTTAAAATGTCGAATTCGTACGAATACAATAGTTTCTCTTGAATGTACTCGTATTCAACGGGATAATGTAGCCAATGGACAGGATTAATGGGTTCGTCGATCTGCCCAGAGATGACCCAGCGTGAGAGTTTATCGTGCCAGATTACATGTCCCTCAAGTACCATTGCTCGTTCTAGGGCCTCTGGGTAGTTCTTTTTACACAAACAAGTAATGGGTAGTTTGTATTCTAACCCTTCTTGTTTGGGGGCGCTGCCTATCGGCATCCACCCGCCGACATTGTTGGTTGTGGTAGGTGGGATCGGGTTGATCTCCATCGTCTTTACTGGATCATCGTTGGTTATTCTAGCTTCATCCATGACTCGGCTGACAAAATTCCAACTGATTTCTGTGTCTGTAAATTTTCTGTAACACTCAGGAGATCCAATGACAATTGTACCGGTGCCGTCATCGTTCCAGTGCATAGCGTAGATCTTGTCGAAAATGATGTTTGATTCCGTCCTTAGCGTAAACTCAGTGTTGTGCGGAGCGTTGGTCTCGTCGATGGTGACGCCTGATTTTGTCCTTAGCGCAATCTTAGAGTTGGGTGGAGCACTGCCAATTTGTCTCCAAAACATAATACTATGCCCTCCTAATAATTTTTGGATATTGCGTAAAATAGCTACAGATGCTGAATTGCGTAGGCCATCTGTAAGATTCAGAATATTGCCTCTATCTTACCATTATATCAAATTTCTTGTGTTTTGTCAAGAGGGAAAGCGTATTTACTGCTATTTATCGATGGTTAACAGAGGGGCGTGATTCACTGCGGAGTGTTTTTCATGCTGAGTGATAGCCGGCCTTTTTCATCGATGGCATCGAGGCGGACTTTGACGGTCTGGTTAAGTTTGAGGGCGTCTTCAACTTTGTTTAAGCGTTGATCACTGATTTGGGAAATATGGAGCATGCCGTCGATACCAGGCATGATGTTGACGAAAGCGCCGAAATCCTTGATGCTGACCACGGTACCGGTGTAGATTTTACCGACCTCGGGTTCTTCAACCAAGGATTTAACCCAATTGAGGGCTTTTTCGATGGATGCACCATCAGAACTGGCGATAGTGACCAGGCCGCTGTCGTCGATGTCGATTTGGGCGCCGGTCTCTTTGGTAATTTTATTGATGGTTTCGCCACCCTTGCCGATAATTGCACCGATTTTGTCGGGGTTGATCATGAGTTTTTCGATGCGGGGAGCATGGGGTGAAAGCTCTGGGCGAGGCCCTGCGATAACTGACAGCATATGCTTCATGATGTGGAGACGACCGGCTTTGGCTTGGTTGATGGCCTCAGCAAGAATTTTGATGGGCAGACCGTGAACTTTCATATCCATCTGAAGGGCGGTGATGCCATTCTCTGTACCAGCAACTTTGAAGTCCATGTCGCCAGCAAAATCTTCAACATCCATCAGATCAGTAAGAACGTAGGGCTTGTCGCCGTCCATCATCAGACCCATGGCGACGCCGGCAACCGGCGCTTTCAGCGGTACGCCAGCATCCATGAGTGCAAGACAACTGGAACAGGTGGCGGCCATGGAGGTGGAGCCGTTTTGGGACATGATTTCGGTGACACTACGAATGGCGTAGGGGAAATCTTCTTCGGCGGGGAGGACAGGGATGAGCGCGCGCTCGGCAAGGTAGCCGTGGCCGATTTCGCGACGACCGGGACTGCCCATGCGTTGGCACTCGCCAACGGTGTAGCCGGGGGCGTTGTAGTGGTGCATAAAGCGACGCTCACCGTCGGTAACTTCCATGGTATCGACGATTTGAGCATAGCTGAGCGGGGCGAGAGTGACGGCATTGAGAGCCTGGGTGACACCACGAGTAAAGAGGGCGGAGCCGTGAGTGCGAGGCAGGATGCCGACCTGAGAGCTGAGTGGTCGAACTTCGTTGAGTTTGCGGCCGTCGGGGCGGACGTCGTCTTTGATTACACCAGCGCGGGCGTCATGATGTACGGCCAACTCGAAGGCGCTATTGTATTTGTCGCGAAAATGCTCGTCGTAATATTTGAATTTAGCGGAATGAGCCTCCTCTTTGCTCATTTTGGCGGTGACGCCGGCTTCTTCGTCGGTAACAAGTTTTTCGGACAATTCGTCGTGCATAGCGTATTTGATTTCGTCAATCAGCTGATTACGCTCGAGGGTGTTGCTGTGGCGGACGTTGGAGCCAAGTTTGCCAGAGGTCCAATCGTCAACAGCCTTTTGAATCTCTGCGTCGGGCAGTACCAAGACGTATTCTTTGTCGGTGACGCCAACTTTTTCACGCAGTTCTTGTTGGAGTTTGATGACGGGTTGGATGGCTTTGAGCCCCCACTCTAAACCACCGATGATGACTTCTTCGGAGGCTTCGTTGGCGCCGGCTTCGACCATGACGATGCCGTCGCTTTTACTAGAAATAACGAGATCGAGATCGGATGCCTGGCGTTCTTCTGGGGTCAAGAAAGCTTTGTAGTCGCCGTTGACGCGACCGATCCTGAGTCCGGCAATGGGGCCATCAAAGGGTACGCCGGCAAGATGGAGAGCGGAGCTGGCGGCAATCATGCCGATGGCGTCGGGGCGGAAGTTTGGGTCCATGGAGAGAACCGTGACAACCACTTGGACTTCTTCGCGATAGCCTTTGGGGAAAAGTGGGCGAATCGGGCGGTCGATGAGGCGACCAATCAGGATGGCCTCGTCGGACGGGCGACCTTCGCGTTTGATGAATTTGCTACCGGAAATTTTGCCGGAAGCGTAGAATTTTTCTTCGTAGTCGATTGATAGCGGGAAATAGTCGAGGATGACCGGTTTGGTGCCAAGGACGACGCTACCGAGGACGACGGTATCACCGTAGGTCACCAGGACGCTGCTGGTGGCGCGGAAGCCGACGCGATTGACCTCTAGCGTGAGCGGCTTGCCACAAAATTCAGTTTCTACTTTGATGAGTTTTTTCCCACTGGGATTGATGATTTCCATGTTGTATTGGACCTTTCTATAGGAAAATAACAGGTATTTGGCTCCGATTATAGCGATGGCTGGCGGGGCAAAATGTCTACTATTTTCCCATGTTTTTAATTACGTATCCATTATATCATACTTTTTCTGCTTGACATAGTGCTTACGGTGTGCTATAATGGGACGGCATGGGTTTTTTGGTTTAAAAATGACGGAAAACACCTGTGAACATTATTTTGAAAGGGACGAGAGTTCAATGGGAGAAGAGCAAGGTTGTTCGAAGGGGAGAGGCCGCGCCGTTTTTAGTGTGGCACGAGAGTTCAGCAAGAAAGAAGTAGCGAAGATAGGGTCTCCATTCAAGAAAAGTTTTCCGGAGGTCATTGCGGCATGGCAAGTTAATTCAACCTTCGGCATCACGACATTTTATCTTGTCTTCAAAGAAGATCTACCCGGCAAAGGAACCGAGAGCAAGAAACAAAGGGATCGTGATACACTGATAGCAGCACGCAATGCATTGAAGGCAGCTTGCTTGGGATATATCAAAGAGAACCCGATAGTGGGTTCTGTATATTGTCCAGTTTACGTGTTTGACGATACTGCATATGCCTTACCGTAGTCCTGAATAATTAATCAAAAAGAGCCGCCCAAAACAAAGGGGCGGCTCAAGCACACTTGGGGGGTTATTTTCTGAGGCCGAGTTTGGCGACGGTGGATTTGTAGAGTTCAAAATTGGTGGTTTCGAGGTATTTGAGGAGTTTTTTGCGTTTGCCGACCATTTGAATCAGGCCGCGCTTGGCCATGAAATCATGTTTGTGGGTTTTGACGTGCTCGGTGACTTCCTTGATGCGAGCAGTGAGGACTGAAATCTGGACCTCTGGGGAGCCGACGTCGGTCTTGCTGCGAGTAAGCGCAGCAATAGCCGTAGATTTGTTGTCTTTGGTAATCATATTGTCGGAATTTTATCATAGTTTA
>Ga0123353_10018161_pt1 | contig 10385 bp, 5 predicted proteins | sample TergutLab28metaG_3_FD_92763 | JGI IMG/M metagenome (GOLD analysis project Ga0123353, IMG submission 92763) | Labiotermes labralis P3 segment gut microbial communities from Petit-Saut dam, French Guiana - Lab288 P3 | ecosystem: Host-associated > Arthropoda: Insects > Digestive system > Gut ...
GCTATACTTGGAACATCACACATAATACGGAAAGTACTGCAATGTGAAGCTTGAAGCCTGAGCGGTGGGGATCACCGCTGGTTCAAGAGAAGTACCAGGAAGAAAAGGCCTGTGACAAGAGACATCCATATCGTATAATAATAATAATAATATAAATGGGCATCATATTTTTTACATTTACAACATACTTCACTTACTGTATCTTGTTCACTGCATAATAATTACGTAGTATTTAGATATATTTTGGTGCACATGAATCTCGGTTCCGCACAAGCAAAGACTTCCCGAATTCTTCATTATAACTACAGCCTCAAATACTAAAGTTGAACTAAGACGTCACAAATTCTTCCTGGCACACATTGCTGCAGTGACACTGGCTAGGGTCTACCGTCATTATAAGAAACACACCATGTACATAATTTTTTAGACATCACCGTGATACATCAGCGTGTGGACGAAGATGCCGTGTGTGCGGAGGGGTATATGATCTAAACGGCAATTATAATCACGATGGAAAAAAAAACAAACATCGAACTGGAGTCACTGACCTCCAGCAGCGCGTTTCATGTATGGAAGTTAACGCTTTATTGACGCAGCGTAAAATGTTCTGCGTAATTAGAGCTGCAGAGTGCCAACGGGCAAGAAAATAAAAGCCAGTACTACGACAGACAGTAGCGGTGGAGATGCTGCTGCTGCTGCTGATGCTGTGAAATCTACATGTTTAAAGTTGGACTAACGCCCAACGTCATCGGTTTCATGTTCCGGAACATTACCATACGTCATATCCACTTTGAGATGATTTTCTGTTATGTGAACACTAAAAGTAGCGAAACCTCTACACTGCGAATTGTGTTGTTCATATATACCGATCCATTTCACACAGACGTCTATAGGTATACATAAAATTCACTTTTCGGCCCTAGCAGTCTGGAAGTAAAGGAGAATACGAAAATTACGAATAAGTCGTTACCAAGTTCCAACTTAGGTACCCTTGCGCTTAATATTTCCACTTCAGTTTAAGAACAAAACAAATTTACGAGTATAAGTCACAAAGCTAACAATTAGAGTCCTGTGGGATGTGACGGTGTATCGCTTCGTATTATCCGACGTTTCGAAGTCCAGCAGCGTCTTCATCTTCAGGGTCTCGTATTCCAAGAACAGCCGTGTGTTCGAAACATCGGGAACGCCCAACTACACAGCGCAACATACTTAAATCTTCAGCAACACCGTTTTGAAAACCTCGAATCTCGTGTATCGTGACAATGTCGGTCTTCGTGTATGAGCTAATTTAATTGTGGGTTTTCATTTTAATGTAAGCAAGAATGTAAGAACAAGTCCTTCAGCTAGGTGTGACAATTCTACTAACAGCATATGCCAATACTGTTATTTGTAGAAGGAATGCGGTTGCCTAGAAGGACACTTTTCTGTCGTAAGTTACAATGCTGGTTACTTTGCTGAATTTTGTTTTCTGTATTATATACTCTATAATGTATAAAAAGTGTGCGTGTGTGTGTGCGTGCGTGTGTGTTTTACTTTCGTATCATGTATTTTAAGTGCATGTCTCTTGTATGTTATAATTGTTGGCAAGAATTCTAAAATGAGATCAATAGAATTATTAAAATCACATCGATTACACGTATAAACAGTTTTTACTATGTCACCTATATAATAAATAAATAGCCTACCTCAACAACCGACGTCAAAAAACGAAAGGAAAATTTTCACCGTTCCTACTGTCTAGACACATAATCTAGCGACACATGAACTATGTAGTTCTACGGGTTTCGTTTAATTCCTAACACAGGCATCCAGATGTTCCAAACGTAATGAACAGGCCGATCTTTCTAAACAAGAATGTAAAACCGGACGCTCTGCTCGTCTTCTCATTGGGTCCCACAACCGATAAATGAAGAGTCAACCATGAATGCCCACACAACTATTAAGTGCGATTCTTATGTTGCCGCGACGGGACTTCCATCCGGCATAAAGAGTCAACAAAAAAGAAAAGGTAACGTGTAATATTGATTTTATGTATTCACTGAAATCCTTACAACCAGGCTACCGACAGGGTTTGCCCTGCCAAAAGGGTTAATATTAAATCAGTCACGTCTCTACAGCCTGAAGAGATAACCCCGACTTCTCTCTTAACTTCGTCCTCGACACAATCATTAAATGCTGTTTTCAGTCTACATAATCCACACAATCATCCATTGAACTAACTGCTCCATGTTATAAGGTACAGACAGAAACAAATGATACGCAACAAAAGAAGAGCAGTAAATCCACTGCCTTGTGTGTAGGCGACCCAAGCATCGAACATCAGTCGACAGTTTTGCCTCGTGGAATTACAGTCAGGCGGAGAAGGGAGACATTAGCAGTCACAGTGCGGTGTCTATCACTAGTTCGCCGGTCGAACAAAGCAATCCTCTCCGCAAACACAAAGAAAGGTCACTACACTATAAATAATAGGAACCCAAAGTTTAGATGGAGGTAACGTCACACGCAAAATGCCAATATAACGATTTTCTTTCATGTTGACCCCCATTCCAAACCTTTATAAGAGTACATCCCCTCCAAACACAAAAAATAATCTAACACGCCTCTAACCACGCATACCACAAATGTTTTCACACAAAATATTCGTACAGCTGAACTTCCTTTAACAGAAGGAAGCTGGGTTACTATTAACGGTTTTTCGTGGTTCCAAATATACATACACAATCAAGGTCAACTGCCGGTCTCCGAACTCGGGAATCTGATGATCCGTGAAGCTGTGATGGCTGTCAGTAATCCGACTGGTTAACGGATGACGATCGGGACTCGATTTATGTTGTTGGAGGGGATTTTTCTCCTTGACACATTGTCCAGTCCAGCTCTGGCGGCAATAGAGCAAAGCAGCCGGTTTGCACAGCCCTTTCAACCTGAGGGGTTGTGATTATTCCAAATCCAAGCTTCCTTCCTAGACATGAATAATGCTATATGCGTTAGTCTTCAAAAGCTGCTGTACTTAAATACCACACACTACTTGGGCCACAGAAATTATTTAATGTTAGAAAAATAAGACGTTCTGATGAAGGAACCTTGTATTCGGGACTCATGCGGCCTTAAAGGTAGGCAAAAGTAGCTTAAATGTGTGGGAGGGTAAGCGGAAGAACTGGTACTAAGAGGAGCCAGGGTAGCTCAGTCACATACTGTCTAGGCTACGGCCTTGAAACCCGAAATATCGTGGTTCAACTCTCGGAATAGCAAGACATACTCTCTTCTTCACAGCGCCCAAATAGGTCCTGGGGCGTGTACCACACGAATGGCACAGATAAGGAATTGATATAGTCGTTCAGTTGAAACTCACGAAGGAAAGATCCTGCTTTTCATATGGGCGTAAGTGGAAGGTTAAGAGTACACTGGTTTTTAAAATTTTGGGGTTAATCACCTGAATCGGGGTAAACACCAGAAGACTAATGACCTCTTGCGAGAACAATATGGACCTTTCCAGTTCCATAATAGGTGGGAAACTTTCTGACCGCTTGAGCGACTATTAACTTGTTGAAAATAACTCCCCTTAATGGTAGTGGTCTAGAATTTTTACGAGTAAACATAAAACACATGTCATCTTAAGTCAGGGATGCACAAAGCCTGGGAGACAGGCGGCTAATTTTGTACGGTTACACAGAATTTTTTGTTGGTCCTCAGTATGCGCCTTGCTACAAGTCACCCTTCTGGCGCCTAGAATTCTGAGATGTCTCTAGCTTTTCAGAAAACTTGTGCATCACTGTCATCATACGTTTCTGACATGCACTGTAATTCCCAGGCAGTTTCGTCTACACCACTGTGCGACACTTCCGTACTTTACCAGCCCCTGCTAGATATACACGTAGTCTGTTGAAGAGGGGTTTTTGTAAAGCAAAAGGAATTGTCACTAAATGGAAAAAAAGTCTATTTTCAACAGTTGTTAATGCCTGGGAAAAACGGCGAATGTAGGCCTAGGAGGTAGAAAAAGTATTACACGGAAATACATGAGGTGTCACTTACTTTAAATACCATTTAGCTTTGTGTATGACCGCTAGGAAGTAAAATCGTAAAGGAATGTAATAACGAGCCAAATGTTATAATAAGGTTGTTTCTCATGTACATGTCCTTCGCCTCTCGTACTTCTTTCCTGTGGTAAGTCAGTCGGTATAAACTATTCCTCTAACAAAATGTGATCAGAAAGGGTAGAACACACACAAATTGGTAGAGTTTTAATGATTGAGAACAGCTTTTTGACATTTTCCCCAACTCGCAAATGCGTAGGATTCTCATACTAAAGTTACCATAGAAACCGCGCAGTGGTCTGTAAATTATAACGATGTAAGTTGAAAAAGACCTGACGTACAAGACATGGAAGAATAAAAGCCTTAATACGAAGCTAAAATCTAAGTCTCGTACTGAAAAAAAAAAGCCCTGAGCAACATCATAATGCCCCATTTCCTAATTCCCAGACTTAAAGCCCAACAAATACGTTACTGTTAACACGTTATTACTTACCAAGCACAAATTTTTACGTTAAATTTCTCGGTTGCAATATGAAACTTTCGGACCACCACCATGTTGACGCATTACAATACTCCAAATACAATTTGTAGGTACGTTACGTAAACCATCTCGAAGCAAAGTTTCGAATGCCTGCCAATAATGTTTACAGTTACAGCCACCACACCGGAAGCTAAAGTAAATTTTTGCAAGACCGCTTTATACGTTCCACAAATATTACCTTAAAACAACAGCATATTTTTCGAACATCTACATATTATGGTACAGGACCCTACACTGTAGTCCACACCTGAAAGTTATTGCATACCCCATGTTGTTACATTTCATTGTAGGTAATTAATAAAAAAAAGTGCATCTGGAGTGGTCTATAATAGCACAGTGTTCACACTATATTTCTTATAAATTAGTCGAGTGATTATGGAGAAAGACAAACAAACAGTATGGATATCTCATAAGTTTACTATTTATTTTTCTTGAGGAAAGAATATAAGCCAAAAAATACGTTATGTTGGTAAGAAACACAGTATTTGCGGAATGTGGTGACATGGAAGTTGATGAAATATGAGGTGGAGATGTGTACTGCACGTTCTGGCAGGAAATCAAAACTTTTTTCTCCACCACGCTGCATCACATACATCACTGGGACGGTTTCACTTCCCCAAGCACCGCTGGTAGACACAGATTTTCACACACGATACGATTAGCAACATTTCAAATTGAAAGATATGGGTAATTGGGTATGAGTTTTACGAGGGGCCATCACAACAATGTGACATTCATAGTGGTTCAAACTAATTTTAAAATCGTGTGGGAAAATATGGTGAATGCCAAGACTTTAAGAACATCGGTTCTGTTCAGCAATCGAAGCAGCCTGTTAGTACCTCAGAAGTACTACTACTAGTATACTTCTAGTGTATCTGCAACTACTCAAATTTTGACGTTTTGTTGACCGTGCATCTCAGTATATTTATCTCAGTTGGTTAAATACTGAGATAAATGTAACTACTCAGTTCCATTCTCTAACGTTTTATTACAATACTGATAATAGACATTACACACCTTCTGGAAAGACAGTACGTACTGACACAACTTCTCAGGTGCGTCCTGTCTCCAGGCAGTTTAAATCAGACCACACTCCGAAATCCAGTGTCTTTGATATCCATTGTAATATTTTCTTACCATCTAAGCTTGGATCTCCGACCAGAACAGTTCATGGTACCAATGACTCTGTATATTCCGCCCTATCAGAGCCTTGATTTGACAATTCTGTCAGTACAAAGTGTGATTTTCCTAAAAAAGCAAGGCCTATAAGAACTAAATTTGTTGTAAAAATTGCATCCATTAACAATGCAATACTTACAGTTTTACCGGGGCACAATAAAGTTCCGATGATCACACATCTCATACACATACACTGCAGTAAACAGCCAATTTAAACGCCCGTCCTGCTTACCTGCAACACAGAACAAAAAAAAAAATTACAAATCAAGCTAGTAAGCACTACAGAATATACACGTATACGCCAAATTACCATTTAGGCCTATACATTTCCCTTGTTATGTTGTCCTCCATGGATAAAGACGAAGCCTGTTTCAAATTCACGGCCATCAGCCAAGTGGCCTTCTTGTGTTTCTGTACATTATAATTTGTAGTTTCTAAGGGTTTGTCACTTCACAGACTATCAGTACGAGTTCAACATTTTGCTGAGTAATGGCCTACAATTTTTTCATTTAAAAATTAGATAAAAAGAAATCTGAAGTAAAGATGCAGTTATCTTTGTACACACCATACAGCCTATGGGGAAGCGGGGGTAAATTTCCATTAATTTTTAACCCTGGCACTGAATAAAGGTGTTAGCTTCAAGCCCCGACCCCTTTACCCTAGGCAGCAATTTCATAGACCGGTGGGTGGGGGGGGGGCACAGCCGATCTGGACGCTGTGAAGAAAAAATATCTTGCCCCTGTGGGGAATCGAACCGCAATTCCTCAGTTATCCAGCCCGTAGCCTACTTACTATACGGACTATACCATCCAGGGTCTCACACAATTTGAAATTAAGCAAAACATGTCAAAGTACTAAGGCGTCATTCCATCACATTTGGAATACGGGATGACGTACGAAAAGGATGGTGCGACTCCATTTATTCTTCACACGTACAGCTTTAATTCCCCAGTAATAAAAATGACAGGTTCAAAACAGCTATCTCAGAAGACACCACTTGGACAGAGTCCAGAGCTGGTTAAGTCTATATTGCAATCCGTTTCACAATCTGACTACCTATTTATCTATGATTTATTTTTATATTATTTTCATATGTTACCAGGTCTGCTAAGCCAGTGACATTAAAATCAGCAGCAGGGTTTCCAAGAACGTGTACCCTAACTATCACATATTGCACAACACATTAAATCATAACAATTATAATAATGAAAGGGACATGGAGATAATGTCTCGACCATGCGGGAATCTTCCTAATGTTCTTCTCTAGTCCTCGAGACGCCCAGCATCTCCGTAATAAGCGTGTTTTCGGCCGTAATTTGGCAGACCGTTGTCCATTCGTATTACGTAATTACGCCACTGAATTTCCCAATCTTCAATTCATCCTCCTGATAAACAACTGAGTTCAGCACGAATACGCATACTACACGTCTTGTTTCGGAGGCTACACCCTGCACCTCACCTCAAGAACCGCATTCTGGTCATTTCCATTTACCTCTTAACAGTACTATGCCGAGTCGAATTCCCGCAGCGACTGACCAGCAATGATAGCCATTACCTTACAAAATGCATGTTGTGCATTCTTCTTTATGTTGTTTGAGAGCATATAATATAATGCGGGACCAACATTCGGACAATTTATTTTGTAAATCATTATCATAGTTATGTAACACATGACAAAGGCTTAAATTATAATTTTAAGTTGTTCTATAATCTGGTGGCATACCGTGATTCTAATCACTTAAAAATGTTTGGTGGGAAACGCAAACTGATCACTAATGGTTTTAACAGTTAAGGTTCTCGATTCAGCAATCTTTCTTCAGTCTTCGCCCCGCAAAATAAAGGCCATAAAATAGTCAGGAACAAAATGTTTGTTTACACTACATTCCCTATATCCGAAACATGATGTATACAAACATGTCAAAGATCCATTATCCTGTTACCGCCTGCTGCAATCTGATAGGCTTTCTGGAGGCCGAAGGTTAATAAACCGTCTGTATACCGCAGTACGACCTGTCTGTCGGTACATGACAGAACCTATAGGAGAAATTATACAACTTTTACATACTTGTATACAGCCTACATGGCAGGCGGCCTGGAAGACTAAATTGCGTACGGTGGCACCTAATATTTGTGGGTCGTCAGTATGGATGGTTTTCATATCAACCTTCTACTGCTGAGAATTTTGACGTGGTTCCTAAATTTTTAAAAATTTGTGCACTCCTCCTATATGTTTCGAAGGGTGTGTGCAGCGAACCGTGCGGAGACACGTGGCGGACAACGAACAATGTTAAAGTGCAACGCACGACCAGTACAGCCTCGTCTGTGCGTGCAACTGGCACATCAGTTATAATGCATGAGAAAATGATTTACGACTAAAACCTAAGAGAATCCATCACTTTAACCGGACTTCGAGGTTGAACAGTCAGCATTCGTATTTCGTGGTCGCAGCAGCACGTTCGAATCACGAGCCACAGACTTCCCACTGTGAGTAAGACCTTTAGTGGATAAACCTCCTCTCCCCCAGGGAAATATCGAAAAATACCTGAAGGTGTACTACCGCCGCTTCAGTCCATACATTTTTCCAATCAATCATCCGTTGGCATATATCATAATGTGTTTCAATATAATTCTCAAACATTCTTGTCGTGTTCCATGCAGCCGCTTTCCAAAAAGTTCAAATTTTGGTATGCGTTCCTCGTTTTGTTTCCCAAACGAAACTACTATTTTGAAACCTGCAGGCAAATAAACCATGGTACTGCCATGCCACTTACGAACAGAATGCCTCAGTTCGACCAAGCGTGAAATACGACAAACGAGTAAAAGACGTTACCAAGACTTCATTAACAACTGCTCCAGACGAATCTATTACAAATCGTCACCTAAATTTCCCTAAGTTCTATTTTAATATTGCCTTACAATCTAAGCCTAGGTGGACCCCCCAAGTGGCTTTGAACCACACGTCTCCCGACTAACATGAACGCATTTCTTCTCTCGCGCAAGATTGTTACTTGGTTTGCCCATCTCATATTTCCAGATTAGACCCTTACACTATTTCATGCATACGACATATTACAGTGTAGAACTGTTCCATTTGCAATTGTCTGTGCCATCGACCTTATTGTCTACATATCCTACTCAGCACCCCGTTTTCACACACCCTAAAACTGTGTCTCATAGTCACACAAAACAAGATATGAAACTCAGTTTTTTATCCTCATGACACTTCAATCATGACCAAGTCTATATGGAGACATCAGCTACACCGAGACGAAAATAACAGCCGAGTTTGCCAATGAGCGGTCAGTATACCACAGTGGCAACCACTTCTTGCGTCATCACAAGGCCGCTGTAATTAAAAGCCTTTGGTCCATAATGCGCAAGGAAATTGCGGGGCCCCATTCTCTTCTTGTCTTGGAATGTGCCTCTAATTAGCTGCTAATTAACAACATTCCTTTGTGTGCCATCAAAGCCAAAGGGGTATCAGTGTCAAGTGCGCTTTATGACATTCAGATTCCTGCCTGATGTTAACCATCCATCACTATCGAACACAGTTCACTGGGGGGCCAAAACAATATCTCCGTATTGGCAACTTCAGTATGAGTACTTATAATAAAGTGCGAAATACTTCACATGCTTAACGGTGATCCACCTATCAAATTGCCATACCACTCTTTATCTGTCTACATCAGTGTTTCTCAACCTTTGTGAGAACGCGGCCCGATAAATTCTTTTTTCACAGACGAGGGCCCGGTCCCAACACATTTACTCGTTAGTACCTTTCCAATCTTTTTTTAAGTTCATACATTAAACTAATATAAGTATTAATAATTAATTATGGCATAATCATAAAGAGTATCAGTACAATTATGTGCACGGTGTGGCATGTCGACAAATATAAAATTACATTTAAATTAGTTATCAATTCGAGGAGAATCTCTCGTGGCCCGGTACCGGGCCGCGGCCTGGCGGTTGAGAAACAGTGGTCTACATCATGTGTTCTTCAGTAAACATTAACACCATCGTCAAATAAAACAAAATTAAAGGGATATATGAAATATACGCAAAAACTAGGCAGGAAATCCTGAAAAGAAGAGACAAATTGAATGTCCTAGGTCTCAATAGCACGCTATATGAAAACGCATCTTAAAGAAACAGGACGGAAAACGTGAACTACAACACACTGATTCTGGGCATGGTTCTGTGAACACGGTAGGCTAACGAAGCGACGATTTCCATAAATGTGAGCAAATGTTCGCTTAGGTACCGGACCACATCTTCTAAACAAGAAGTACACGGCGGTTCCGTCATTATTACGGACCACGATACGTGTGCGGTGACAGATTACTAATCCTCATTATCGTGACTGCCATTCATGACAACGTTTTCTTTATGTTTTGCTGACCGTGTATCTCAGTACAAACTTAGTAATTAACCGACTTAATGCACAAATTCTTCTTTTATAATAAGTTTATTTTATGCCTCTACATGTTTCGAGCACTATGTGCTCATCATCAGGAGGTCAAAATTGTATTATACAGCATCTGGTATCATCACACTGTAGGTGGCCATCCGGTGCACGGGACGGCCACCTACAGGTTTATTGATACCAGATGCTGTATAATAAATTTTTGACC
>Ga0123353_10018162_pt1 | contig 10385 bp, 8 predicted proteins | sample TergutLab28metaG_3_FD_92763 | JGI IMG/M metagenome (GOLD analysis project Ga0123353, IMG submission 92763) | Labiotermes labralis P3 segment gut microbial communities from Petit-Saut dam, French Guiana - Lab288 P3 | ecosystem: Host-associated > Arthropoda: Insects > Digestive system > Gut ...
ATTTAACCTTGCTGTCTCTATTATCGTAGGTTTTTTAACACTTGCATAAATTTCTTTATTGGTTAATATCCTCCAATTTTCTTTTTCATTGTCATATACTGGGCCTAAAATTCTTCTATACACTTTCCTTTCAAAAATTTTCGATTGATTTCTGTCTCTCTTTGTTAATTTCCCAGTTTGTGATGTATATGTTAACATTTTGTCTATTATTGTGTTTAAATGGCACAATTTTTGGAAAAAAAAGTGTGTGACAATGAAATATGTATTTTTAATTTTCTCCACAATTTTTATGTGGAACTCGTTAACCAAAGAATAATTTGGTCACAAACAAGGCATGATTCCAATGAAAAAAGTACAACAAAACTCAAGACCATTCCTTATGCAGCTGTAGGCACGTCAAGTCACCAGCGTGAGTAAGCATGATATACTGTGTGTGGTGTGTCTGGCAACATGGGCTTAATGATATCAGTAGATCGTGCAGATGTGCCCACCCTGTTGGAAGCATGCACAAAGTAGGAAAAATATTCTGTCACGCTTAGTATGGTTAACAAGAATAACACACGAATAAAAATCCATCACTGTATGAAATTGCAGTGTCAAACTGTGTGCTCATCTTTGCAGCAGGTGTACAAATGGAGTAGGAATTTTTAAAAGTGTGGTATCTCGTGTCATGGAAGCTGGCAGACTGTCATATAAAAAATTTGTGTCTGTTTACCTACATTATTCATCATCCAGGCACTTTGATGAATTAAAATAAGATTTCACAAGAAAGATGTCTGGCAAGTGCAATTTTATCAGATTTTTTTGAATTACTTTATGAAAGTAATTTTCTTCAAGTTAGAAATACAGGTGATACTGAAAAATATTTCAAGTGAAATTCATGAACTATAAAGAAGTACTGCATATTTAATGGCATGAACTTACCTTTTGTATTCTGAACCAGTATTTTAGGAATCTGCTGCCCATTTTGTTTTAGTGCATATGCACAAACATGTGTTGATTCTGTTGAGGCATGTACATCTCCCCACAGTTGTTCAAAATATTTGCACAAATTGATTGTAAAAGTGAAGCAACTAACTTTAGTATTTACCACATTACGTGGAGCATTTTGGCTGCTAATTTTATCAATATTGTCGGCAATGTTATCACACATGTAGTATAGCCATCTGATATGATTTTTGTGTGCCACAAAGATGTCCAATGGATTGTGTAAATAGAGTGCGTTACTATTGCTAGCTGAATTTCAAGACAAAAAGCATTGGTTCTGATGCAACGTAGTCATTTCAGTGCTGGAAAGTACATAGTTTGTAATCATACTTGATCTTGAAATTAGTAGGATTTGAAATGGATGAATCCACATTAGTATTGCAGTAACTCAGAATTTAATTTCCCTCAAAGGAAGGCAAAACATGGTAATGCAATGAGTGAATTATGAGATGTAACATTACCGGGGTTCCCGTTTGTCCCATTCTTCCCAGGGATGTCCTGGTGTCCCAAGAAAATTTTTTTCAGGATGCCCCAATGCCCCACTTTTTGATTTGGTGCATTTCTCATTCACTTAACTGCAGTAATGCAACTTGTTTGAAGCCTACATCAATGGTTAGCGAGTTCAAGGTTTGTTACCTTTTGTTGTGTATGTAAGTGAAAATTCATCAGGCATTTGCTTGGTAATGTTGGCAGTGTTGTGAAATTGCAGCATATAAGTGGTGATAAACAGCATATTTTGTGAACTGTCCACAGACAGTGTGCCACTGATTGTGTGTGTATTGTACTCTGTTTTCCCAATACCAGTTAACATTGCTTTGCAAATGCACAACTTTATTTTTGGATCTGTTTAGTGTTGATCAAACTGTAATGAAAGCACATTGCTAAAGGGTCTTATGTAGTCGCCTTCAAGTACTTCTGACTTGTGTATGGAGAGTGGCAGCTAATCTGTGGAAAATGCGGTTTTTAAAGTTGTCCCCTTTTTCCCCAAATGGTTTAGGTTTTCAGTTAGAGCTTTCTGAAAATAATGTGCATTTCCTTAAAAGTATTATGGAAACCCAAAACATAGCACAATAGGAGGGGGGTATTTCATTTATAATCTGCATGTAAGACTGTAAAATCAGAAATACATGGACATAAATATAATCTGCATACCATGAAATTATGTACTCACATCAAATGAATTTTGCATTTTCTCTTTCCAAAATGGAATCTGATATCAAGTTCTCTGAAACATAACAAGCACTCAAAATTAGAATGTAAAAATAAGATACAATTAAATTGGTAAGAAATGAGTAACAGGAATATTTCCTGGGGGTAAAGGCGGCCGATTCGTAGGGCTAACAACCTTACCACCTTCATGTGCCATTTGTCTTCAAATCTGGGAGCCTCAGCCTCCTGGAACCCTCAGGGCCTGTCCAGGCCTGTAATGGGATTGCTTTATTGTACATAACATTATCAACTAGACCAGGGCTGGTAAATGTGCAATGCTCAGTCACCTGTATTGTTTCAGTAATACAGTTTAACAAGCATAATATAATAGGTCTACAAAACATGATATGGTAACTTTGTTTGCAGAGATAATGTTTAGGAACCATAACTCATCACTATTGAGGCAGCACACAGCAAACCAGTCTTTCTGTGCGATACATGTATATGCAGGAATGGCCCTCAGGCAAGTCCTTATGAATTATGCGGCCCTCCCATGGGTGGAAAATGGCCATCCCTGAACTAGACCATTGTGATGTCACAATATAAATATTCTCTGAAACCAAACTAAAATAATTTGTGTAAGATACTGAGCCATTTCTGGACACCATCATTACACTACGTTTTGCTTTTCTCACAGGTGCCTGCCTACCCATTCTCTTTAGAATATCACCCCTGTGTGTGTTTGTGTGTGTGTGTGTGTGCGTGAGCGCGTGCTCTTGAAGAGAACCAGCAGGTGAGATAATTAATGTAGTTCTAGCCTGTAGTACTGGGAAATACATCCATTGAACTACGGCTACTATAAATTGTATATACTTGGGAATAATTTGGAAATTTTCGTCACCTTTTCTTAATATGTAGGAAGGAATATGTGGTCATGACCCACCACAATATTTTGCACTTTTGGAACATCAGAGGCATTGTAACATGTTGTGTTGAACACACAAAAAATTAGGATCATTATACAAATATTTTTTCAACATTAGTTCTTATAATAAAAGCCAACAAGATGCACTAATAGCTCAAATTTATTTTTGGAATGGAACTCTACATGTTTCGAGCAGTTTCTCAGCAATGGGTATACGTCACACAGGTTTTGCTGACTGCTTGCTAGCAGGATCAGGATGATCCCATTAGCAAGCAGTCACCAAAACCTGTATGACATATATCTGTTGCTGTGTGTACAGTGCTAGACTGCTGATGATGGACAGAGAAACTGTCTGAAACATGTAGAGTCCAATTCCAAAACTAAATTTGAGATATTAGTGCATCTTGTTGGCTTTTATCATAAAAATATATCATGATGCACGGTCCCCTGAATGTCAAAGTTCAACATTAGATTCTTATTTGTTGACATCATTGCATTTTTAATGTAATGGTATTAAAAAAATCATGTCCCATAAAATAACGATTGATATTGTAACTTTCGGCATATTTTCATGTACAAATTTACTTCGAATGCCACATATTCTTCATTCAACAGTTCCTGTTAACGATTGGTTAAAATGAACAGTTACGTATCTTTTGAGAATATTGCAATAGTCCTGTTTTTGTATATTTTCAGAGACATTGATCATAGTTGATTAATTATGAATTCATATTGCAAGTGGGGTATCGTATGACTGCAAAATGGGCTGTCTGAATAGTGGGAATGATGACAGTGTCCATGTTGGCATTCCTTAATGAAAACGTTCCATACAAAAAACATAACAGGGTTTCTAATCTGTCACCCTTCCACATCACAGATACGTCACGAATTTAATCCACAAATGTAAATTGTACACGTATTCTGGGTTCAGATTATACCTTTGGTATAAACATAGGCTTGCTGGTTTGCAACATTTTGGGTAACATGCTACCTCTGTCTTCAGGGTTGAAGTAATTGCTTGCGGGCAGATACGGAAATGATGCGAGTCAATTACGTAGGCAGATGTGGTCACTCTGATTATATACAAGGCCTGTCTAGAAAGTATCCAGGCATTTTTAATATCTCGAGAACCAGTCGTGTTGCTTTGATGTACCTTGGCAGCCAGACAGAGACCTTACTGTGCATCTGTGAACAGTTACCCTCCCGTGGGGCTAGTCAGTCGGCAGTGAGACGCCGTTGACTGAGCTTGTGTACTGTGTGACTGTCACATTCACAAATCTCATTTTCAACAGCGATTTCAACTTTGGGTAGAATCAGAAGTCGCAGGGAGCCAAATCTGGGCTGTAGGGGGACTGACAGACCTGGCTGATGTGATGTTTTGCCAAAAAAAGCCTGCATGAGAGCTGTAGAATGGGCAGGCACAGTGATGCAGATATGCTGATCTGCTCACTTGGTCATTGTGAATGTGACGGTCACACAGTGCACAAGCTCAGTCAGTGGCATCTCACTGCCGACTGACTAGCCCCACGAAAGAGTGACCGTTCACAGATGCACAGTAAGGTCTCCTCTGACTGGCTGCCAAGTTGCATCAAGGCTACGCGACCGATTCTCGAGATATTCAAAATGGCTAGATACTTTATGGACAGGCCTCATACATATATTTTCGGCTGGTGTAGATTATAAGCTTATGTTCTTTTGGGGTGTGACAGCATGCAGTTTGGGGGTGGGTAACAGTGTTTTCAAGGAATATGCTGCCTTCATCTTCATGCTTATCTTTGTCTCCTATTCTACCCTGGAGACAGCAGGTTTTTTCCAAAATACTACCTATCTGATTACACAGTGACCAGTCCTAGAAGACCCTAATCTTTTTCATTTTATTGAGAATCTAAAATCCCACACAGGTTATATAATGAGTCAGTTATCAAGTAGAAAAGTTATTTAGTTTCACCTACTATTAATATGAACACCTCCAGCATGTTATACTACAGAACTTAGCATGCCACATAGGAAAGGCTGTGGTAGGAAAGGAATATGGCCTGATTGACGAACTCTCCCCACACTTTTCTGGAGGGACTAACGAAAACCACGAAAAATCTTAGTCATGTTAGTCAGTGGTCTGGCCAAGATTCAAAATGCGGAACCTTCCCAGTATAAGACAGAAGTGTTATCCCTCAAGCCAACTTGCTCCGTGTTACAGGTATAGCAGTGGCAAGGCATTTATACTTCGTTTGATAACAACTGGCCAGTTGATTTGATAGAAGCCAGATACATGGTAATTCCATACCCATATCCTTTTAATAATATACCACTTCTGAATGTAGGCTGGGAAAGCTCAGTCAGTATAATGAATCAATATGGGCTGGATGGTCCAGGATCAAATCCCAGTGGACACAAGATTTTTCACAACCATCCAGGACCTGGGGTCCACCCTGCCTCCTATACAATGGGTAGCATATCTCTTTCCCAGGGGTAAAGCGACTGGGGCATGGTGTTGACAAAGCAACCCCCCCCCGGGCCTTCTTGGCCGTTGTTATAGGGTGAACCTTTTACTACTTCTGTACTGTCGTCTAATTTGGTTCAAGCTCCTGCTTAATAGTGTCATTTTCGTGCACAATTTTCATAGAACAATGACGGTACACAAGTGTTGGATGTATGTAAGGTAGTAGAGACAAACTGTATTTAGCATTGACACTAAGGAGACAAAACAAAGAACTATTCATTGCTTCCAGCAGTTCAAGATTACTCCCTATAGATCATGGGACAGCAGCCTTAAACTGTACTTACTGGGTTGCACATCAAAAAAAAAAAAAAAGAGAGAGATTTGTCATATTGTCAGAGGGGCCAGTTTCATGATGTGAGGCTGTATATAAGAAGGCTCACATACCGGTAATCAGCAACATATTACAGTGAGTTCACAAAATGTGGTTGCCAAATGTGGGGGTTACATAGATCACATGAATGCAATAAGATAATTTTGTTATTATGACCAAGTTTTCTTAGCAATATCTGAAACCACTTTTGTACAGTACACTCCAGTTCCAATGTATTGAATAATTTTATTTTGTAATTTTGTAATTAAATCTCTTCGTATAATGCTGTTATTACTCCACTGACATTTGGCAGTCACGAAGGGAATCGGCATCCATATTCCAAGTATGAATGTTGATTTTAAAGACACATGTAACAAGATTTTACAGGTGGTTTGTTGTTTTGTCCCATTATCTGGGTATTCTGTTCATATATGGTTTATAAAAATATGTATTATGGCTTCAATATTCTTAACTGAAGAGGAACCAGACATTAGCACCATAAATGTGTGCCACATCCTCTTCGTCCACTAATTTTTCCATCTTTACACATGTGAAATATCATTCCACTTGATTCTCATGTGAAAGTGCTGGCCCTTATTATCAGATTATCCAGGTTGTTGCTGTATTTATTTGTTATCAAAATCTAAATAGACGTGGGCTTCCCATTGTGCACATGTTACTGAGGAAGGAAGGCAGACAGTTAAACATGTAGATTTGTTGACAGTGTGTTTCATAGACCTGTACATTTGTATTATACATACTAATCTTAAGTATAGTAAGTAATGTAGAATAAAATAGTGCCAATAATGATAATAACAGTAATAATATTATTATTATTATTTTTAATTTATCAGCTTTGGTCCATCAATCCTGCACTGTTTCCATCTGTAAACTTTAAGAAAAATGGGCAAGCAGTCAGCTTCATGCTATGCTGCCTAGTAGAGTCCAGTTGAAATATGATGGCACACAGTGACGCACTGGAGGGAAAGTGAAGGGGAAACTGGCGATTGTAGTGTGTAGCCAGTACCCTTCACACTACCTCGGAACATGGCGTATCCGGCGTTACTACGGCTGACACGCACACCTCGGCTGCCAGTAGTCGACTGAACTGACGCCCCCCGCCGATTTAAATGGACTCGTACGTTTCGCCGAAAGACAAAATCTGGTTTCTGCATGTGTGTCATCACATTTCAACTGGCCTGTACCCACTGAATAGGAGGGGAGGGCTAGGCCGCAGGGCCAGATGATACTTAAGACATCTGGGTCAAGAATACAATTGAAGGTGGCAAAATTGGTTCAACAAAGAAACTTGAGAGCCAAGAGAACATTGTAAACTGACAAAAAGCAAGAAGAGGATATAAGGTCCTGATTATGGTGAACAGATGGATTAATATTATGAGAAATGATATATTATCTTAATCTTATTAAATCCATGCTTTTAGGTTCAGGTAAATTCAGTAGTTACGCAGGAACACTAAATGTACATGGTATTAGGTTTGTCATACGGGGAATGGAGGAGATTGTACAACGAAGAGCTAAATGATCTGTACTCCTCACCCAATATTGTGTGGGTAATGAAATTGAGAAGAATGAGATGGGCTAGGCATGTGGCACATATAGGTGAGGAGAGTGGGGGTGTATAGGGTCTTGGTGGGGAAACCGGAGGGAAGGAGACCATTGGAGAGACCTAGGCGTAGATAGGTGGGTAATATTAGGATGGATCTCCAGGAGGTGGGATGTGGGTATATGGACTGGATTGGGCTGGCCCAGGATAGAAACGGGTGGCAGACGCTTGTGCGTGCCGTAATGAACCTTCGGGTTCTGTGAAATGCGGGGAATTTTTTGACTAGCCGCAAACCAGTTAGCTTCTCAAGAAGGACTCTGCACCATGGAGTAAGTAAGTATTAGATTTGTCTTGAACCATGGAAATAAAAAAGGTAAATTTGTACAGAAGAGGATTACGAGAAACTCCACTTGGAAATAATTTTTAAAAAAATTCAATCTCAAAACAAAATATTTTATTTACATTATTGGCATGTACTTCTGAGTGGGCCGGATAGCTCAGTCAGTATAGCGACTGACTATGGGCTGGATGGTACAGGATCAAATCGCGGTGAGGACAAGATCTTCCGCCTGTCCAGACCAGTCCTGGGGTCCACCCAGCCTCCTGTACAATGGGTAACGGGTCTTTCCCGAGGGTAAAGTGTGGCCAGGGCATGCTGCTGACCACTCACCCCCTTCTAGTGCCACGGTCATGGAAGAGTAGAGCTATACTTCTACCCACCCTCTGGGCCACACTGGGCCTGTAACGGGATCACTTTTTATGTATTTATGAGGTTTCTGTTTGTAGTGGTTCCAAAGAAAATTGTGCCTGAAATTGTTTGTTAATTCCTGATACATGAGGATGCTTATGCCCTCGAATTCTCCTTTTTTTCATACACAGATACTATTCAAACCCCGATCACTAGAGTGCCCTGTTGACACTGACAGTCTGCCACCATACTGGCAGTTTTGTTTACAGCTGCAGGCATTAGATGCCCAACTGGCTAACCCCATGGAGCAGATTTCTTTTTGAAAAGCTAACCAGTTCTCAGCCAGTCAAGAAATTCCCCACGATTTATGGAACCCAAAGGTTCATTACCGCATTCACTAGAGCCCACCATCTGTCCCTATTCTGAGCCATGTAAATCCAGTCCATGCCCATCCTACTTCTTCGAGCTTCATTTTAATAGTATCCTCCCATTAAAAAAAACAAAATTTTGGAACTTTGTCCAATCCAATCACATCCCCAACAATTATATTCAGTGTCACCTATATTGACCAAAACCTTACTTTTCAGCAAATCACCAAGACTGAGCCCTAAAATGCCTAATTTCGGCCCATTTCATTATCACAGAATATACTTTTTTATGTAAATTATGTATTTGTTCTTTATTTAATGATGCTGCATGATCTTCCACAGTTACTTTCACATTGCTACAGTTTTGAGGTATTTATAAATGGCAGACAGGATCCTACATAAATCTTTGCTTCTGCCTGATGTATCCCCCAGAAAGTCAACAGAGTATCTCCAAGATTTGGTAGAGTCCAGTTGAAATGTGATGGCACACGGTGATGCACAGGAGGGGAAGTGAAGGGGAAACTGGCAAATGCAGTGGGTAGCCAATACTCTTTACACTATGTCGGAACATGGTGTATCCAACATTACTACCACTGATGCGCACACCTCAGCTACCAGTAGTCGACTGAACTGACGCCCCCCGCCAATTTAAGAGGACTTATCCATTTCACCAACAGATGAAATCTGGTTTCTGCGCGTGTGCCGTCACATTTCGAACGCAGTCTACCATGCCATCAGAAACAAAAGATTTCACCAAACAGGCATTCAACATGGCATTATTCATAATCAATAATGCGGGGCCAGTCCATGTGAGATCAATGGGGCAGGTTTTTGTTCTGTTTTGGTTTTCTCCTGTCAGTATCATTCCACCAATACTCCACACTCATTCCATCATTCATATGGTACCTACAATAATCTTAGCCACTAACAGCATCACTAACCCCTCGATGCCAACCTCTGTGCACCATAGGTTATGGATGCATTGAAGGGTAGTAGACTACAGTTGAAATGTGATGGCACACAGTGACGAACAGGCGGGGAAGTGAAGGGGAAACTGGCGAATGGAGTGTGTATCCAGTACTCTTCACCCTACCTCAGAACATGGTGTAGTGTCCAGCATTACTACCATTGACGCGCACACCTCAGCTGCCTTTAGTTGACTGAACTGATGCCCCCACCGATTTAAATGGACTCGTCCATTTTGCCAAAACACTAAGTCTGGTTTCTGCGTGTGTGCCATCACATATCAACTGGCCTCTACAAGTTTAACAAGACAGGAACTGTACATACAACATAACACTGACGTGTGTTAAGGTACCCAGTGTCGCCATGGAAAAACAGTAAGTACTGAATATTCTGAGTGTGTGTCTGTATTCTGGCCTTAATTATCAGGTATGCAAAATGTATATTTTCTGCACCACCTTATATCGTCATCTGTGGCCTGTCTGGCCATACCATCTCTTTTCATTTTATCTCACAAATGGCATGATTACATAAAAACATTATACAGGGTGAGTCTCTCGCTAGAGGCCCCAAACTATTGTCTATGTATACAGTCGAACAGCGCGGGTTTGTCGTTTGTAAATACTGGCAAACAGGTTCATTTAAAGCATGCCCGATGGCATTTCGAATGGAATTTGGTGAAAGATGTGCACCATCGAAGTGTTCCATCCAGAAATTGATTAAAAAATTAGAGACATGGGGAAGCCGATCTAACGCCTGCCGACTTCTTTCTTTGGGGCCTATTGAAGGGCAAAGTGTACAAAAATACACCCTGTACAATCGAACAACTCAAAGACGCTATACGCCATGAGATTCAAGCCGTCAACGTCGACTCTTTGGGAAAAGTATTCCAGAATTTGGAGAAGCGCATTCAAGTGTGCTTGGATGTGAA
>Ga0123353_10018163_pt1 | contig 10384 bp, 9 predicted proteins | sample TergutLab28metaG_3_FD_92763 | JGI IMG/M metagenome (GOLD analysis project Ga0123353, IMG submission 92763) | Labiotermes labralis P3 segment gut microbial communities from Petit-Saut dam, French Guiana - Lab288 P3 | ecosystem: Host-associated > Arthropoda: Insects > Digestive system > Gut ...
ACCGCCCTCGGTCGCCCCTACAGAACTGATTTTATGCGTTTCCAGCCCTCTTCCGGGATGTGAGCGCCCTCTACCTGGCAGACTTCATAACCGCACAACGAAGCAATCCGGCCGCATTCGGCAACGGGCTTGCCGTTAATCAGACTGTAAATGAAACCCGAAGCCCACAGGTCGCCTGCACCCGTGGTGTCAAGCGCCGAGCCGCTTCCGAACGGCTCGATTTTCGTTATTTCATCGTTAATGCAGACGTAGCTACCGCGTTTTCCGATTTTTACCACGGCGCACTCGGCGTCGCCCGCCAGGATTTTCAGCGCCTCAAGTTCATTGGACGAGCCGGTATAGCTCCGCGCTTCGTCCTCGTTCGCAAGCAGAACGGAAACATGTTTCCGTACCAGTTCTTTGACCAAGTCAAGTTTGGCTTCAACCACCGTGAAGCTGGCAAGATCCAGCGACACAGGCGCCTCGGCGGCTGCGGCCGAGGCGCCTATTGCGCGGATCAGGGGCTCGTTAAACAATAGATACCCTTCCACATGAACCATGTCCGCTCCGCGAAAAAGATCGGGCGAAATTATTTCCGCCGAAGTTTCAGAGGAAGCGCCGAGATAAGTCAGCATGGTCCGTTCCGCATCCGGAGTTATTACCGAAAGCACCCGTCCGGTGGGAGTGGACGACGTGTGCAGTCTGGGTGTTACGTTATTTGAACTGATCGACGTCTCAAGCGAACGGCCTAGTTCATCGTCTCCACGCGTTCCGATAAAGAACGCCTTTCCGCACAGGCGGCCGAGACCGATCGTCGTGTTACAGGCCGACCCGCCGGGAACCAGCCTGGCGGCAGAGGAGTTTGCGGAAGCCGCCAGCAGTTCGTCCGCCCGCTCCGGGCCCACCATTTCCATGCCGCCTTTGATAAGCCCGTGATCGGCAACAAATTGCTCTGATTCAAAAAGGAGAATGTCCATCAGCGCAGATCCCACACCGACGACAAAAGGCTGCGCGTTTTTTGATTTTTTCATAAAGAAATCCTTTTTCAGACTATATTACCACTCTTCACACACTCCGAACTGACCGCTGCCCACTGCCGTCGTAAGGCGGGTTATCCCTGTATTGCCAATTCCTTACAGCGTGCCCGGATGACTTCGGCGGCGCGCAGGCAGTCGCCGTCAGGTTTGTCACGCAACCGGCCGAGGAATAATACCGCTTCCTCTCGCGCGATTTCCAGGGCGCGTATATCCCGGACGACATCGGCGTATCTGAATGCCGGCATACCGGACTGGCGCGTCCCGAAAATTTCTCCCGGCCCGCGCAGTTCCAGGTCGGCCTGGGCGATCCGGAAACCGTCGTTGGTTTCGCACATTATTTCCATGCGCCGCCTGATATCCGGATTTCCTCCGGCGTTTCCGATTAAAAGGCATTGCGACTGTGCGCTGCCGCGTCCGACGCGCCCCCGTAATTGATGTAACTGCGCAAGGCCGAACCGTTCTGCGTGTTCGATGACCATGAGCGTCGCGTTGGGAACATCTACGCCCACTTCAATCACGGTGGTTGCGACCAGTATCTGAATATCGCCGGCGGCGAAAACCCGCATGGTTTCTTCTTTTTCGGCGCTTTTCATGCGTCCGTGAAGCAAGCCGACACGGCAGTCGGAAAAAACGTTGTTTTTGATATGTTCGGCCATGGCGACCGCGGCCCGCAGATCGGTTTTTTCCGATTCCTCAACAAGCGGATAAACAATATAAACCTGCCGCCCTGAATCCACGGTATGCCGGATGGCGCGATACACCTTTGCGCGCTCCTTCTCGCCATACCATACGGTCGTTATGGGTTTACGTCCCGGCGGGAGTTGGTTTATTACCGAAACATTCAGATCGCCGTAAAGCGTCAGGGCGAGCGAACGCGGAATCGGCGTCGCGGTCATTACCAATATATCCGGATTTCTTCCCTTTTCCCGCAAAATGCCGCGCTGCACGACGCCGAACCTGTGCTGTTCGTCGATCACAACCAGCCCGAGATTGCTGAATTCAACCGATTCCTCCACAAGGGCGTGTGTACCGATTACGATTTTGGTTTCACCGCCGCGAATATGCTCGCGGACCAGTTTTTTTTCTTTCGCTTTCAGACTACCCTTCAGCAGGTCGATGCCATATCCAGTCGGCGCGAAAAGCCGTTTGAAATAAAGATAATGTTGTTCCGCCAGAATTTCCGTGGGCGCCATAATCGCCGTCTGGCAGCCGTTTTCCACGGCTATGACCGCGGCCTGGGCCGCCACGATGGTTTTACCCGATCCGACGTCTCCCTGTAAAAGACGGCTCATCGGATACGGTGAACACTGATCGTCGGCAATTTCCTTAAGCGCGCGTTTCTGCGCTTCGGTCGGATGAAACGGCAGAATTTTTTTTATTACCGTGCGGACGTTTTCGCCGATCACGACACGCCGCTCTTTTTTATGGCGGACGCGACTTGCGCGCGACAGGCGAATCGCGACCTGGAACTGAAAGAGTTCTTCAAGGATAAACCGTTTATGGGCGCGTGAAGTTCCCGTGTTGTACGCGAGCAGCTCTTTTTCCCTTTCCGCTTCGGCGGCCGCGCGTAATACAGGGAAATGAATAAGCCGCAGCGCCTCTGCTTTAGGCGGCAGTTTGAATTTACAAGCAAGGTATGCCGGGAGCGCGTCCGGCATTTCAGCCGGAGCGAGGGAAAGCGTCGAATGCAGAACCTGACGCAGCGTCCGCGTCCGCAGATCGCCAAGCTTGCGATAGACCGGAACAATCCGTCCTGAATGAAGCGATTCTTCGTCGCCCTCTTCCATGATTTCACATTCCGGATTCATCAGAACAAGCGCGCCGCCGGCGTATGAATCCTGCCTGACCTGGCCGAACAGCGCCAGCCGCGTTCCGGCCGTATACAGGCGGCGTAAATAAGGTTGATTAAAGAATTTTACCCTGACGCTTCCGTGTTCGTCCTGCACCTGCATTTCAACAATGGAAAAACCGCCGCGGAGACCTTCCGTTCCGCCGACGTTTGATACGCGGCCGCGAACCAGAACCCATTCCTCCGCCCTCAGCGACGCGATGGAACGAAAGCGGCTTCGATCCTCGTAGCGGAAAGGAAGGTATTCCAGCAGTCCGCCGATTGTACGGATGCCGTGAGCGGCAAGCATTTCCGCCCGCCTCGGGCCGATGCCTTTCAGGAATTGAACGGGTGTTTCAAGATCAACAGGTTTCATAAATCATCCTGCTTCAATTCAAAACCAATTGCGCTCATCATGTTTCCTCACGCAATGAATCATACATGAATCCGGGCCAGGATATTTTTTCAAAAATTTTAAACTGTTGCGAAATTATAACGGTTGTCGCGAAACATTAATCATGCAATGACGCGATTAAGGGGTGCGGAAGTGAAAGCGAATGGAAATTCAATAAGTCGGACGGATATTCAAGCGGGCATTCAAATGGACGCCGTTTCGCTGCTGGATCACTGCCGCCGCCTCGGCATTAACCTGCATGTTAAAAATGGCGAATTGAGCTATCGCGCATCGAAAGGGGCGATGACGGAAGAGGTCATTTCAGCCGTCCGGGCGCGAAAAAACGACATACTGGATTATCTGATGCGCCTCGACGGATCGCGCTTTCATATTGCCGACGGTTCCGCGAATCGAGCGCAGTTGTTCAATCGCTTCCTCTGGAAGGATTATTCGAGTCGCATAATGGACGTGAGCAGCGCCAACGCCCCGCACATTGTTATGCGCTGTACCGGCGAGATGCTGACGGACGCGTTGTTGAGAAGTATCGAACTTCTGATCGAACGCCACGATGTTCTTAATAGTTCCATCGAAACAGCCGATGGGAACCTTCACCTCGTTTGCAATACAAAAAAGCCCGTGGCGTTTCGTGAAATTATGGTTGCCGGTGAAACGACCGGAGATATAGAAAATGCTGCGTATCATATAGCTAATGACTTGGTTTGGGAAGAATACGACCTGGACAACGGCCCGCTGTACCGCGTATTTCTGATCAGACTTACCGCCGATGAGTATATCCTGGGCGTTGCGCTGCATCACGCGATAGGCGACCTGATCTCCATCGGCATTATGTTTCAGGAACTGTTTTCCATCTATGGTTCCGTCATGCGCGGAACCGCACTTCGAGTGCCGCCCACGCGCCTCAGGTATATGGACTATCTGGCTTCGATGGAATCATGGTCGGTTAGCGCGGCCTGCGAGGAACATATACGGTATTGGAAATACAAACTCAAATCGACGCCGGTTACAGGATTGCTGCCGAAGGATGTTCACCCTTTGGACGGAACTGTTTCAGAATCAACCGCGGAAACAAAGTTCCAGCTTGACGCCGGGACATCTCGCGATCTGAAAAAAATCGCGGTTCAGTTGAAAACAACGCTATTTACGGTATTGCTTGCGGTATACAAAATCGCCCTTCGGCGCATGACCGGGCAGGAAGAGCTGGTTGTCGTAGCACTCCATGCCGGACGGCTGGATTCCGGCTTTCAGAACGCCATCGGCGATTTTGCGCTGGAAGTGGCTTACAAGACGTGTTTTACGGGAAACCCTGATTTTACCGAAGTGGTCGGGCGAATAATACGGGCTATGAACGAAGCCGATTTACATCAACCTGTTCCTCTCGATTGGGTGCGCCGCGCTTTGTCGCAGGATGGCGTCTCATTTTGCGCTCCGGGGATAAATTTCATACCCGGAGTTGCGGGCCATACTCAAAATCCGTTGGCGCCGCGTCAATTAAGTTTTGCACTTCCGGGTGCAAAGCATGGCTGCCATGGGTTCCCTGTTTCATGCGCAATGGAATTTCGTGAGGGCGACGGCGTTGTCAAAGGGTCGATAGTGTACAGAAACGGCTTGTATGAAGAATCAACCATACGGGAATTTATGGATTGTTTTATCCAAACGGCGTTTTACGTGGTCGGAGTCAAAAAATAAAATTTAACAATAAAACTGGAGGATGTATCATGCGTGAATTAACATTGCAGGAGCTTGAAGAGGTAGCTGGAGGGTGGGATATAAGTTTTTCTGGAGCATTCACTACTGTAGTTGCAGGTCTGGCCGGTGGAGCTGCTATGGCATTGGGAGCCGGTGTTGTTGTCTCCGCAGTAATAGCAGGAAGTGTGGTGTTCGTGCTGGATAACATGGGTGCATTTATGGCTGCCCAGAATGATTTGTGGTCATTAGAATTAGAATATGCCCGGATGACAATATCATAGTATTAAGTCGAATCGTTTAAGGAAGCCAAATTGTCTGTGCGGGATGAAGCGCAAGGCGCACGGAACGCATAAACCGGGACACATTACCAGGATAGCCGAGGTCGCGAGCGCCGCGCAACGCAGCGATTCGCCCGCACAGGCAATTAATCAGAGTTTTCTTAAACAATTGTTAGGAGATAATAATAATGAGCCATTCAAAAATGGTAAAAAAGTATCCGGAATTACTTGGCGTATACCATGATAAACAGTTGGAAATAGTGAAAAGAGCCCGGCAGGAAATTCATTCAGGGCGCAACGAACGCATTATTAAGGCCGGCATAATAATAGGTGTATTTATAATTTTTGGTATAATCCGCGCATTTATACCATCACCGGACTTTTGGATAAAAACAGCCAGTGCTTTAATGCCGGTTTTTGCTTGTTACTTTGTCTGTACCTGGTATTACAGAAAGAGATTTAGACAAAAATTGGTAGACCTGGTGCAGAAAGAAAAACAACAAAATTTGACGAATTGTAACGGAACGTAGTATCTACGTACCTGTCCTGTAGTCTTTAGTGAACCCCTGATTAATCAGAGGTTCCTTAGATAAAATCTCCGCGACAGACGCGCCGGACGACAATGTGTCCGAGGGCGTAGCCGTGCCAATATATATCCGATTTGCTCACGCCGGAGGCGTAAACCATGGTAAAAACTGTCGTATATGCGCCGCCATTGGGCGAAATAGAGGAAGAACTGGCCGTTATCTGGTCGGAAACGCTTAAAACATCTCCTGTAGGCCGTAACGACGGTTTTTTCGAATCAGGAGGAGATTCTCTTCTGGCCACTACGATATTGCATAAAATCCAGGATGTATTCGGCGTGGAATTGCCGCTTAGAACTATTTTTGAATTGCAGACGATAAAAAATATTGCCGAAGCGATAGACAATATTTACAACGAAACGATTGGAGACGCAATGGAGGAAGCGATTATATAGTTTAGTAACCCCTTTAAGGAACCTCTGATTTCTGAGCCGGCGAAATAATTTTACAAATATTACAGGAGTAAATAATGCCTGATACTACAACGTCATCTTTAAAACATAAGCGCGAACTTTTTCGGCATATCACGACTGAGCAGACTAATAATAATGACGCCATCTCTCCCTGTCGGCGCCCGGATAAACTGCCCGTTTCTTTTATACAGGAACAGGTAATAGGCGCTGAACTTAACGAATTGTACGATCCTGCTGAAATGCGGGTAAACTGTCCGGCGCTGAGTTACATGATTAAAGGCGCCATAAACATACCTGCTTTGGATAAAGCGCTGTGTGAGATAGTGCGCAGGCATGAAATTTTGCGCACCAGCTACACTGTTGTAGGTAAACAGATATTTCAGAATATAAATGACGCTCCGGATAGCATCCTGCAAATATCCGATTTGCGTAAAATGGTGCAGAATGACCGTAAAAACGAGGCCGGACGTATTTTGACGGAAGTTACAACAAAACCGTTTTCATTTTTTGATAATAAATTAATGATAACGGCGGCATTGATAATCGTAGAAGACGAAGAATATATTCTGACTGTCATCACGAATCATATCGCCACCGACGGTTTATCGATGATGATATTGCAAAAGGAAATGTTCGTATTATACCAGGCGTTTTTTTTCAATAAGCCGTCGCCGCTTCCGGAATTGCCGATACAGTATGCTGATTTTACCATGTGGGAGCGAAAACATTATTCCGGTGAATTCCTTGATAAAAAACTGGACTACTGGAGAACAATTCCTGACACGATCAATACGTTTCTGCCTGTGGATCATGCGTCGGCATCATCGTCATACGTCGGAGATATCGTGCCTGTGTCCATATTGCCGGAATTGGTGAAACGCCTGCTTTTGCTGGGGCGCAATAACAATGTCACGCTTTTTACCGTGCTTTTTTCGGCATTCACAATGCTGATTCACGCTTTCAGCGGGTATCGGTGCAATTTTTTCTGTATGCCCGTAGCCAATAGAGTACGCAAAGAGGTGCATTCTATTATTGGTTGTTTTATGAACTTTCAATTCGTTCATATCAATCTTGAGGGTAATCCGACATTCATGGAACTCGTTGAAAGAGTCCATAAAACATTACTGGATGTTTACGATAACTATGTTCCTTTTCATTTTATTTCGGAGGTAATTCCGCCGCAGGGGCCTGTCGTTGACTTTCAGTTACAGACATCCCTGGATTTACCTGAGCCGCCTGCGGACGAACAGACATCCCGGAATGAATCTCAGTCAGCCGCGCCGCCCCCGACTAAATCGTCCACGCAATCAACGGCGGGAAGTCTCGCGGTGCTTCCGTTCAGGCTGCAACAGTCGGAATTCGCTTTATTCCCGATAGATGTGTTTTTGTCAGGAACTTCAAATGGAGTGAACGGGCATTTTAAATATCAGACGGCGTCGTATGACCGACAGACAATCCTGAAACTGGTAAATGATTACGTAGTTCTTTTAACGAAACTAATACGTAATCCGAACCTGCGTTTACAGGAAATCGATATAAAACCGCATCCCGGCACCGCTATTTTGTAAGGAGAAATCATGTCGAAGAAAATATTTAAAACGTGTCTTTTTTTCATATGTTTAACGGTTATGCTGGTTTCAGCACCCCTGCCGGCACAGACCCTTGTGACCTCACATGGTGTGACGCTTTACGGTACATTGTTATACGAACCGGATTTCAGGCATTTTGCCTATGTCAACCCGAACGCGCCGAAAGGCGGAACGATCGTAACCGATATAACCGGGTTTGACAGCATTAACCCCTACATTACGCTTGGTACGCCGCCTGCTTTTGTCGATCTTCCTGTCGCCGAAACATTAATGGTGAAAAGCGCCGATGAGCCGAATTCCGCTTATGGATTGATTGCGGAATCAATCACCTATCCCGATGATCACAAATGGGTTGAGTTTAAAATCCGCAAAATTGCACGATGGAATGACGGGAAACCTTTGACCGTGGACGATGTGCTTTTTTCTTACGAACTGATCCGTGATAAATCCGCCCCTACGTTCACCAGCCTGGTAAGCGAGATAGAAACGGCGGAAAAGATTGACGGAAATACAGTGCGATTTACCTTTTTAAACACCGGAGATCGAAGCAATATATACAATCTGGCAACGCAAATGCCTGTTTTTGCCGGACATTACTGGGAGAACAGGGATTTTTCCCAGCCCACAGCGGAGATTTCCGTACAAAGCGCGCCCTATACGATAACTAAAGTCGATATCGGCAATTCCATTGTCCTGAAACGCGATCCAGATTATTGGGGAAGGGATTTGCCCGTCAACCGTGGACGGCACAATTTTGATCAAATAAGAATGGATGTTTATCGCGATCCGAATGTCGCCTATGAAGCGTTTATCGGCGGCAGCATAGACGTCCGGCTTGAATCCACGCCGACGCGATGGAAGACGGGTTACAAAACAGACGCGGTAACGAAAGGTTTAATACAGTTAAGAGAAAACCGGGTTCGCGGACCTCTGTGGTTTCTTGGAATCGGGATGAACGGACGGCGGCCGCAGTTCCAGGATCCGAAAACGCGGGAAGCGCTGACCTATGCGTTTGATTGGGAATGGACAAACAGGAATATCTTTCACGGCATGTATGAGCGGAGCAACAGTTATTTTGCCAACACGGAATTGGCGCATCGTGGAATACCGGAAGGCAGGGAACTTGCGTTGCTTGAGCCGTATCGCAATCAATTGGACCCGCGTGTATTCACGCAGCCGTTTTCTCCGCCGAACACATCGGGAACGCAGCAGGGACTTCGGGCCAATCTGAAAATAGCGTCCGAATTGTTAAATGATGCCGGATGGAAAAATATTAACGGCAGGCTGGTTCGCGACGGGGAGCCTTTTGTAATTGTTTTTATGCTTCAAAGTCCTGCCGATGAACCTATTTACGCTCCGTTTGTTGAAAACCTGAAATTGCTTGGAATCCAGGCGCGGTTGAGCATTGCAGATACGACAACATTCTGGTTAAAAGTGTTCAGTTATGATTGGGATATGATTTCCAATGGATTGTATCCTCACTCGCTCTCGCCCGGATCGGAAATTCGTCAGTATTGGGGTTCGCAGGCGGCGGAAGAGAAGATGAGTTCTAATACGCAATACATTAAAAACCCGATTGTAGACGAGCTGATTGAAAAAGTTGTCGAGGCGCGGGGCAGGGAAGAAAAAATAGCGGCATGTAACGCGCTGGACAGGGTGCTTCTCTGGAGTTATTACTCGATAAACCTGTATTTTTGGAATAAGGATCTGCTCACATACTGGGATCGCTTCGGGATGCCGGCGGTTCAGCCCGAATGGGAGCCTTTTTCTCCACGGGACACCTGGTGGATTGATCCACAAAAAGACGCCGTAATAGCAAAGAACAGAAAATCCCGGTAAACATGAAATCTTACATCATACGCCGTTTGGCGTTAATTATTCCGACTGTTTTCGGCATCCTTCTGGCTAACTTTTTAATTATTCAGTTCGCGCCCGGAGGACCGATTGAAAACGTTGTTGCCAGACACACGTTTGGTTCAAACACGCGGTCATATAACAGTGCCGATGTCGGTGGATACGACGGCGGTCAAACAGGCGCCCGACGGGGAGAGGAATCGTTAAATTCAGAACTTGTTCGTAAACTTGAAATTCAGTTCGGATTCGACAAACCCGCATACGCAAGATTTTTCAAAATGACATGGGATTATTTAAGATTCGACTTCGGCAGAAGTTATTATCGAAACGACCGTGTTTTGAACATAATAATCGAAAAGCTGCCCGTATCATTAAGCCTTGCGTTCTGGAGTACCGCTTTAATGTACCTGATCGCAATTCCTTTTGGTATTTACAAGGCTGTCATGGATGGGAGTATATTCGATGTCTGGTCGAGCATTATAATGAATATATTTTGCGCCATCTCCGGATTTATTCTTGCCGTATTGCTGATAGTACTGTTCGCCGGAGGATCATATTTTAATATTTTCCCGATCAGGGGACTGGTTTCGGTAAATTGGCACGATTTGAATTTATGGAACAGGATAATCGATTATTTATGGCATATTACGCTACCGGTAATCTGTATGGCGCTGTCCGGTTTTGCGGTATTAACCATGCTTACAAAAAACTCGTTCATGGA
>Ga0123353_10018164_pt1 | contig 10384 bp, 8 predicted proteins | sample TergutLab28metaG_3_FD_92763 | JGI IMG/M metagenome (GOLD analysis project Ga0123353, IMG submission 92763) | Labiotermes labralis P3 segment gut microbial communities from Petit-Saut dam, French Guiana - Lab288 P3 | ecosystem: Host-associated > Arthropoda: Insects > Digestive system > Gut ...
CGAAACATGTAGAGTAAAGGACGACTAACCGTGAAATAAAGGATAGTCCATAAGTGTCATCTTGTTGGTGTTTATTTTGGAACAATTGTAATGATGCACGGAACCATGAATGTAAAAAAAAAACAGTATCCGGTATTTAGCTTAGGTTTGAAATGGATCACCCTGTATATATGAGTTTCCATTTACGTCCCAGACACGCACACACGCCTTTATCTCCTTATCAGCCGGACAAGCACGCAGTTCGTCGTCTTTGTCCGCTGGGCTGCAATCATCAATACCGTGCAGCCCTTTGCAGAGGCAGAGATACAGCATCATCACAGTACACAAAGTCTTATTCCAAAATGCAAGTACTACAATGCATATAAAAATGGTTCATATTTTCCATTCACTTATTTATCCTTTACTGATTTTTACCTGCCCGAAGTCCTTCGCAGGATACTGTAATTGTGTACAGGGAGGTATGACATGAACAATATTACACAAGCCCAACGGTACAGAATCTTTGCTGACAGGCTGACGTTCGATTGAACGGTAAAGAACTTCCCAACTTACAAAGAACCCAAAGGCCATTACCATGTTCACAGAAAACCGTTATTAACATACTATTACGAACTGATAGAAACTCTTCCACGTTGACAAGCTGATATTCAATTAACCGGTAAAGAACTTCCCAACTTACACAGAACCCAAAGGCTCATTACCATGCGAAAATCTTCCAAGCTGAGAAGCTGATATTCAATTAATCGGTAAAGAAATTTCCCAACTTACATAGAATCCAAAGGCTCATTACCATGTTCACAGAAACCAGGCATACCAATCATCAGACACATTAATCCAGTCCACACTTCAAGAACCTCGGGTCTTGAAGATCCATTTCTATATTACCTTCGCAGCAACTTATACTGTAATAAAAATTACGGTTCATCTTGTGGTCTGCCGCGAGATGGCATCGTGTTGCAGTCTGGCAGTACACAGGAGGAGACATTTCTGAGGAATATCATGGTGCATCTTCTACGAAACTTTGTCGACTACATGATACCAAGAGGTACGGCGTAACATCCCAAAACAAAGCTATCTTCATAACTACCATGTCAGAACCTTGAATGTCACAGAACTGGAAAAGATGGCTGAAAAAAAGCCAAAAAACACGAACCTAGCCGTTTTGAATTTCATTCGTTAGATGTTTTAATTTCGCCCTTCGCATGGACCCACAGTCTCGTCTTGTTAAGACTTCATCTGGCACCAACCACGAGAAACAGAACGTCGCTGTCACGCCCTCAACAAATGCATTTCATATTTTGAAGGTACAGGGTTCGAATCCCGGCACAAAGATTGTTTTATGCTAAGTATTCAAAAGTTCACACATGACAAGACATGGAATGCACATATAAAGTAACACTGTGGCGCGTTCGCGTAATGTTCGTACCTCCTTGGGTACTGCAACAGCCTGATACAATTTTTCTCGAAAACAGCGCTTTCATGGCGATTTAATGTTGTCGAAAGCAATGTAAAGTGGCCGGTATATCTACCCTGTTATAACCAAACATGGAAGTTGTCCACATATTTCAAAGCAGTCCACAATGCCAAATTTTATGTAAATCCGTCCAGTGGGAGCCTCGTAGATACATGCGGGCAGACAAACATCATGAATGCAACAGGCGCTTTGTGCTACTGTGCGAACGCGTCTAAATTCTTAGACAAGCAGAGGGGATGATCGCTTGGGGTGATAAGTTCAGTACACTCCTCGGGGCAAAATGGGAGCTACAATCTTGCAGGGACAAAAGAATTATGTCCGTAAACCGTAAGATGCCAGTTGTGAAATGTCGCCATTTTGGAAGAGTTTCAGTTTTTGACAGCCAGTTTTGCGCGTTTCCAGAAAATCGGAGGTTTTAAAGGTACACAAAACTTGGTTCGTGTGTAGAATCAGCAACCAACACAAACACAGACTGTAACAGTAACCAAAACCAATAAACGCTATATTCGCCAAGCAGAAAAACAATTACACCCTTCGTTTGGTAACAACTGGCTGGTTCCTTGCTGGACAGAATATGCATAAAACGCAATGTGGCATACTGACTTTCAAACAAGGTTTTCACCTCCTTAAACTTTCTATAAATTTAGTATTCTCGTAACATTTACGTTTACACTTCGTAGTTTTAATTATTTTGGTAACCAAACACCACGGTGAATTATGTGACTACAACAATCTGATAAATTTACAGTTGTAATACACTAAATCACGACCAACCTATAATTTATAAGCATTTTATTACGTTATGTTTAAGACAGAAAATGTCTGGAGTTGATTACAAAATGGCTGGCTATTAGCCGAAACATGAAGTCACGGCATGGATGGGTACAAAAAATAATAATATACAGACTATGTCAATATGACATCGGTGTGAACAGAATTTCAGAGTTTTAATCGTTTACATTAACAGAACGTCTTCAATTAACCTGTTGTTACTGTCAGCAGGCAGTTCAATCACCATGTCACAGAACTAAGTACATGTGTGCTACAAGCAGGCTACATGTTTCACGCCTTACGGACCGACATCAGGCTTCTAAACAATCACTTGAAAGTAGACACATAAACTGTAAACGTATAAACTTACACACACAAGAAAAAGTATTAATGTCAGCTCAAACCTTTACTTTCAAGTTGTTATACAAAAGCCTGATGATGGTGCAGAAGGACCGCAACATGTATCCTGTTTATAGTACAAACACGTAGTGTTGTTAGACGTCGATATAACTGATTGTGTGTCGACTGTTGAAGGCACAACGGCAGGACGTCCACACAGTTATTGTGACTATTTCATTTGGTGTGCACCTTGTACTGTGGTTGTTTTAACTTGTTTTGTAATTAATGTACGGGTGTTTGTATGTTTTGTATTGTTTGTACTGTGTTTTTGTATTGTTTAGTTTCTGTATATTTATTCTTATTTGTTTTGTCTGTACTACTGTAAGGACTACCACCACCGAGTGACAACTCACCTGCAGTAACTAAGTACGAAGTAAGTACTTAAGTAAGTAAATAAGTACGTGAGTGAGTGAGTAAAGTAAGCAAGTAAGTAAGGTAAGTAATTAACTAATTAAGTCAGTAATTGAGTGAGTGAATGAGTAAGTAAAGTAAATAATTAAGTAAGGAAGTAAAATAATAATAATAATAATAATAATAATGCGGTTCAACACACTGTGTTACAATGACCTACACTTTCACTGTTACGTGCACTCAGAATGACGTCACTCTCTGTAAACATGTCTGAACTCAAAAATGCGAGAAATCAAAACAGAAGCAGAGAATGATCAGAAGTGGCCCCTTATTGTATCACCGTACATAGGGGTTAAATTGCAAATAAGAAATGACATTAAAATTACGGCACTAAATTGTACTAATTTAATTAAGAATTATTTGGACTGAGTATACAAATCGCACCCAAACACACTTCTGGAACACACACACACACACAGCACACACATGCGCACACACACACACACACATCGCCGTGTCTACCCGCCAAAAGAAAAAAGTTTACAAAATACCAAGTTCCGCGTTAGCAGAAAGAAAGAAAACTCGTATTATTTTCACGGCACTAGACAACAAAACTGGGTCAGATGTAAAAATGTGGAGCATTAAGTAATGAAATCCGTAAATATGAAACACATTAACGCAAGTCATAAGGAACTGGAAGTAAATCCGACGCTCCAACCTAACCGCACTGCATACAGGTCCGCACTTTCATTACTCACCTGTAACTACAGAACAAATATCACAAGCAAGCGAGTATTGAAATCCAACTGTGCAAACACTTTTATGCTTTCGACGGCACACACGCATTTTATGGCTTCGAAAAAGAACTTCGAAAATAATAATACGACTCTGAATGTAGGAGTAAAATGCACATAAATTAACAAGCACAGTTCTATTGGTTGCCAAAATGTTTCCCCCCTTACGCTCGTATCTTTTTTTTTACAATTCTGTAAAAAATGGAACATAAAAACCAGTGCTCGTCGCATGGGCATGGGACGGTAGGAGGGTGGGAGAGGGTGTATGGGTAGTTTTTTTGATATCTTTACCATACCGATAAATCACATAGCGATGGTTCTCCCGGGACTAAAGCAGAATAAACAGAGTTAAAAATCCGTCTATATACGTCGAACAGTAGAGACACAACGGGATCAGTTCAGCAGGTGTGTGGAATTGCAACAGAGAGCTTTCCATTAAATGAGATTGTGCGCCTTTCGTATTAAACCGGCCGAATTCTGTTACACCGAGCATCAAATATGTTTTCTTGCCTCGTAAGATATTTAAAGTTACAGTAAATCTCAAGCAGATGCAAGAAAGTGCCGCAACATCTGTGCCTGCTTCAAATTATGTGATTTTAGCAGTTTCTGCAGCTTTTTCATGGTTCAACAACAATATCATCACCGCATCTCCAAATGCCCACCAATATAAAAGAATCCTTGAAGTATACATAATATTCTTGTATATAGCATTCAAACAGATTTTTGCCAAAAGCGGGTTTACACTGTTCAATTTGGATGAATCACTAAAAGAGAGCAGCGTGAATGTGATCATCCAATATGTAGGGTGAAAGAAGTTGGCCACGGCTATCTTTGGTTCACTTCGGACGAATCATCAAAAGTGAACAGCGTAAACAAACATGTAAGTGCACTATAATAATTATATATTTAATATACCAACAAAATGCACATACACAATGAAATACACGTATTAATATCAACACTCTCCCACATGTTTCGATGCTTACTGCGCCATCTTCAGGGAGAATTTCATCGTATGCTAATATCTAAAAAATGTTCAGCATACTAGAAAGTTCACACTGAAGATGACGCAGTAAGCGCCGAAACATGTAGCAGTGTGTTGATGATAATACATGTATTTTATTTATATGTGCATTTTGTTGGTATATTTAGAGATATAACTGTTACACGCAACATGCACGCAATGGAAAGCTTGTAAGATGTTGTCGCACTTTCCTACGCAGTGACCACCGGGTGCCTCTACTGCTTGCTGCCCGGTTTCTTTTTCTATTCTGTTTGAAACTAATGTACCATGGTTTTGAAATGGGAGGTCGACCACACACTGTTAGTGCTAGAGTGTACAGAAGATTGCGAGTGCTTGTGGAACACAAAATATGAACACTACACAAATAAAACAACTGGCGAAAATGCACCAGAGGAAATTCTGCAGGAGATGAATTTCCCGCAACTCACAATAGGGGGGCGTAAAATTGAAAACTAAGCAGTTCGTACCAAGTAGGCCTATTCTGCCGAGCTAGCTAAGGTAATAACATCTGGAAGATGTGGTGTAGGCCTACACAACATTGACGTTTCCAGATTGTTTTGGTTCAAAGAAGCGCAGTTATTGCTGCGTGGCATTTGTATTCCAGGAAACTCAGTGGCCAAAAAAAAAAAGGCTCTTTTTTTCAACAATTTTTCATCATGCATTGTTTAACAAAATCGTAAACAACACATACCTAAACGCAGGAGTTTAGCAACCGCCATTTTGATATGAACTACCCAGTTCAATTCATTATATTAACCACCACATGCACTCAGTAAAATAGAAAAAAGCACACCTAAAGTCCAGTTCACGGTGTCAGCTCCTACATGCTTCGGCACCAAAGTGCCATCTACAGGGAATCCGTTAACACAAGGGAACATAATTCCAGCACGCCAATCCAGGTACTGATCGCCCTCACAGTCTTCATCAAAATACACAACAAAATACCCAGTGCTCTACATTGCCCGTCACGACACACCTCATACGCCCCGGCTGAACGATACCCCTCTGGATCACACACATTAAGGCAGATGTTTGTATACGTGCTACAGACAAAACACAAACAGCTGACAGCTTGTACTGTACCGGAAAAGGCTCACTATCAACAGCTTTGGTGTCACAGTATGGTGGATTTCTGCTGATCACCTTTGTGTATTCTGGAATTTTTAACATTTTAATATTTTGATGATGACTGTGAGGGCGATCAGTACCTGGATTGGCGTGTTGGATTGTGTTCGTTTGTTTTAGCAGACTCCCTGCACATGGCACTTTGGTGCCGAAACATGTAGGGTCTGATACTTACCATGACCTAGATTTTGTGATACGTATTTTATTGTATTGTATTGAGTGCGTCTGTTGGTTAATATAATGAATATAAGACAACGCACAGTTTGAGTAACACAAAATATCCATATTTGAATAAAGGTAGACCAACTTGATGACACTTGCTTTATTTTGTCAATTTGCTGCTCAACATGTTTCGGATGTTAATACATCCATCTTCAGGAGCTTGCAACTACTTGGTGCGTTATTGCGTAGTCGCAAGCTCCTTAAGATGGATGTATTAACATCCGAAACATGTTGAGCAGCAAATTGACATAATAAAGCAAGTGTCATCAAGTTGGTCTACCTTTATTCAAATATCAAGATGATGCACGGTCCAATACGCATACGATAAAATATCCAGTTCACAGTTGAAGAATAATGGAAACGGAATTTGATTCGTCCACTGAATTCACTCTGGATGATTCATCGGCGATCATCAACCAGCATGACCAATGTAAACGCGCCTCTACACACAAAACACGTAACATGAGGGCCATCCCAAAGAACAGCAACGGCACGTGCAGTTTCTGCAGCTTCTTGCAGATAACTCTGAGGTAAATCATCCCACTGTGCTACAATTACAATACAACCAACACTTGTCCGTACAACGCAACGATATATTTAAAAATATGGATATCAGTTACAAGTACACATTATTAGTTGGTGTAACAAGACTGTTGGGAAATTTTGTTGATGCTGTAAGGCGGCTGAAAGAGATGACTGTGACTATCTGGATGGAATAACGCCATGCTTCTCAATCCAGTTTAGCTCACAGAACCCTAAAAAAGCTAAAGAAGTTACTAGGAAACCCCTACATATCCAAAATATGTCACATGTAAACTTAAATACCAGCATTTATTTACCTTTTTACGTAACATGTAAAAAATCAACAGCTAACCCCAAATTGTAGTTATGATAACCTGAAGATGGCCGCTTTAGGCCGAAACATGTAGTTACTTACTTTGCTAATAAATACCATCATCTAGCATACAATTATATTTGTGTTTTCTGACTGAAATTAACTCACCATTAGTCTTTCAACACACAACGGGGATGATACACCTTAGAAGCTAACCTCAAACTGATCGATAACATGATCGTTTCGCGTGACACATCAACTATGTCAATGGTGAGCTCTGCTAGCTCAGTTGGCTATAGAATCGGGAAGCTTCTGGATTGAAACAGCGATTGATTGCGTGCTGTCAGTGACGGAATGATTAGCACCGAATGCCTCCACACGAATTTTCATTCGTACATACAAATTTAGGACAACCAATACGACTGTTCAGCCATTATGCACTTTTGTCTCTCGAAATCCTTGACACTCCCTTGCGAAACCCAGTTTGAAGGAAAGTTGGATAGCGTATTGCAGGAATGTGCCGTGATCTAGAAATGCATTATGTAGCAAGAGGATGAAGTCAGTAGGTGGTGTGATATGGAGTGAATTGCATTTGATGGCTCGTGGGTTACGCTAAAGTAGTGAGCAATGGCAGCATTCCTGCTTCCTCTTAGAAGTGGTCCCTGTAACAACACAGCGGCTAAGCTCAGCCCGGATATACAAAATCCTATCCCTACAGGGAAATTATTACGGAACACTGAACACCAAAACGAAGCATAAGACTGAATTATATGCTTTATTCTACCTGTCTACATCACAAACAAACCTACAGTTTTAAACCATTTTAATTACTAAACCAAAATGAACTGCAACAAGTGAACATGAATTGTAAACTGAGACAGCAATACTATTGAAAATGCGATTATGTATCCCTTTTATGTTTTAAACAAGTATTTTAGCCCGAGGATGACCTTCTAACGGTCGAGACATGTTGTGTTAAACTATATATACTTATCTGTGTTCGCTGTTTATTTACATATTAGTAATTCATACTTACATCTGCATTACGCATTGTTACAGTCCACCAATACTAACAGTGATTATCCCACCAATTTCTGGCGCATTCCGGTGCGGATTTCACGCTAAATGTGAAAGCGGTGATCAGTTTCGCAGGTATTAAGCACGTAACTATGTCGCGATTTTGCGTAGCAGCCGGCTGCGTGGCCTGGATAGGGTGCTCTGGACAAGGCTTGCACACGCAACCTCTTCAACGGCAGATAATCGCAAGGGATTATCACCTATTCCGGGAAAACAAAGCACAACAGTGTTGACCTCTTCACGACACGACGGACTGCTGTGTTCGTGACGGTTACAGTCAGCTGTACTGGAGTCCGAAGGCATCAGCGGCGGATACCACGATCCATCGTGCACACGGACGGGATTCTGCTCAGGCGTTACATCACTTCCATTACGGGAACAGGGCGAGGGCACTGTAGATCAGGTCACACTTGACAAAGCACGGCAGACGATTAGCCTATAATCCTAATACACTTTCCTTAATATTTATGTTCCCATGGGGTTTCCCGTTGTCTTCAAGCAAGGCAGTGAGCAAGTCGGTCTGCCGCACGAACAAACATCAATGGCCATTCGAGGGCTGTTTCGTGAGCAGAAGCAACTGTCACGTGACTCAGTACTTGCTGCTTCCCAGCCAGCTGCTGCGTCACATCTTTCTCTCCAAATACTACAACGCCAAATGGAAGAGATAGAATATCAGTAATTTCTCGACATTTGCGAACAATACTTGTTACTACGGGTGGGCCGGGATAGCGACTCGCTACTGGCTGGACGGTCCGGGGATCGAACCCCGGTGGAGGTGAGATTTTCCGCAACAGTCCAGACCGGGCCTGGGGCCTACCCAGCCTCCTACACAATGGGTACCGGGTCTTTCCCGGGGGGTAAAGCGGCCGGGGCGTGGCGTTGACCACCCACCCCATCTAGCGCCGAGGTTAAAGAAAGAGTAGAGCTATACCTCTACTCCCCCGGTGAGCCTTCGTGGCTTGTTCTAGGATGAACTTTACCTTTACTTTACCTTTTACTTGTTACTATAGAACACAAGGTTGGAAAATTAGACAAAAAGAAAGTAAAGGAGAATCTAAATTTCACAAACCGGTGCCTGTAATTAACAAACACGCGCTTGGGCATTTCACATTTGACATGCTAAGGAAAAGAATAAAATATATACCAACTGTGTAACGAACAGAGTTAATGGGAGTCGTTAAGACTAGCGGAGCATCAGTCAAAGAAATTCACAAACCAAAACTGTCTTGGTTTACTAAAGCTGACGCCTTCTTGAACGACGCTACATCGAGCAGAAAATGTGCATGTAAGTAGGTATGTTGAAATTAAAATTACGTCACGCACAGATTTTCAGAACTGCCACCTCATTACGCATATCAGTAGGCGTTTAACAGTTCTGGTCCTAAAGATTTCTACATTCACTTGAATTGTATTCCTCATCGGCTCAAAACAGCCTCAAAACTGGTTGGTTGTTGAGGTTCTTTTTGAAACGAACAGCAACCTGAACTAACACAGCGGAAGGCACAAGGCTTGTCAGTTGCACGTTGGTTGGCAACGTGTCGGCAGGAAGTAGACAATTACTTCACCCTGCTTTTACAAATCTGCCACCAAAAGGGCTTCCAAGCAAAACCCAGAAAAATATTCAGCATGGATTAATATGGCCTGGAAATGAACGGAGAACCGGTTGAATTTGAGGTGGACACCACAGACTAGTCCACCCACCTAGCCAGGATATTTTATCATCCGAGCACCACAACCTTATAAACAATGAGAAAGCAGTTGCAAGTGCAAGTGAGAACTGCAAATTGGTGTCAGTGCGACGCGAGACGGACAAGCCGAAAGCACGCGGCCGGCTTCAGGAATTGTGCCTACGAAGAGGAATAGTGCAGTGTGCACATTAAATTGTGTGTGTGTGTGTGTGTGTGTGTGTGGTAATTCATACGTTTACCACCACAAAGTCGTTGCTACTAAAGGTAGTCGAGATATTCATCGCGTAACTTCAGAGAAGAAGGCCGGAACTGCCATTCTGATTACCCGATCTAGTGCTGCGGGGAACTTCCTGTCGTCTTACTGCATTTGTAAAGGAAAGAGAAAGTAGAGTGAATTCTAAGATGGAACGCCATCTTGTTCCAGAGTGACGGTGAATGAAACCTCTGTGTACGTGACAACAGTCGTGTTCATGGACTGGCTGAAAACTTAAATATACCAAGAAAAAAAACTCCGTGGCCTTAGTCCGCACGCGAACTATACCGACAGAGCGGCCGCCGCCGGTCGGCGAAGTTAGTGCCAACTTTTGCGGAGAGAGGGGTGTCACGTGGTCAGCGCAACGGGTC
>Ga0123353_10018166_pt1 | contig 10383 bp, 9 predicted proteins | sample TergutLab28metaG_3_FD_92763 | JGI IMG/M metagenome (GOLD analysis project Ga0123353, IMG submission 92763) | Labiotermes labralis P3 segment gut microbial communities from Petit-Saut dam, French Guiana - Lab288 P3 | ecosystem: Host-associated > Arthropoda: Insects > Digestive system > Gut ...
ATGAGAGAACCGGGTGTCGCAAAAGCAGCATGCTTGGAACGGGAAGTTTTCCCGTGTTTCTCATGGGTTTTCGATCCTTTCATTTCACTTTTAGGAGGTACTAAAGTGAACAAGTTTAAAAGGCTGTGCGGAATAATCGCACTAATTTCGTTAGGGCTGTTTATGCTGGCAGGATGCAGTGACGACTCATCCTCCTCCTCCTCGGGAGGGAGATACGGCAACGACGGCAAGGGACACCTTGGTCAGATAAATGGTGTAGTATACGACACCATTACGCTGAAACCTGTCGACAAAGTTGATGTTTGGATTGGCAGCAATACCAGCAGCTATAAAACCCAAACAGCGGCAGACGGCTCCTGGCTCATAAGGGATGTGGATGTCGGCGATCAGACTGTAACTTTCAGTAAAGCAGGTTACAGGTTTACATCACAGACAGTGACTGTAGCGCCTAATGAATACAATGCTGACAACCCCTTCCTTCATGATGACGCTTTCCAGGCCCAACTGGAAGCTCTGGTTAACTGGTCAAAAAGCAACAATATCCCCGAATACGACAACTCAACTGGCGATGTTACATGGAAATATGATAACGGAACCTGGATTGCCGGTGACGGGACTGCTGTAACAGTTACCCAGGACAGCGGCGAGTTTAAATTCAAAGTCGACCCCGCTCTCAGGCAGGATTATACTTACAGAAAGTTCCAGACCAGTCTTATGGGTCTTGTACCGTTGACAGGTGCCATTAAAGGTAAAATCTGGCTGATCCAGTCCACTGAAGAACTGTCCAAAGACATTACCCTTACCTCTGCCGATGTCGTTCCCATCCCCGCCGGTATTAATATCTGGTTCAAGGATCTAGCTAATCATCAGGTCGGTACCGGTGTAAATCAGATGGCTTGGCTTACTCAGCTTACCACAACAGCCGGAGGTTTTGAGACAAGGACTTTACCAGCTGGCGTAAACCTGGAACTGAAATTCGATCCCTTCGTCAACGACGGCTTTACATACAAAGCTGAAGATTTAAAGAAATGGGATTGGGGCACTGGTAGCTTTGTGGCTCTTGTTGCCGCGGACATTAACGCGAACCCCTGCGACGCAAACACCATTAATACAATACAGGAAATCGATTTTTACATCTTTGCCAACGCAGGTTATGTATTTGTAACCAATGCCGTAATTGGTACTCCGGAAATCCCCGTACTGCCAAGCGGAACAATTACGCTGGACTTTAACCAGCCCATTAACCCGGCAGGATTTAAAGCCGATCTGTATGTCGAGGACAATGCAAAAGGTTTCCCCGCTGGAGGAACAACTCTTCCTTTGACCCCCGAATGGGTAACAACCACCAAGGTAAATTTGACACGCACAGACGGAATGAACTTCCCCTATAGCGTAAACCCGGGTGTACTAACCGGACGGCTCATGATCGAAGGCTACGGCACGAACCAGGCCAAAATCTATGCTGACAAAACCGCAGACATTGATATCGGCCTCCCGGTGTTCACAGCCGAAGGACTCGCAGTGGCAGTGGTTGAATTGGCTCCCGCAGAGGTCATTCCGCCCCGCGCAGTCGTAGCAGTTGCCGCCAGCGCAATAAAGATCACCTTTAACAAGAATATTTCCCCGGCAACACAATTTGATTGGGGAACCGGCGCCACTCTTGCAGCCTTTGCGAAAAAGGGCCCAGCGGACTGGCGTTTTGTCGGTACTTCCAGCAACACTGTCTATGTTTATACGGCTGATTTAAGCTTTGTAAATGCGGATAGACTGAAGTTAAGAATTCAGGGCGCGGCAGCCGCTGACCCGACCGACAGTTTAATTACGGGAGCAAACCAGGGCATTCTTCTAAACAACGGTGATGAATTCCTTAAGGCGCGCAATTTCCCGAACTTTGCTCTTGTTGCGACTAACATCTGGGCAGGTAAGCCGATTGGAGCTTCACCGGACGATGCAAACGCAAACTATTCTATCGGCGCGGTTGGAGGAGCGACACCTGCTCTTACCCTTACCTTTAACCAGAATATTCCCACAGGCACTGTTATAAGGGCGGAGATCAACACCGGCGATATTGCGGACTTCAGTGTCCCGGGCGCCTGGGATGCAACAATTATCCCCACAAACGTCAGCTATGCCGATAAAGTACTTACTATCACTCCTTCGGTCCGGTTGAAAGCCAGCACACCTTACTACGTGAAGATAGTGATGACCGTTGAAGGTGAAACACTCTTTGACGGAGACAGCCTTAATATTTATGACAAGGTAATTCTTGCCGAGTCAGCTGCGAATAAGAACATCGCATTCAAGACAGCTGTCGATCCTGCCGCAGCGGTAAACGCGGTAAGCATACAGGGCGGAACAGGCACTATTGTCGGTGATGCAATTGTCATAACCGATGCAAAGATTGGAACAATGTACTACATTGTATTCTCCGGACCGCTCAACATAGTCGGCGAGGCAGTTAATCCAACTTACAACACAGATGATACCAATGTTACATTCGTTAATGTCATAAGAAGCGGAAACGTGCTGTCATTCAGACTACAGGCATCAGCTGCATTAACAGTGGATACAACAGTAAATCTTGAAAGAACTGCTGGTAATCCTGGTCTTAACAACCTTAATACCGCTGGTGATCTCACTATTCAGGTACAACTGAAAAAATAAGCGTTAACCGTTACTCTTTAAGTAACAACTAACGGCTTGGCGGATCGCCCTAACGGGCGGTCCGCTTTTTTTATGGAAAAGTTTAAATTTTTAGGGGTACTTTTTTTTGAACGAGCTCACCCTGGCGCTTGCCGTTGTCCTGAGAGGGGATTGCTCCCCCCTGGCAAGATAGCGGTAAGCGAGGCCGGCGACCATGGCGCCGTTATCGCCGCAGAGTTCCAATGGCGGGAAAATGCAGTTAAGGTCTTTCCTCCGCGCCAAAGCGGCCCTTAAGCAGGAATTGGCAGCCACTCCGCCGCCCGCGACAATTGTAGTAAGGCCGGTATCCTCCGCGGCGCGGAACAGGCTTCGAAGGAGTATGTCAACAGCTGCTTTTTGAAAAGAGGCTGCAATGTCGGCGGGATTCGGTATCGCGGAGATATCAGAATTTGACGCTATGGAACCTGCGCGGAAATTATCAAGCTGATTAATCACCGCGGTTTTAAGACCCGAGTATGAAACATCGTAACGGTGATCGCCCTTGTGCAGGCTGGGCATGGGAAAATTGTAGGCGCCAGCGTTGCCGCTCTTCGCGAGTTTATCAATGGCAGCGCCGCCGGGATAGCCGAAGCCGTAATGTTTGGAAACCTTGTCAAAGGCTTCTCCCACGGCATCGTCAATTGTAGTTCCAAGTATCGTTATGTTGTCAAAGTCGTCAGCGCGGCAGATTATGCTGTGCCCGCCAGAGACAAGTAATCCCAAAAAGGGATAGAGTATTTCCGCTCCCGAATTCGCGCCCGAATCCGAATCACCTGGGTATTTCAGCCCGGGGGCATAGAGATGGGCAAGCATGTGATCCACGGCGATAAAAGGTATGCCCCTGCCCCAGGCAAACGCCTTGGCGAAATTGAGTCCCACAAGAAGCGAACCCAAAAGCCCGGGATGGGCTGTCACGGCAGCCGCATCCACGTCCGCGGCCTTAAGGGAAGCAGAGTTCAGGGCTTCCTGTACAACCGCGCTTATCCATTCCGTATGCATCCTGGAAGCAATCTCCGGAACTACTCCGTTATACGCCGCGTGAAACGGTATCTGGGTAGCCACTACGCTGGAGAGTATATTTCTGCCGTCTTCCACTACGGCTGCCGCGCATTCATCGCAGGATGTTTCTATGCCCAGTACCTTCATAACCCTTTTCCGTTGATTAACTTTGACACCGAAGAAAATGCGTAACCCCGCCTGCTTAGATCCGGAAACATTTCCGAAAGAAGCGGCGCAAGGAGAGGCGACCAAACATGGCCTATCATAATAGCGGAACCCTTCTGCTCGGCTCTTTGCAAAGCTGTGTTGATATATCCAATCATCGATTCCCTTTCCTGAACATTATCCAAAAAAACATCCCTTTCGCCGATAAACATTCCCATCTTTTGGGCGGCTCTGGGAACCGCGGTTTCCGCGGTAGTTCGTGAATCGCAGAACATTATTCCCCGTTCCCTGCACAGGGCAAGTATTATTTCCATTGCCTGTTCATCCATGGTAACGCGTGAACCTTCGTGGTTATTGATCCCTGCCACAGGGCCTACCTCGTTAAGGTTCCGTGTAATTATAGCCCTTATTTCATCCCTGCTCATTCCCGCCATAATTGCGCCGGGACCGGGATCATGCCCCGCTATAGACTCCATTGGCTGATGAAGAAAAACCTCTTTGCCCGCGGCCCTTATGCGCCGTGCTGCCTCCGCCGAATAAGACAATCCCGGCAGAACCGCTATGGTCATGGGCCCGGGAAATTTCAGGAAAGGTTCAAGATCGCGCAGGTTATGCCCCGCGTCATCTATTAGAAAAACCAAAGTACCCTTTGCGGTTACGGAAGAACGTTCCGGAACAGCGCCAGAAGTCTGCGAAACCACGGGCAAATTCCGGCTTTCAACCGTCCGCGTTTCCGTAACAGGCGTTGTCTTCTCCGCCTGTGGTAATGCCCTCGCCGGCTGCGGCGCCGGGGCGGACGTTGATTTTATCGCTGGCTGCGGCGCCGGCTGTGCCGCTGGTTGCGGCGCCGGGGCAGGCGTTGATTTTACCGCCGACTGCTGCGTTCCTGGCGGCTCAATCGGCGCAGGCTCGCTCTTTATATCAGGCGCAATTTTTTCTACCGGCGCTTCTTCGGCCGGAAACGACTCCACAGCCGTATTCGGCGCCTGACCGGCCGCGAGCGAAGAAGACCTGTTTGCGCGCAGAAATACCACTGCCATAGAAATAACAACCGCCGTCAACACCAGAAGCGCGGCTACCGCGACAGCATGCATCCTGTCCTTTTTGTTAATCTTTTTACGCTTTTTCTTTTTTTGCGGAGCTTTTGCCCCCGCTTCTCTTACAGCTTTGGCCCGCGGTTTTTTATACGGCATTATAATAGTATATCGGTAAAATTATGATTTGTCGCTGAGTTCGTAAGATAAAAAGCCGGAACAATTCCCGGCTGAGGGCGGGAGAGCGCCGCCTCTAAAACTTTGGGGAATCCGGTTCCGAAGCCCTCTGACCATTTAAGTCTTCATGCAAAGATTAATCCTCAAGGATTTACTCTTAAATGGTCAGTCATTGGTTACACTTTAGAGAAAATGATTCTCTCCGTTGTCTCCTACACCGGGGAGTCCAAACATGTTTTCGATGCAGCGCTCTCCCGCTCTCCGCCGGCATTATTATGGCTATTTATATTACAAGACAATGGCAGATTAGTATTTTTTCATATACTGAAAAGGGAATATTTATATTGTATCAGCAGTGAATCTATCTTAAGTTAAATATATATTGCTGCCTTCCCCCCCCAATGAAAAACTCGATATGCTGCTGTTTTATTTAACTATAAACCGGAGAATGCCCAGCGGAAGGCAGTAGCGGCAATATATTTTACTTAAAAGTGTTTAGGCAGAGGTGGAGGCAATTTCTTTACAAATCAACTCATCAATGATCTGGGCAAGGCTCTTTTGATCTGCGGCCGCTCTTGTTAAAAGGTAATTTACAGACAGATTGGTCAACCCTAGCAGGCGCATTTCCCGCTGACTCAGAAACCCGGTACCATTAGACCCAAGTTTTGGGACTGTGCGAGTCAGTTCCTCGTCAAGAGCATCATATTCTTTATCAGTCATATCAGTATATACAGACATCGTTTCCTCCTACGGCGTTAATTGATTGACAATTCCATTTCGGCTGACCATTGCATGAAAAACCTTTATTGCATCGTCGCTAATGGGGTTATAGAAGACTTCAATTGGATTGCCTGCCCTATTGAAGCCAATGAAAGCGAATTTATCTTTATAGTTTTCTAGCGGGCCTTCATAAATTCTGGTCTCATAAGCATGTAAAATATCTTCCCGGGTTATCCCGTGTTTAAATGCCGAAGATACAAATACAATTTCAGGCTCCATATTCAAAATATACTATTAATCATAGATATTATCAATAATTAAACTAATATATAAATAAGTTTTTTTATATACTGAAAAGGGAATATTTATATTGTATCAGCAGTGAATCTATCTTAAGTTAAATATATATTGCTGCCTTTCCCCTATGAAAAATTCGATATGCCAATGTTTTATTTAACAATAAACCGGAGAATGCCCAGCTGAAGGCAGGAGCGGCAGAGGCAGACCCGACTATCTTGCGACATGCGAGAAAACTGGGGTAATAAACCCCCGCCTTTGTGTCGAGCAAGCTGGGCCAAAAGCCAGAGGCTTTTGTCCGGCTTGCGCACAAAGGCGTGTCAAAAATGCACGGAGCAAGCAGGAAGGGCTGCCTTTGCCGCTGCCGCTTTCCGCCGGGGTTTATTCGTATATTTATATAATTAACTCAGCGGCAAATCAGCGTTTTTCTTTAACTTTTTCTTTTTCCTTGGCGATTTTTGCGTCGAGTTTGTCCATTAACTTGTCTATGGCGGGATTAAGTTCGAAGTTTTTCTCTTTCAGATGAATGGAAACCCCCCAGCGAAAGTTTACTGTTACCTCGGCGGAAAAGTCTTTGTCCTTGGTAAGGGTAAACAGGAGATCCACAATCATGTTTTCTGCGTTGGGGATGCGGTCGATTTTTTTTTCAAGATATTCTTTGGTATCGTCTCTAAGTGAAAAATGTACTGCTTTAATTTCGGTGTTCATAAAAACCTCCTATCATCTGTTATATGAAGTATCCAGATCCAGTTCGTTCCGGTACTTTGCCACGGTTCGCCGGGCCAGGGTTATTCCCTGTTTCGCAAGAAGCTCGGTAATGTCTTTATCGGAAAGACTTTTGTCTTCTGACTCGATAATCTCCTTGATGGTTTGTTTTACACCCTCCTTCGAGAATCCGGAACCCCCGGAACCTGTTCCCGTTATTGAATTGGAAAAGAAATGACGTAGTTCAAAAATGCCCCATTCGGTCTGCAGATATTTGCCGTTTGCCGTGCGGGATACCGTAGTCTCATGCATGGCGAGTTCCCGGGCAATGTCGCTCAGTGTAAGCGGGGCAAGATACTTTGGCCCGCTGTCAAAAAACGAACGCTGGAATTCGACGACTGCCCGTGCCACTTTCAGCAGGGTATGGTTTCTCTGATTGATGGAATTGATAAACCACCGGGCTTCATTTATATTCTGCTGTGCAAAATCGCGGACTGGCCGGCTGAACTTTCTTCTCTCTCTGGCAGACACGGTTATGCGGCTGGTAACACGCCTCTCGGAAACACGCCTGTCGCTGATATTACCCGCTGCCAGCTTCATAAAAAAGTGATTAATACCCAAAACCGGAATTTCTTCTTCATTAAGAATTATTATAAATTCCCCTTCCTTTTTGATAACCTGCAAGTCGGGAATTACATAACGGGTATCTCCACTGGAAAAAGATCTGCCGGGAAAGGGTGAAAGCTCTTTTATTCTCTCAAACATTTCTTCGACATCATCTTCGGTAGAACCCATCTTCTTCGCGACCTCGGCAATCTTTCCTTTTTCCAGAAGCTCAAGGTACGAGAGGGCTTTTATAATACCCTTGGGGGCTCCGGGAAGCAGCGCTGCCTGTACCTGAAGTGACTCACTGAAATCCCCGGTGCATGTCCCTACAGGTTCAAGGCGCCTGACTACTTCAACGGCCTTGTACACGGTTTTACTGTCGACACCGCTTAAAAGATCATTTACCGGCGCCTTGTTAAAGCCGTCCTCGTTAAGGTTGCGGATTAAAAGCTCACAGGCGTGCCGCATGCCTGTGCTTAGAGGTTCAAGCTGTAATTGCCAAAGCAAATGTTCCTGAAGGGTTTCCGGCTTGGAAAGCGCCCCTTCTATAAAACGCTGTCTGGCGTCCGAAGCCGCTTCCCCGCCCCTGCTTATAAAGGGTGAATCGGGACTGCCATCAAAATATTCTTCTTCTTTTTCGGGATTTATCGCTTCTTCCAGGGACACTGTGGAACGATCTTCCAGAACCTCCAACGCGGGGTTTCTTTCCAGTTCCTCGGAGATTTTTTCCCTTAAATCCATTACGGAAAGTTCCATCAGTTTGATGGACTGATATATCATCGGGTTCATAATGGACTTCTGGCTCTGAAACATAGACGGACGCTGAAGTTGCATACTAAAACTATTATTCTATAGCGGCGATTTGTCAAGAATGATTATCACAATATCTGCAATCTCATGATATAATGTTACTGAATAAATGGGTAACTATCTGACCAGGCTTCCTATCATTCTGGGGCTCGTCTTTTTCTCCTGCACAAGCCTGCCAAAGGTTGCAGATATTGACGAAGAAACACAAATCCCTGCAATATCTGCAATACCCGCAGTCCCGGACCTTGTAATTATCCCGCAAAAGGTTGACAATTTTTTAACAATTGTCGCCGTGGGAGACAATTTATACCATGAAATAATGATTCGATCCGGGGAAGATGGGGAATATGAACCTTCTTATCGGGAAATAAAAGCGCTGGTGAAAGCCTCGGATATTGCCTTTATCAATCAGGAGACTCTTCTTGCCGGAGAGACTTACGGATTCTCGGGCTATCCGCAATTCAATACGCCGCAAAAAGTTGGAATCGCCATCGCGGCCACCGGGTTTAATGTGGTGAATCACGCGAGTAACCATATAATGGACAAGGGAAAAGACGCGGTTTTTGCCACCATGGATTTCTGGGATACGATCCCGGATGTAAAAATCCTCGGCATACACCGTTCCGAAGAAGAGCGGAACCTTCCCGTTCTTGTGGAAAAGAACGATATCACGATCGGGTTCCTCTCCTATACCTACGGAACCAACGCAATTCCCCTTCCCAAAGACAGTCCATACCTAGTGTCACTGATCAATACGGAAATAATGGCAAAGGAAATTGACGCGCTCCGCCCTCTTTGCGAATTTCTCATTGTCTCCATGCATTGGGGGGAAGAGTACAGTTACGAATACAATAAGCAGCAGAAAAATCTTGCCGCTTTTCTTGCCGAACACCTGGTTGACCTTGTTATCGGCCACCATCCCCATGTAATTCAGCCGATAGAATACATTGAAAGGCCGGACGGAAAGCTCATGCTCTGTTATTATTCCCTGGGAAATCTGATCTCGGCTCAAACCCAAACCCGGACCATGCTGGGGGCAATGGCGTACATTAAATTAAGAAAAACTTTGGAGCCAAACGGAGAAGCGGCCATCGAATTTTTTGATGTGGGGGCTATACCGCTTGTAACACATTTTGAAAGAAATTTATCAGGCTTAATGGTTTATCCGCTTTATACCTACACAGAGGAACTGGCGGAAAAACACTGGCGAAAAACCGCGCAAAGCGAATTTTCCATGGACTACTTAAATGATCTAACAACGAAAATATTTGGAGACAAAGAAATACGGCGGAATCCGTTCGAGTAAATGTTTATCTGTAAATAATAATTTCTAAAAACTAAAAGCGGCTCTTAAACGGAAGCCGCGCTTGTATCTATAACGCTTTTCTTGCCGTGTTTTATGGCTGCCTTGCAGGTCTTGCAAATCTTGACCTTTTTCTCCCCCGCATCCTGTTCATAGAGGATTTTTACATTATTTCTTTTGCAGACCGGGCACTCACCCCTGCCGTGGGAAACCAGTTCCCTAATTCCTTTTCCTCTGTGGGCCTTGGCCATTTATTTCTTCTCCTCTTTGGCAGCGGTTTTCTCTTTGTCCTTATCTTTATCTTTTTCCTTTTCTTTTTCCTTTTCTTTTTTGGCTTCCTTCTTGGCCTTCTTGTCAGAAGCCTTATCGGTATTCAACTTGTAGTCGACCAGTTCAAGAATAACAATTTCCGAAGCATCGCCGGGGCGTTCCCCCAGTTTGATGATCCTGGTATATCCGCCCGGTCTTTCCTTCATGCGCTTGGCAATATCATTAAAAAGCTTCGCCACTATGCCTTCATCAAAGAGACGGGTCGATACTATTCTGCGATTATGAACACTGTCCAGCTTCGCGCGTGTTATAAGCTTCTCGGCGCTCCGTTTGATTTCCAGCGCTTTTGCCTTTGTGGTTCTGATCCTTTCGTATCTGAACAGGGATGTGACCATATTACGATGCAGAGCTTTTCTGTGGGCGGCCATCCGCTCCAGGGGATTAAAGCCTCTCCTATGCTTCATCTTCAGCTTCCTTTTGGGACTTTACCCTGACCGCGTTCTTAAGCACGTTCATGTCGGTAATCCCCAGGCTTAAATTCCACTCCTTGAGTTTTTCCTTGATCTCCTGAAGGGATTTTTTCCCGAAATTACGGGTTTTGGCGATGTCATCTTC
>Ga0123353_10018167_pt1 | contig 10382 bp, 14 predicted proteins | sample TergutLab28metaG_3_FD_92763 | JGI IMG/M metagenome (GOLD analysis project Ga0123353, IMG submission 92763) | Labiotermes labralis P3 segment gut microbial communities from Petit-Saut dam, French Guiana - Lab288 P3 | ecosystem: Host-associated > Arthropoda: Insects > Digestive system > Gut ...
ACGCTTTATATGAAGAGGCAATTTTAAAAGGAAGGCTCATTGCAAAAGGTTTCCTAAAAGACAATTTCATAAAATCGAAATATGCAGGTTGCTACTTTATCGGACCAACTGGCGGGTTAATAGATAAGATAAAAGAGGCTAATAGTTCTATGCTACGCATTAAATATGGGTTTTCGACTTATCAACACGAAGCAAACAAATTGACAGGATTAGATTTTAAAGACATTTGCAGGTTGCAAGCAGAGGAAAAACTGATTGCAGAGGGTTATGGCTTAAACTTCTCAAGCGAACCCGCAAACCAATATGGCAACACAGAAAGAGAACAAAACGAAAAAGTGAACAAAGAAAATGGAGTGGATAATGATGTTGAATAGAAATTACCCTCTGTCATTGCGAGGCACATCCCTGCCATTGCGGGGTACGAAGCAATCAAGGGGATTAAGGGGTGGTTGAGAATACTAAATGAGAGTAAATCTATTACAAAGCAAGGGATAATATGAGTTTTGAATTAACAGATTTGCATAGGACGAGAGTGAATTTAATAAAAACAGCCCTAACAGAAATGAGAGATACTTTTAAAAGAGGAACTGTAACTAATGAAATTGTTTGCTTTTTATATGCCATTGCAAGACAAGAAAGTGATTGGGTGCATCGAAAACAAAACCCTACTGGACCTGCAAGAGGTTTTTGGCAGTTTGAACCAGGGCTTAATAAAGGAATAGATGATGTTTTAACAAATGATTGGACACGAAAAACTGCCAATGAAGTATGTAAAGAATATGTCAAAAATTCCCCAACATTAGATGTTGATTGGGCTGAATTAAGTAGAAATACAAAAAGAGAATTAGTTGGTCAAATGTTCGAATTATCAGAATTCGATAATATAGCAGTTATGTTTGCAAGATTGTATTTTTTACCAATAGGTAACACCAGATCCCCGTTACCCGCTTTGCCATACATTGATGAAGATGACTGGGAACATGCTTGGGATTCATATAGGAATCGATGGAGGTGGAGCCAATATAATGAACCACATTCTCAAAGATATAAAGATAATGAAAAAAAATGGAAAGAGACATCTTGGAAAGAAGCTGTTAATGTAATGAAAGCAATCAATTAGTTACGATTTTTGCATTAATAATTATTGTTTCTTCGAAGTCGGAATTTGGAAAGTTTTTGAAAGCATACATATTGCTGATGATAGTTACTTGATTTTTTAACGATAATTTTAAGAATTTTTCAAGTTCTGTATTCCAATAACAATTAATGGTAACTATAGAATCTGAATAATGTCCTTTAAATTTCATTATTAAATATTGCAACCCCTCATTAATTTCTAAATAGAATATTTCACCCGTTACTTTAATTAAATTATCGAATTCTATCCAGGTTGTGTCATTTTCTTTACGCACCTTTTCTGCCTCTCTTGTCAGCTCTTCTGCTGTGTATTTAATTGGTTGAATATCATCTGATTTGAGCATTCCTATTATGCAACAAAACAAAAATAGAATCATTATCTTTTTCATCGGTCCTCCGTGTAATCTATATAACAAAAAAATAATAATTTGTTACTTTTTTTCAATATGTTTGTTTATATATTATCGAGATAAAAATGAATAAAGAATTACAATTTTTAATATATAACACTCCAACGGAAAGCATAACTATTGATGTAGTGGTTAAAGATGAGACTATATGGTTGTCACAAAAAGCGATGGGGATTTTATTTAGTTGTTCTGTTGATAATATTGCACTTCATTTAAAAAATATTTATCAATCAGAAGAATTAATTGAAAATCGAACTTCCGAGAAATTCTCGGTAGTTCAAAAAGAAGGTAATAGAAATGTCACAAGAGAAATGTTTTGGTATAATCTCGATGCCATCATTTCAGTCGGTTACCGTGTCAACTCCTCAAAAGCTACTCAATTTCGCATTTGGGCAACAAAAACTTTAAAAGAATTTATTACTAAAGGTTTTGTTTTAGATGATGTAAGATTGAAACAAGGACAATCAATTTATAGTAAAGACTTGTTTCAAGAGCTATTGGAACGAATCCGTTCAATCAGAGCAAGCGAAAGAAGAATATATCAACAAATAACTGATATATTTGCAGAGTGTTGTATTGATTATTACCCAAACTCAAAAGAAACGAATGATTTTTTTGCAATGATACAAAATAAATTCCATTTTGCGATTACAGGTAAAACTGCATCAGAGTTAATATTTTCAAATGTGGATAGAAACAAGGAGAACATGGGACTTAAAACATGGAAAAACTCACCCAGTGGTAGAATACTTAAATCAGATGTAAATAACGCTAAAAATGTTTTATCGATTGAACAAATAAAAGAGTTAGAGCGAACAATTTCGGGATATTTTGACTATTTAGAGAGATTAATAGAAAATAAAAACTCATTCACGATGAAACAATTCATGGAAAGTGTTGATAAATATTTAAATTTCTTAGATTATAAAATACTGCATAATAGAGGAACTATCTCAAGAGAAGAAGCTGATAAAAAAGCATTTCAAGAATACGAAGAATTTAACAAAACTCAAAAAATACTTTCAGATTTTGATAAACAGTTATCGAAAAAAAAATAAAAAGATAATATTTTTCATTTAACATAATTATTAGCGGGGTTCTTTCCAACCCCGCTTTTTTATTTTCAAATTGTGCTACAATTGTTTTCTTGATTTTTTTATGTATATTTTAAAAAGTGGCAATTAATGGTAATTACGAATTACAATTTTGAATTACGATTTTTTATAAGGATGTTGATTATGGATTTTAAATTAAATTACACCACACCCCTGCCCCTCTGGTAGAGGGGAATTGATATTGAACGGCTTCGCCGATGTAATTCTTTTCTGGATTGCTTCGCAAGCTCGCAATGACAGTGGGGGTTATAAGGAATTTTAACAAGGAGAGATTATGTCAGATAGAATACCAACAACGATTTTAAAGGTGATTTCAAGGAATAGATGGGCAATGCTTGAAGAGTATTTGCATAAAATGGTGAGTATTGTCAAGCGGGAAAGCCATGACATTGATGCGGTTTTGTCAAGTTCAGCAGTAAGACGAGAGAGTGGTTTATTAACAACAAAAGATGGCGTTGCAATCTTGAATGTTGGAGGCGTGATTATGCCTTATGCAAGTTTATTCACCGAGATTTCAGGTGCAGTTTCGATTGAGACATTAGCATTGAGGTTTGGTGAGGCAATCAGAGACAACAAAGTGAAAGCAATTATTCTCTCGGTTGATAGCCCTGGGGGTGACATTAACTCCGTAAACGAGTTTTCAAAACTAATCTACGAAAGCAGGCACATAAAACCCATTATTGCATATGTATCAGCGATGTCTTGCAGTGCTGCGTATTGGATAAGTTCAGCTTGCTCACATATTGTTGCCGATGAAACCGCTGTATTAGGAAGTATTGGGGTGATTGCTACTGCTCAAAAGAATAATGAGGACGATGAGACCATCGAAATTGTCAGTTCTCAAAGCCCATATAAGAGACTTGATGTGTCGACAGACGAAGGCAAAGGAATAATTCAAAAAGAAATTAACGCTCTTTGTGACATATTTATCGAAAAGGTTGCATTATATCGAAATAAAACTACCGATTATGTCGCAAAAGAGTTTGGTGAAGGGGGAACGATGCTTGCCCGCCAAGCCGTTAAAAAAGGTATGGCAGACGAAATCGATTCGCTTGAAGGAATAATAACTAAATTAAATAAAGGAGGCTTGAAAATGGCTGGAACAAAAGCAGAAGACATTGTTGACGAAAAAGACAAGGAAGAAGAAATCGAAAAAGTAGTCAAAGACGATGACAAAGACAAAGATTGCAAAGATGCAATTGACGAAACAGAAGAAGAAAAAGAAGAAAAGGAAACCAAAACAAATAAAAAAGATGCAAGTGTGAACTTATATATGAAAGGTGTCCAAGACGAACGCAAAAGAATTGAGGCATTAATAGATATAAGCCCTATTCAAGGTATGACAGACTTAATTAAAAATGCTATGTTTAAAGAACCAATAACTGCGGGTGATCTGGCGGTGCAAATTCTGAAAGCAGAAAGAGAACAACAACAAGAAATGCTTGATAAGTACAAAGCCGATGCGGGAAATATTCCCAATATTCAGCGTAGCTCTGGTTCTGATTTAAAACAAGAAGCTATTAAACATCAACAAAGTGTAGATTTATTTAAAAAATCAATCAAAGGAGAATAAAAATGGTTCAAGAAATATTAGGTGTTGACCATATTGGGGAACAAACAAATCAAAGCATATTTGCAAGTGATTTCCCCGTAAAACAAAAACCAGTTATAGCAAAAGAGGATTTACTTCGTGGAAGCGTAGTAAAGAAAAATTCAGACAACACAGTTAGTTTAGTTTCGATTGGAGATGCAACCACAGACCCAGACATAATTTATGGTGTTTTAATTCGTGACAGAAAAGCAGGTGAAACGGGAATGGCTTGGGTAACAGGTGATTTTATTGGAAGTCAACTTACTTTCGGTTCGGGAACTTGGCAAGCATGGGATGATATACTTCGTGAAAACTATGCACCAATCATATTTTCAGAAGGTGCAAATTAATTAGGAGGTTTAAATGGAAGGATACAAAGAAAACATAAACATAAGAAAAATGATGATTGACGGGGTTCAAAATGAACTTCCACAACACGATTTCTTGGAAAAAACATTTATTTCTGGTAGAATAATGCATGAAACCACAAAAGTTGAATGGGATAAAAAAACAGATAGTAGAGCGATTGCAAAGTTTGTCAGTCGTGACAGTGATGGCGTTGTTGTCCAACATGGAAGTTTCGACACCTACACAACCGCACCTGCTTATATATTTGAAAAAATGCTGTTCACACCCGACCTGGCAGAGAATAGGGCTTTTGGGTTAAACCAATATCAAGCGATGTCAAACGAACAAAAAATAACTTTAATGGTTGCAGAAGCTTGGAAATCACTAAGGACAAGAGCAGCTCGTAAAAGAGAGCAAATGGTTGCAGAAGCACTCTATACAGGAAAGGTTCAAGCAGTCGGTGTTGGAACTAATGGCGTGGTTGATTTCGATTATAAACCCGATAATATCATTACATTAACAGGAACAGGTGCTTGGGACGGAACGGCAAGTGACCCATTTAAAGATTTAGATAAATGGTGTATTGCAAGACAAAAAGCAAGTGGAAAATATCCTAATAAAGTGATAATTTCTCACGATGTGGCTCATGTGTTCCTTGACCATCCAAAAGTAGCAGAATATTTAGACAGAAATAGACAAGATGTGATTGACCTTGAACCAGAATTATTAAGCAATGGCGTTTCAAGAGTTGGAAAATTCAGACTATATTCTGGAACTATTACTGTTTATATTTACAACGAATGGTATGACCACCCCGACACAGGACTTTTAACACCAATGGTGCCAAACGGAACAGTGTTATTGGGTTATAGCGGAAGTGACGCACAAAACGAAATGCACTATGGCTATATTAATAACTTTAATGCAAATTTAAGAGCAATGCCCGAATTTCCAAACGCATGGATATCAGAAGATGGTAGAAAACAATGGATAACGCTTGAATCAGCTCCAATGGTAGCACTTCGCAGACCAGAACTTTTCACAGTTGCTCATGTTCTCAATAGTCCGTTTGATGTTTAAGAAGGGATTATGGTAGTCATTAAATTATTGCGCCCTATTGTTCACGATGGAAAAACGATTAAAACAGGTGAAATAATAGAGTTTGAAAAACAACAAGCGATAAGATTAATTAAAATCGGAACTGCTGAATTGATGGAATCAGATGTTGGTGATTATCATGTAGAAATACCAATCGAAACAACAGGCCCTCGCTATGGTGAACTTGACACAAGCGAAGATTTTGATGAATTAATTGCAAAAGCCAATCGAATGACGAACGAACAATTAAGACGAGAATTAGCAGGGCTTGGTGTTCCTTATCGACCAGCAGACAATAAAGTGACATTAATTGCATTATATACCCGTGCGGTTATGGAGGCATAATGACCAGTTTCAAAGAGCAAGTTAAAAAAGATATAGAAAATATATTCCAAAATCAAAATGAATTTGGTTTAACTTGCTCATGGAATGGTCAAGAATTGCGTTATAACCCTGATGTCCGTGTTATGTCACAAGAATATGAAACACAAGCAGTCAATAATGACAGACAGGTTTTAATATGTGATATAAGTGATTTAGTAGTAATTCCTAAAGTTGCAGAAAGGGTTGATTTTAACGGCGATTTATGGTTCGTTGTTGATGTAAAAATACAAGAACCGTTTGTTGTCGTCAAGATTGAAAGGAGCATCTCATGATAAATATAACTGCTGATTTAATAAACCATAAAGATTTCCAGCTGTGTCTTGAAAAGATGCCAGAAAGGTTTACAGATGTTTTATTAGTTTCACTTAACAAAGCGGCTGTTACCTTTAATTCGATTACTAAAAAGGAAACAATGAAAAAATGGAACCTTCCAACAGAAGCAACGAAAAACTATAAGGTTAAAAAGGCAAGTTTGAAAACAGGTTACATGGATGCACAAGTGATTTTAGAAAGCAGTAGAATTAATCCAATGAAATTGTCACCTTCCCAAACAGAACCCATGACTGGTAAAACAACAGGTGGAGTTAGTTTTTATTTGAGAGGTAAACCAAGACCAGAGTCACGAGGTTTTATTGCTAATATTAAAGGAACGGTAAACATGTTTAGAGTTGTTAGAGAGGGAAAAGGTGACGGACCTTATAAAAGAACCAGCACAGGAAAACCAGCGCTTGAAAGAATAACTGTTATGCCAGCACCATTGATGACTATTTCTGAAAAAGAAAATATTGATGAAATGGCACTCGAAAAAGCACAAATTGCGTTCAACAATGAATTTATCGCACAATGTGAGGGTTGGCTAATTACAGAGGGTTTTAAATGAGAACTCCAATTTTTCTGATTAAAGACTTGCAAAACAAACTAAAAGAAACCTTTAAAGATTTTCCGATGCGGGTTGACACAAGAGAGACAACTAAAAAAGAGGAATATAAAAACCCGTCAATTTGGATTGGACAAAGCCCTCCCAAAAAGGCTACTGATGGTGATTCTGCTCCTTTGATTATTATTAGAATTTTGGATAATGATATTAAACCTAATTCTAATAATGTGAGAGTTAGAGAGGTCAAAATTAGTTTGTTATGTTTTGCTTATATAGACGAAAAAATCAATACTGAATTTGACACAGAATCAGGATACATGGATGTCTTAAACATGGTTGATAGAGTGTTTTTAATGCTATGCAATAATCAGTATTATGCTAATAATCACTGGCGGATAGAAGAAACAATAACAAGTAAATTAGGAATAGAAAAAGAAATCGGTGTTTATGAGGGCGGGTTCCAAAACAGACCCATATTCGGTGGAGTTGTATTGGCAACTTTCACAAGCGATGGAATTAAAACACCAACAACAATTATACAATAATAGAGAGGTAAAAATGTCAAATAAGACACTAAAAGATAAAATAGAACCTATTATAGAACCCGTAACAGAGTTAAAAGCAGAGATTAAAAACTCTGATATAACAAATAAAACGGTTATGTATTTAGGAATACCAATCGTTGAACGAGACGCTCTTGGCGGTGTTTTGTTTCAATTAGATTATGGTCGAATATTCAATAATGGACTTCCTGTTGAAGTGATTGAGCGTTTAAAAGTCGATAAAGACTTAAAGAAAATGTTCGTTCCAATTGCAGAAGTTCCCGCTGTTATGAAACAATTAACAATACCTGATTCGAGATATTCGTTAATTATTAAAGAATTAAAAAAGAAATATGTTAAAACAAGGAGGGTGTAAATGGCTTTTTTTCACGGCGTTAAATATAGCGAAGTTCCAACAAGTTTAATTCCACCAGTCAGAGTGAACGCTTCACTTCCTTTTGTGGTGGGACCTGCTCCAATTCATAGACTTTCACCAGAGTTACAAGAAAAGGTTAAGCCCGGCGGAATGTCTTTGATTTTTAGCAATGCAGAAGCGACAGAAGTCTTTGGCATTGAAGCAAGTAAAGACGACAAACAAAAATGGGGTTTAAGCGGGTTTGTGTATAACAAGTTCACGCTTTTTAATCAGTCACCTACAATAATGGTGAATATCTTTGACCCCGAAACACATAAAACACAAGTAACAGGCGAAGTGACAAGTTGGGTTGATTTACAGTGTTCACTTGCAAACACTGATATAATTGGCGAATTATCACTTATCAGAAACTCAATTCCATATCAAGAAGATGTCGATTTCACCTTTAATAGAATTACGGGATTAGTGACTGCAATACCAGGTTCAACGCTCGCAACAGCAATTTCAACAAGTCAAGTGATAACCGCTACATACACCTTTGCAGACACTTCAAAAATCACAGCGACTGATTATATCGGCGGTTATGATATTGTCACGGGAAAATCTACGGGTTTGGAACTGATAAACTCTGCATTCCCTAAATTTAGGATGATGCCGGGCATTATCAGATGCACAACCCCTGACCCTGTGGTGTCAATGATAGCAGTTGCTAAATCAAAGAATATAAACAGTGTATTCAATGCAGTTGTCTTTGCTGATTTATCAGATACAGAAGTAACGCAATACACCGATGTTCCCGCTTATAAAAACGATAATAACCTTGTTGACCCGAATTTATATCTTTGTTGGCCTCGTGTAAAACTTGGCGAAGATAGTCTTTCAATGGCTGACCAAGCCTCTTGCATTATGTCACGAGTTGACGCAAATAATAATGACATACCCTTTGCAAGCCCTTCAAACAAGAACTTACAATGTCAAAGTGCTATTGTTGGAAACAGCGAATTATGGCTTGATTTAGCAAAAGCAAACTATCTTAATAGTAATGGCATAACCACCGCTTTAAACTTCACCAATGGATGGGTTTTATGGGGAAATCGAACAGGAACCTATCCCGGCACGACAGACCCGAAAGATGTGTTTATTTCAAACAGACGGATGATGGTTTGGTATGGCAACCAACTTGTTTTGAAATGGTTCCAAAAGGTTGACTTCCCGATTAATAGAAGACTCATTCAAACGATTTTAAACAGTGAGGGCATATTCATTAATTCGTTGCAGTCGCAAGGAGCCATCACTGGCGGAAGGATTGAATTTAACGACACTGAAAACCCTTTAACCGATTTAATGGATGGCAAAATCACTTTCCATGTGTTCTTAGGGCTTGTGGCTCCCGCAGAAGAGATAAATTTCATGTTGGAATTTGACCCTTCCTATTTGGAAACACTGTTTAGTTAAAAGGAGATAAAAATGGCAAATACAAGAGCACGCAGAATAAATAACTATGAAGTTTACCTTGACGGAACGAGACTTCTTGGCACCGTTTCAGCAGAGCTTCCAAACCCACAATTTATTACGCAAGAAACAAAAGGAGCAGGGATATCGGGTTCGCTTGATGTCCCCGTTGTGGGCAATATCCAAAACATGACCGCCAAACTCACATGGCATGTGGCAATGGACGAAATCAGAGAGTTACTCGTTCAAAAATATCACCACATTGAATTATGGAGTAGTATTGAGTCAATCGACCCCGCTACTGGCGAGTTTATCAACACACAGCAAAAGGTTGTTTTGAGAGCATGTCCACTTGGCGTAAATTTAGGGCAACTTGCACCCGCCGATTTACAGAATGTGGAAATGGATTTCAATGTTTCCTATATGAAATGGGTTATTGGTAACAACGAATATTGCGAAATTGACCCGTTTAATATGATTTATCGGGTTTATGGGCAAGATTTCCTTTCGCAAGTTAGAGGTAATTTAGGATTATGATTGAACAAACCTTAAATGAAACAGCAGTTGATGAAAGCCCTATTGAAAGCGTGAAAGACACTTCTGAAATATTAGAAAAGTTGCAAAACATTGATGTTTCAGATGTTAAAACATACATTTTAAAGAAACCGATTACGGTCGGCGGGAAAACATATTGTCAATTTAAGGTTGATTTTGATAGCATTAAAAGTAGTCAATTAAGGACTATTTCGAGGCGTCCTGGATTAATTTCGCAGGACGCTCCTTTTTATGAACTATCAAAAACATACCAAGAATTAGTGGTGTCGCTCGCTACAAATACACCCGTGCAAGTGATTAGCGAGTTATATAGTGCCGATTGGACAGCATTAACTGTGATGGCACAGGTTTTTTTGTTAGGGTCGGCTTCGGAAGCGTTGAGTCAATAATGAAAGTGTGTGTGTGGCTTGCACGCAATACATACACACCGATTGGCTTTTTTTTGGAGTTACCCTTAATGGAACTGGGCGAATGGGTTGATGTGGTCAACAAACAGA
>Ga0123353_10018168_pt1 | contig 10382 bp, 3 predicted proteins | sample TergutLab28metaG_3_FD_92763 | JGI IMG/M metagenome (GOLD analysis project Ga0123353, IMG submission 92763) | Labiotermes labralis P3 segment gut microbial communities from Petit-Saut dam, French Guiana - Lab288 P3 | ecosystem: Host-associated > Arthropoda: Insects > Digestive system > Gut ...
GGTGTGCGTCTCCGTCCGCCCGTCGGGGTGCTCCACGGACTTGAGCAGGCCGGCGGACGCTGTGCTGCCCGGCGCGTAGTAGGTATGGACGGTCGCCAGGCTGCCCGCCGCGAACGGCGCGGCATCCGCCGACGCCGCGCGCGACTCGATCTCCACCGCCTCGCCCGCCGCGTTGCGCGTGTAGGCGTAGTGCGTCCGCGAGACCGGCACGCCGCCGATGGACCGCGTCACCGCGCGAGGCCGGCGGTCGCCCGCCGCCGCCACGTCGCCCGGGTGGACCGGGGCATACGAGTAGGTTGTCCTCACGCTCTGGGGGGAGCCCGGCGGCGCGTCGAGCCAGCCGGCCGCCACCGACGCCGTGGTGCCGTCCGCGTTGTACTCGTAGCCGGCCCAGCTCCCGTCCGAGCCCGTGCGGGCCTTGACGCGCCCGAAGTTCACGCCGTCCGCCGCCGCGTCGCCGTAACGGGTGATGACATTCGTGAAGGCGCCGCCGCCCCGCTCGGACACCTCCCGCACCACGCGGTAGGCGTGCCCCATGCGCTCAAAAAGCTGCTCGCGCTGGTTCAGCACCCTGTTGCCCGCGGCGAGGTCCCCCCTGGTCATCAGGAACGACCCCCTGTCCTCCGCCCAGTCGTTGCGCATCATCTCGCGCGCCAGCCCGCCGGCCTTCTCCAGCTCCCACGAGTCCGAGCCGGCCGCGTAGGTGAAGACGGAGACGTCCTCGTGCGCCCCCGTGCGCCGCGTGACCCTGATCGTGTTGTTTGTCCCCGGGTTGGGGTTGTCCAGCGTCCAGACGCGCATCGGCCTCGCCCCCGGCAGGATGGCGTAGCGGCCCGAGGCGCCGGGCGCGGCGGAGACGTCGCCCGGGTGGTAGAAGCTGACGGAGTAGCCCTCCGCCGGCTCCGCGAGCATGGTCACGTCCGCGAGGCAGGAGGGCGACATGACCTGGCGGATGTTGCGGGAGGCGTCGAACACGATCGCCGCGCCCATCGTCCCCGGCGTCTCCTCGCGCCCCTGCGGGCCGGTGAGGGAAAGCAGGGAGAGGTACTCCGGGCGGTGGCGCGCGGCGGAGAATCGGTAGCGCGAGCCGTCGCCGGGGTAGAGGTCGTAGTAGGCCGGGTCCGCGGCTGTCGACCAGCCCTCCGCGTCGGACATGACGAGGCGCTGGTCGGCGCTGCCGACCAGCGGCACGCCGACCGCGTCGCCGTCCGCGAACTGGAACGTCACCGTCTCGCCCCTCATGCCGGTGGAGGAGACGCGGCGCGGGAGGCCGGCGGGCGTGTCCTCGGAGGAGGTGCGGCGCAGGGTGTAGCCGAAGATGTAGCGCAGCCTCGCGGGCGTGTAGGTGTCGGGGGAGGGCTCGAGCACCTTCACGTCGAAGCGCCCCCCGCGGAGCGACGAGCCCGGCGCGAACCCCCCCGTGTATATCCTGACCCACGCGCAGCCCGTGCTCGCGTCGCCGTCGCCCGGGGAGTCCCCGCACGTGTCGCACTCGCTGCACGCGCAGGGGTCGTCGTCCGCGCACTCCAGCTTCTCCTGCAGCTCGACGTTGTTCTCGTCCAGGCCGTCAGCGACCTCCTGCGCGAAAAGCGCAAACGGCACCGGCAGGAACACCAGCGCAAGCAGGGAGGCAAACAGGGAACTGGCGCGGGGAAAGCAGGCGCAAACAGGTGACACGGCTCTCTTCATACACACTCCTCTTTTGAAAATCAGATTTTAACAAAAACGCCCTCCGCACACAAGCATTCCCGGCGGATTATTTTCGTTTTTTTCGGCACTGCCAAATCGCCGCCGGCGCGTCAGCCGCCCGTCCCGTGCCGCTGGAGGACCAGCAGGGCGGCGAGCGCCAGGAAGACGGCCGCCAGCAGGACCTTTGATGGCACGACGTGGCGGCGCGACAGCTCCGCGAGGCGCTGGCTCCTGAACCCTGACGCGGCGAGCAGGAACACGGCGAACAGCGGGACGATGAACATGACGTTGTAGAGCGCCAGCAGCCCCCACACGCGGGCACCCCCGCCCTCCCGGCTGACCATCACGAGCGTCGGCAGGTAGAGCTGCCCCGTGCAGACGCTCTCCAGCACGGTGACACCCGCGCCGCACAGGAACCCCGCCCCGAAGACGGCCGGGCCGCCCCAGCGCTTGACGGCGAACTCGCGGATGCGCCGCTTGACCGGCGCGGGGAGCTGGAGCAGGACGGAGCCGGGGTCGCCCGTCCGCCTGTAGCGCCAGGCGTCGAGGAGGCTCAGCGCGGCGAACACCAGGAGCACGGCGACCGTCCCCCACCCGATGGCCTCGCGGAGCCATCCGACACCGTCCGCCTGCCGCAACGAGTACAGGAGGCCCAGCCCGATGAGGAAATACGTGACGAATGAGGCGAGGCAGAACGACAGCCCCCCGGCAAGCACGGCCCTGCCGCTGCGCCCCCCCAGGGCCAGCAGGCTCGTCAGGAACACGATCGTCGTGAACGCGCACGGGTTCAGCCCGTCCGCGAGCCCCGCGAGGGCTGTCGCGCCGACGGTGAACCGCCGGGCCAGCCGCTCGGCCGCGTTCCCCCCCAGGGGGGCCTCCGCAGGGGGCGGCAAGGCCTCCTGGGGCGGCGACGCGAGGAGCGCGTCGATGGAGGCTATCCCGCGCCGGCGGATCGCGTCCCAGCCCGGGATGACCTCCCGCCCCGCCAGCACCATGTAGATCGGCTCGTTCTCCTTGACCGAGTGCGCCTCGAGGACGGCCAGGAGCCGGAGGAATATCTCGCGCTTATGCGTGTCCAGGACGGTGATGCCCACCCGACCCCCGTAGCGCTCCTCCGCCGCAGGGATGAACCTGCCCCTGAGCAGCTTGCACTCCGCGCACCCCTCCTGCACAAAGAACTCGACCGCCAGGGGCGCGGCCTGCCCCTCCGGGGCGGGCACGGCCGCGTCCGGCACCTCGACCGCCCCCTCCGCCGCGTCCGCCGCCTCCGCCCCGGGGGCGGCCGGCTCGCCGCGCCCGGCGATGGTCAGCTGGATGACGCGGGCATCGGGGTCGACGGAGGAGGTCAGCACGTAGAACGACTTGCTGAACGGGCCCTTGAGCGTGCCGGCCAGCGTGCGCAGCGTGATCTCGGTCGTCTCCCCGGGCTCGACCTGCCGGAGGGAGACCTCGGGGTCGGCGCACCCGCAGGAGTGGCTGACGCTGATGACCTCGACCGGCTCCTCCCCGGTGTTAGCCAGCGTGAACCGCGCGCTCCGGCTCTCCACGTCGGGGAACGCGCCGAGGTTCACGATCGCCGGGCTCGAGGGTGCCAGCACGCCCTTGGAGGAGGGCTGCGCGGCCACCGCCGCGCAGAGGGGGATAAAGGCCGCCAACCATGCGGCGGCGAGCCCGGCAAATACGCCTCGGAGCCCCCCCGTCACTTGCCGCCGCCCTTTGCCGCCCCTATCTTTGCGATCGCGGCTTCGGCGGCCCGCCTGAACATGCGGTCGGAGCCGTCCGCAAGCGGCTCCAGCAGGTGCAGGTCCTCCGTGCCGCCGAGGGTTCCCAGCGCGGCGACTGCGGCAAGCCGGAGCGGTCGGCCGGCGGTGGCATCCTGAAGCAGCGCGCGTATGGGCGGCAGGACCCTCCTGTCTCCAAGCCCCGCCGAGATCTGCAGCGCCGTGATGCGGGAGGCGTCGTGGGCCCCGCCGTCCGCCGCGATCTCCCGCGAGCGGCCGGCAAGGAATTCGCGGATATCCGGGGCAACGGCCTGGTGGTCGCGCAGGGCGATCAGCGCGGTGCCGGCGATGGTCGACTGCGTCTCCCGGGCCGCCTCCTTGAACACGCCGACGATGGCGGGGCGTTCAGCCGCCGGGACTTTCCGGCAGGCGGTGCTCAGGTGCTGGATGCAGTAGTCGCGCCAGCCCACGGCATGGGTGGGGTCACGGTACATGGCGGTCAGGCGGGCGGGCAGCTCCACAGGGTAAACAGACTGGTTCTCAAGCACCGAGCAGACGCTGTCTTTCAGCGCGAGCAGCTCGGAGGCTGTCAGGCCGGGGGCGCTTCGGGCCTCTAGGAAATCCATCAGCTCGGCGACGGCCTCCGGGGGGAGCCTCCGCCCGAGGGAGGTCACGGCTTTCTGGCGGCCGTGGAAGCCCCCCTCGAACACGGGCGCGAGCGCGGGGTCGGCGGCAAGGGCCGTCAGCCCCAGCGCGGCCCCGCAGAGGCAAGCAACGCAACGCAGGGAAGCCGCCGCAGACAGCCGCCCGACCCTTTTACCGCCTGATCCGTTCCGCATACCCGCCTCCTCCCTGTGTTTTTAACGTATGATTGTGAGCGGCCCGTCCTCGGTGGAGAGGAAGAGCACCTTGCCCCTGTAGCCGAGCTTGGCCCCGGGGTTGGCGGCGGGGGGGCGCAGGAGAACCCCGGTGAGGGGGAGGCCGGGGGTGGCGGACAGGTCGGCGACAGGCACGGCCGCCCCGGGGGGGAGGGTGCCGCGCAGGCCCGCGCCCAGCTCCGTCCCGGTCACGCGCACGCGGCCGCCCCCGGCGGCGAGCAGGGTGCCGGGGTCAACGGTCAGGTCCGCCAGCCCGAGGGTGCCGTCGCCTTGAAGGAAGCTCACGGCGGCGGCGCCCTGACCGGAGATGTCCAGCGTCCCCACGTCGAGCGTGTAGGCGAGGCCCGCGGTGTCATCCGGGTGGGCGAGGAGCATGGCGTTGGGCAGGGGGGACAGGGCGGCCTCCCCGGGGGCCTTCACGTAAACGCGCATGCCGTGGCCGCCGTCGGCCTGGTAGTAGAAGATGTCGATGGCGTGGCGGCCGGCCTCCAGGTCGATGTCGCCGGAGCGGGTGGTCATGCCCTGGAAGCGGTTGTTGTCCACGACGCGCCGGCCGCCGATGAACAGGACGCTGGCGTCGTCGCTGCGGGTGGCGAACGTGTAGGTCCCGGCGAGGGGGATGCAGACCTCCCCTTTCCAGTGGACGGCGAAGTGACTGCGGTTGTGGGCGGCGTACTTGCCGGGGTGCCCGGAGCCGTCCTCGCCCGCGTCGAGCGCATCGCCGAACGCCCACGAGGAGGAGGCGAGCTGGCGCTCGCTGTGGGCTGGGTCGGCGAGGAAGGCCTCGATGGACTGCACGGAGTTGGAGAAGGCCGAGAGGACCAGCGCGGAGGGCTTGTGCGCGGCAGCGCCCTTGAGGTCGTGGTAGCGGCCGAAGAGTCCACCGACGGTCACGCCCAGCCCGCCGGGGGCCTCCAGCGCGACCTGGCCGACGGCGAAGGCCTGCCCGGTGTTGGTGACGGCCAGCGCGAGGATGCCGCCCGAGCTGGTGAATCCGTCGAGGCCCGCGCCTGTGCAGGCGATGACCGCGCCTCCGTAGATGCCGAACGCCCCGCCCGCGCCCTGCCCGGGGGCGAGCCAGACGCCCTCCCCGGACTGCCCCGTGTGGCTGGCACCGTTGACGAGCACGATGCCAGCGCCGGAGACGCCCTCCCGCGCGTAAGCCGCCGCGCCCGGCCCCGTGAGCGAGAGGGCCGCGCCCGGGGCTACGAAGACCCGGGAGCCGGGACCGCCCGGCAACGCGCCGCCCGCAACCTCCAAGATGCCGCCCAACACGTGCCACGTGCCGAGGAAACCCGACGTGTCGCCCGCGACCGTTAGGGTGGCGGGACCGGTCTTGATGACGGCAGTGGTGGTGCCGCCCGTGAGGGTGCCGCTGAACGTCCCGTCCTGGACGTCGTCAACCTCCAGCGCGACCCAGTCCTGCTCCAGCGCGACCGTGCCGTCCGCCAGCCCCAGCCCCGAGACCGTCAGGAGGCCCGCGCCGCCCACGGCGAGGGCCGCCGCCGGGCTGACCTCCAGGTCGCCGAGCGAGCCCGTTGCGTCAACGGCGAGGGTGCCCTCGCGCACCGACGTGAACGCGGAGGAGAGGGGGGCCGCCGTCGCGAGCGCCTGCCGCGCGGGGCCGCGCTTGACCAGCGAGGAGGCCGGGGCGAGCGTCCCGAGGAAGGCAGAGTCTTCCGCCGTCACGAGGTCGATGCCCGCGCCGTTAAGCAGGTTCACATGGGTGCCCGCGCCGCCGGAGAGGTCCTGGACGGGCGTGTTCACGGGGTCGGGGACGAGGAGACTGTTCGGCAGCACCGCAAGAGCCCCGCCGGGCTCCGCGACCCACGCGCGCATCCCCAGCCCGCCGCCTTTCTGGAAGAAGAAGACCAGGATGTCGTGAAGGCCGGCCTCCAGCGCCACCGTCCCTGTCCTGGGCGTGGCGTTGAACCCCTGTACGTGGACGTTGTCCACCACGAGGCCGCCGTTGACGTAGATTGCGGAGCCATCGTCGCTCTGCGTCCCGAACGTGTACGCCCCGGCCGCCCCGGCGATGAACCGGCCGCGCCAGGTCGCCATGAAATTCTGCCTGTTGCTGTATGGGGCGGGGAACCCCTCGCCGCCCTGCCCGAAGTCGAAGCCCGCGCCGGCCCTCGCGCTGCTGGAGACCGCCGACGGGGCCCGCGCCCCGGCCGTGGCCAGTATCTTGGCGAGCGAGTCGAACATCGCCCGCGTGTCGTTGTTGTCGGATGGCATCGGCACGTCGTAGTAGTACCCCACGAGTCCCTGGCCGTACGCCTGCTCCGCGCTCCCGGAGAGGGACAGCGCGCCCGTCCCGGACAGCGCCACCGGGCCCTTGAACGGTGCCAGCGGCACGGCGGCCGCCACCGCCCCGGCCGTCACCTGCACGGGTCCCATGAGTGCGGCCGCGCCCTCGAGGGTCAGGGTGCCGCTTCCGGCCTTGACGAGCGTGAGGCCCGGGGAGACCGTCCCCCGGAAGCGCGTGGAGGCGTTGTTGTGACCCGCCTCGATGAACGTCGCCAACCCCGTGCCGTCCGTGACCGCGCCCGCGTCCTCAAGCCCGTTAATTGCGATGCCGTGGCCGTTCACGTCAAGAGCCGCATTCGCGCTGATGATCACGTTGCCCCTGCCCGGGCCGTGGGGGATCGCGCCCTGCGCGGCCACCTTCAGGGTGCCGCCCTGGATGCGCGTGTTGCCGGAGTAGCCCTGCGCCGTGTCGGTCGTGAGCGTCCCCTGTCCGGTCTTCACGAGGCCCAGCGGGGTGTCGCCGCCGCCCAGCGGGCCGCCGAACGCGGCCGACCACGCGAGCGGACCCGCGATGCTCACGCCGAACGAGCCGTCGCGCGTGCCGGTGACGGGGACGGCCTTGTTCCAGCTCAGCGCGCCGCCGGCGTCGCCGGCCCCGAGCGTCCCGCGCCGAATGTCCAGCGCGCCCGTGAAGCCCGTGTTGTCCGCGCCGTCGAAATAGGCCGCGCCGTCGTCCGTCGAGGAGACCGTGCCCGTGCCAGACAGGTTGCCGCGGATGGAGGAGGCCGTGTTGCCCCAAGTGTGCAGCTCCATCCCCAGGGGGCCGGCCGTGACGCCGCGGTTCGCGTGGAGGGTGGCGTTCTCCGCGAGGCGCAGGGCGCCGCCGTCGACGAGGATGTCCGCCGCCCTCGGCGCGGGCGGGACCGCGCCGAGGCTCGCGTCGCCGTTCACGAAGAGCGCCGCGCCGTTCGAGACCACCGTGCCGCCGGAGTAGGTCACGAGCGCCGCGTCGGGGCGGACGTGGACCAGCCCCGGGCCCTGCACCACGAGCGACCTCGGGGACTGCCCGTCAGGGAGGCTGCGGACGGAGAGGCCTCTGTTGCCAGAGCGCAGGTAGGGCGTGGCGCCGCCGCCGAGGCGGAACGTGCCGCCCGCGGGGGCCAGCATGCCGGTGTACTCCAGCGTGCCCGAATCCGTGCCGAGGTGAACCCCGGGCAGGCCGCTCAAATCAATGTCCCGCGCCGCGTCCGCCGCGCGGATGCAGATGAAGCCCTGCGAGCCCGGGGTGACGCGCTGCTCGAGCCCGTCCGGCATCCGCACGGCGAACACCAACGTCCCGCCCTCCAGCAGGGTCACCGGCCCCGTGCCGAGCGCGTTGGTGTGCGCGACGACCAGCGTCCCGCCGCGGACGGTCGTGCCGCCGGAGTGGGAGTTGTCGCCGGAGAGCTCCACGCGCCCGGAGTCCCGGCCTGTCACCGTGACGCCCGCCGCGCCCGTGATGGCCTGCCCGTAGACGACCGCCTCCGTGCCGGGCGTGAAAACGTAGTTACCCCCGTAGGGCGTGAGGGTCCCCGTGTAGGTGACGTTCCCGAGCGCCCCGAGCGACAGCCCCGGCCGGCCGGAGAAATCGATGTCCTCGGAGGCGTTGCCCGGGGTCAACAGGATGCGCCCCACCGCGTCCGCAGGTATCAATGCCAGCAGCTCCGCAACGCCGCCGGGTCTGTAACTGGCCGCCGCCGCGTCCGGTCCGGAAAGGATGAGCACCCCCGCGTAGCCTGCGGGGATGTTGCCCGGGGTGTCCGCGAAGCAGACCGCCCCCTCCTCGACGAGGATGTCGCCGCCGAACGTGTTGGCGCCCGACAGGACGAGCCGGCCGGGGCCGCGCTTGACGAGCCCGCCGTCCGGCACCGTGAGCGCGGGGTCGGTCAGGAGCGCCTGCGGCACCGTGGCCTCCGTGCCGGGCAGGATGTCGAACACCGCCCCGCCCGCCCCGACCCGTGCCGCCGTCAGGCCGCTGATGAACTGGGCGTGCGTCCTGCGGTTGCGCACCGTGCCGCCGTCGAGGTAAAGTAAATTCTGAGCCGCCTGGGAGTCCGCCTGGAATCGCTCCGCCTGCGCCGCGCCGCCGCTCAGCCGCACGGTGTTGGTGCTCGCGGGGGACGCGTTCCCCACCGCCCAGCGGAAGCCGCCGCTCGGGGCGATCAGCCCGCCGTTCACCGTGAGCGCCCCGCTGCCGCCGTTGCGCCCCACCGCCACGTCCAGGGCTGTGCCGTCGGGGTGCGTGAGCGAGCCGCCGTTGACAACCGCCGCGCCCTGCCCCGCGTCGCCCAGCACCAGCCACCCCGTCGCCAGCCGGACGGCCGCGCCGTCCAGGAGCGTCAGCAGTCCCGTCCCGCCGTTCTGCCCCGCGATGATATCCCTGTCAACGCTGACGGCCGCCGCGGAACCGCCGCCCACCACCAACTCCCCGCGCCCGCCCTGCTGTCCGAGGATCAGGTGCTCGTTGCCGGCGCCCCTCACGCTGAGCGTCCCGTTGCTGACGGCCGCCTTGAAGATGTTGCCGCTCCCGTATCCCATCACGGCCGCCTGCCCGGCCGTCGCCAGCGCCGCGCCGCCATCCATCACCAGGCCGCCCCGTACGGGGCTGAAACGCCCCAGCGTGCCGGCGTCGTGCGTCAATGCCGCCGTGGGGCCGCTGACGGCCGTCTCCACATCCGCTGCGCCCACCCTGCCCCCGGCCCAGGACGCGGGGTTCTCCCAAGCCCCGTCCGCCGCGAGGAAAGCCCCGGATTTACCGTAAAACCCCTGCTCTTCAAGGAAGTTCGCCGCCACGCCGCCCGGCCCCAGCACCCCCGAATGGATGCGGAGGCGGCTGACCGCGCCCTTGAACAGCCACGCGTAATCCGACCGCCCCTCCTGCTGCGCCCCCCCGAGGGTCAGCACCCCGTTCCCCAGCAGGTCGGTGTTCGGGCACTCCGCCTCCGAGACCAGGCACCCGTCCACGTACACCCGCTCAAGCCCTCCCCCGCCGCCCGTGACAACGATGTGCCGCCACTCCCCAAGGCCCGGCTGCCGCTGGTTCCAGCCCACGTTCCCGTGGTAGTGCTCGATCGCGGTCTGGTTGTTCCCCGAGTACCGCAGCTCGACCAGCCCCCCCGTCACCCCCGTGCGCCGCGTCCACGTCAGCACCGTCTCATCGCCGCCGGTGAAGGAACCCTTGAAAACCCACGCCTCCGCCGTCCACGGCATCTTCCCCGTCACCCCCACGGGCATCCCCGTCATGACCGACCCCTGCGTGCCGTCGAAGACCGCCGCCGCCGCGCCGCCCGAGCCCGAGCGCGCGGGCCCCGGCCCCACGGCCGGCACCAGCGAGCCCCCCAGCGTCCCACGGTTCACCCACGACGTCACGTACGCCCCCTCCGCGAACCCTTCCAGGTCCCCGGCGCGCAGGTCAACCAGCAGGCCCCCCGCAACCTCAATGGCCGCAGAACGCCACGCCAGCAGCAACACCGCGAGACACGAGACCGCCATCATTACGCTTGCCTTCCTCATACCGACACCTCCCTTAAAACGATGAATTAAAAATCAACAGCAGAACCCCTATGCACAGGCATAAAACCTTCCGACGATTTAACACGGACAGAATACCCCAAAACCGGCACAAAGGCAAGCGGAAATGTGCGGGAAACGTAAAGGATTTGTTAGTCTCGGCAGATATATGAAAGGCTCTTGTCTAGATAAGGATTTTGGAGTATCCTTAAACTATGCAAAAACGCTGGCGATTAAGCAAGTATCGGGTGAAAAAAATTCTGGAGTGCTTCTGCGTGGACATTCCGGCGGGTAA
>Ga0123353_10018169_pt1 | contig 10382 bp, 13 predicted proteins | sample TergutLab28metaG_3_FD_92763 | JGI IMG/M metagenome (GOLD analysis project Ga0123353, IMG submission 92763) | Labiotermes labralis P3 segment gut microbial communities from Petit-Saut dam, French Guiana - Lab288 P3 | ecosystem: Host-associated > Arthropoda: Insects > Digestive system > Gut ...
CCTCGGCCAAACCTCGGAACACATCTTGGTACTGCGTGGGCTTCATGGTAGTATCGGTTGCGATCATGGAACTGAACCTTTCATGGTCACGGCCGTCGGGTGTTGCTGCACTCGGCGGCCACTGTTTTGGGGGCACGTTCGACTGTTTGAGGAATGAACATTCCGAAAAACAAACAGTCAAACAAACAACACTTGAAATCGTTTCAAACGCGGCAGGTGAACATGGTGTTTCCGGTCGTGAACCGGATGCGGTCGGATTGAATGCGACCGTCAGGAAGAGTCACTTTCAGCATGAACACGCTGTTGGAGATCAGGTAGGCGTCGAACACGGGGAAAAATCCGGTGTCCAGCCACACTTCGTCGCCCGGCTTCAGGCTGGTCATCTCGCGTTCGACCGTCTCAGCCGCTTCCAATTCGGCCTGGCGGGCGGCGGCAATTTTTCGGATTCGCTGTTTTGTGGTCATCATGGGGAACTCCTTCACGGTTTTTCTGAGGGTTAAAAGGTCTGCGGGGTTACTTCATCCCAAAGCACTCCATCGTGGCGTCGATCTGGTCGATCTGTCGCACGAGGGCACCGGCCTTGGCGCGGGCGATGGCGTTGAAAATCGGACAGGTGCAGCTTGTTCCGAAGTAGGACTGCACGGCGGATCGGCATTCGGCGAGGTTCTTCGCCAGCACCGCCGCCGGCTCGTTGTCCACCAACTCTCGCTCGATCTTCAGCCAAACCTCATGCTCAGCCTGCATTTTCACCATGTCATCGGCCTGCCGACTGATGGCGTAGGCCGGGTCTTTCTGCACGCCGGCGAGGAACGTGTCCTTCATGCCCTCGTACCGCACTTTCACGACCTCGATCCGATGCGACAGTTCCCACTTGATCTTTTCGTCGTCGGTCATCGGTTTCTTGTTCTTGGCAGTCGTTGTGCTCTGCATGGCTTACTCCTTCGCAGTTTTCATTCTGGGGTTTATTGGGGTCACTCGTCTGACAGGCAAACAGTTACAACAGATTCAGAAGATCAGTCTCTGCATTGGTGCCGGTACGCTGCCCCCGATCAGGTTCCTGATCGGGCTGCTCACCTTCCGGCCTCTCTCATTCGGGGCGTGCTCCCTGGCGGATGTTCGTTCGGCCCTCATTCAGAGGATTAGCCACCCATCCCTGTGGGAGGGGCGTTACCAGCCCGTTCATCCGTTGCGGTCGTTTCCCGATTCGGTTGTCAAAAATCCCGTGCAGCTTCGATGATCTATCATCATCTTTGTGTTATAAGTATCGTACAGTAAACGATTTATGTAAAGCAGAATCGAAAAATTGTTAGGACTACGTAAGGCTTTGAAAATAAGGCGTTTCGAAACCACAGAAGAAATTCCCGCCAAAAATTCGTAAAAATTTTCACACCACAAACAGGCCCGGCGGATACCTAAAGTACCGTTTGCTACTGTTCGCGTAGTAGTTTGCAACTGCCTGCAATTACTTGAATAATGTTCTTTTTTCTTCATCGAACCACCCGCAACACCAGCCGCGTGGTGCCCTTGGCTTGGACGACATCGAGATACGGACCCCACTTGCGACGCAGATAGGCAATCTCCCGCTCGTGACGCTCCGACGAGCGGTTGGCCGCATTGCCCCCGCCGCCCGCAAACCGGGTGTGAATAAAGGAATACCGCCCATCCACCAGCACGATCCGATCGCGCAAAAGCGACTGGAGGCAGTAGTCGATGTCCGCACGCAGCAGCAACGATGTGTCGAACCGCAACTCGCGGCCGATGATGCCGATCACGCCGCCCACCCAGGTGTTCACCGAGAACGGCCGGAAGTTGGCATACGTGAACGGTCGAGCCGCCTGCTGGAACCCAAACACCCGCGCGCCGGCATCACCGGCGAGGATGGCCAGCCGCTCGACAATCGCGCGGGCCGTGTCTGCGTCCTCGATCCGCCGCTTGTGAAAACCCACTTGGCTGTAGATGTGCGTAACATCGTCGTCAACCATGACGACACACGGATCGTCAACATGATCGAGCACCCACTGACGCAGGGGGCCGATGCCCACGACGTTCGCCGGGTGAACGAGCAGCCGGTCAGACACCCTGGCATAGGCGTCCACCTCGTCATTGCCGACACATAACGTCGCATCCGGGAACAATCGCAACGCCTTGTCACCAACCACGTCGGCGCGGTTTTTGGAGGGGATGATGATTTTCACTTGCCACCCCCAGCCGTCAGTTTGGCACCTTCCGCCAATGTGCTGCTCGACTGCGTTCCCGCCAGCCTCGTGCTGCCCGCCGTCAGCCGGGCGACGGCCTTGGCGCCGTCCACGCACCGACCAAGGCCGATCTTCTTCAACCCGCCGGGGTATTCGATTTGCACCTTCTCAATCCCCAACAACTCGCACGCCTGCTGAAAATCCTGGTCGTTGCAGAACATCAACATCACGTAGTCGTAATGCTCGAACGGCTGACACTCCATCTGCGGCAGCACATCGCCAGGGGCGTCGTCGTCACTGTCGCCCTCGTCCTGCTCGCTAGGTTGGGTGTCCAACCCGGCAGCCGTGTTGTGAAGCAAATCACGAACCCACAAGCCGTCGGCTTCGACCGACTCCACCAACGCCCGATACGCCCCGGCATCGCCGGTCGCCATCGCACCAACCGGGTCGAGGGTGGCCAAAATCTTCGCCTCGGCCTGCTCCGACCAGTCCCCGACCAACACGGGCACAGGGGTCGAGGGATCGACCACCTGCTTGCGGGCATGACCGTCGATCAGCCGTCCAGTCCGCTCGTTGAAAAGGCACGCCCCAGCCCACCCAATCTCCGTATCTTGAACCAACTCCCGAATGGATTCCAACTGCTCGCGGCTGTGCCGACGCCAATTCAGCGGATTTTCCGTCAAACTGCCTGCCTCAATCCACTCCAACCGCAACGCCGGCTTGTTTTGCTCCATTGCTGGCCTGTTCTCCTTCGTCGGCGGATTACCTAATTGCTGCGTTTGCCTATTGTTACGCTCATGTTCGGGGTGCGATACCATGTGTTTCTCCATGTGTTTTTCGAAAAAAGAAAGATTAGTTTCCCTGGGGATAGTTCCCGTCGTGGTCAGGAGTCGTCACGGCCTGGGAAGGACCCGGGCCCAACGGGGGCGGGCACGGGGGCCTGGATGCCAACCGCTGACTGACCAAACAACCGGCGGTACGACGTGTACGTTGGGTCGATAACCCGATACCCCGCGTTAGCGGTCATCACAGACGCCAACAGGTGCGGCTCTACCCCGCGATCCCGTGACGCCGCGATAACTGCCGATGTATCCTTGGGAAGACATTTACCGGAGAAGCCCCGGTTGTCAGGATAGACGAACGTGTGGTCCCGACTGATGCGAGGATCGGCAAGCCACACTTCCCGAAGTTCGTTGTAGTCCACGCCGAAAGAGTTGGCGATGTCGAAGAACTCATTGCAAAACGTCACCTTGGTGGCGTAGAAGGCGTTCTCCATGTATTTTGCCAACTCTGCACAAACCGCCGAGCAGAAGTAGAAGCGGTGGCCCGCGTGATACAAATCCTTGTACAGGTCCGCTACAGGCGACGTGTCCTCAATCGGCCCGCCGAGAACGCTAAAACCTTGGGCCTGGTGGTCAATCAGTGGGTGGGCAACGGTTTCGCCGATGTATTCTGGTTGAAAGACGATACGCTTGCCTGTTTGCTCACGCAGCAAATCTGTAGTTCCCGGTGCGACTGTCGAACGAATCACGATGCTCTCGCTTTTGCACCAATGGGCTACTTCCTCGACAATCGAAACATCGCATGAGCCATCTGGCGCCGTCGGCGTGGGCACGCAAACAAATGCAAATCGACAACGGTTGATCGCAGCTTTGTTAGCACGTCCTTTTGCCGGGTCATATATGGCACAATCACGATCACCGAAAAGTTTCAGCAACGACTGGCCGACAACGCCGGCTCCGATAATTCCGATGGTTCTGTTTTTCCGCATGGTTCTTACTCCTTGCTGGGCTATTGATTCACTATTGAGCTACTGTCTTTTGCCGTTTACTCTGATTTCTTGTTACCGCTTTTTCGTGTTACCGATTTGTTACCGCATTTCCCGTATAAATCCCCTAAAGCGCTCTATAGAGATAAACCGGAAAACGCGGTAACAAATCGGTAACACGAAAAAGCGGTAACATGCCGTGCGTTAGTCATGGTTTCCTCCTTTCAGCGTGAGGTGTTGCCAGCACTTTTGAAGTTTCTCCATCCGCACCACTTTGTCGGTGAAGCCCTGCGACCGCAGACGGCTATTGAAGGCGTTGCGGGTGAGCGTGTCCTCACCGACGTTGCGACACCAGGCGCAGTAGGCTTCGTATACACGTTCCTTGGGGGTTCGCATGTTCTGCTGCGGGAACTGTCGCCAATCCTCGCAACGCTCGGCCAGGAAGTCGGCAACGTGATCGGAGTCTTGGCGGTATTCGTCGGTCGCCTCTCGGACAACTTCGGGGAACTCCAGGACGCCTTCATGGGCTTTCCAATCCAAACATCCGCGAACGGCCCAGGCGAGAATCCCCGGCCATTCGGCAACCAGCCGCTCGGTGAGCCGCCGATCCTGACGCTCTTCCGGGATCGTGACGACAAACGGGATCAGTCGAAGCCGTCGCCAGATGGCATTGCTGGACTCCGTGACCACCGGCTTGTTGTTCGTGACCAGAACGGTCTTGTGCGTCCGCTCGAACTGGAAGTAGTCCTGCCGCATGAAGCGGCCTTTGAGGAACTTGTTGCCGGTGATCTTCTTCACCAGCCCCAGCCGCAGTTTTTTGTTCTCTTCTGTCTCGCTGGCGACGATCAACCGCTTGCCGTACAGGTCGGCGATCTCGGTCGGGTGCTCGTCACTCGCTTTGGCCGTCACCAGGCCCTCCGGCGCTTCCTCCGCCAACGGCCCCATGATGCCCATGAGCGTATCCAAGAACACGTTCTTCCCGTTCCCGCCGGGACCATAGAAGATCGGGAGAATCTGCACGCTCACGTCGCCGGTGGGGAACTAGCCCGCCAGACGCTGAAGGGCGGCGACCATTTCGGTGGTGCCATCCATGATTTCCAGAAGGAACTTCTCCCAACGCGGGCAGGGTGCATCGGCGTCGTACTGTGCCGGCGAGAGCGTCGTGATAAGGTGTGCCCGGTCATGGAGGAGAAGTTCGCCCGTTTTCAGGTCGATCACGCCGTTGTCCACACCCAGCAGCCAAGGCTGGCGGTCCAGGGAGTCCAGGGTGATCGCCGAGCGGTGTTTCACCACATCGAGCATCTCGTGAGCCGGCTTGGCGCCCTTGCTGCAACGGATGGCCCATTTCAGCGTCTCCAGATCGCCGACGCCTTCACGCACCAGTGCGAGCATGGTCAACTCCGCCAGGCGGTGCATGTCGCGGATTGCGTCCGTTTTCCAACAGCGGCCATCCCAGACGTACCACTTGCCGCGATTCTCGCACCAGTGAACGTCCTGCCCGAACAAGTGCATGAAACGATCTGCATTGCCGTAGAGGTCCAGTCGAAACCGGCCTGGTGGCAGTGCAGGAACATCCTGGGGCGAAGGCAAGTGCGAAAACGAGGACGAATGCGGCGAAGGTGTCTCGCCGTTCTCTGCGCCCGCTGTCTGTACCGTGTCATCGCGCGTCGGCACCTGACGCGGGTGCTTCATGCCGGATTCGATCCCGCTGCGGATCGTCGCCTCGGCCTCTTCTCGCGAAAGCCCAACCTTCTCCGCCGCCTCCAGTAGCGACTGCTCCACCTCGGAACGGCCCAGCAAGTCAGCGCCAATCAACGTACCCAGACTGAACGACGAGCGATTCAACGTGTCATTGCGGGAACCCTCCTGCGCCCGATGTATCGCATTGAGTTCCAACAGCAACGCCGCCGTCGCGTATCGTTGGGGCGGCGTCCTGGCTGGGTGCGACGAGGAAGATCGCGATGGCGAGGGGCACGGCGGCGTTGTCGGAACGGGCCTGGTGGTTGCCGACTCGCCCGACACCGATTCCTCCGACGATGATTTGGTTGCCGGCGAGGCTCGCAGCAAATCAACAATGTGCTCGGGCAGGTCCGCCAGTGGCACTTCCCACGGTGCCGCGCCGCGATCCCACTGGTACAGTCTGCCGGTGTCGGGGTGAACCGAGCCGGGGAAAACCACTTGGCCACCGTCGCCTCGCACGTCGATGTGCGGACCGAGTTTGCCAGTGGAGTTACCGAGCGGCACGGTGCAGGTGAAGTACAAATGCAAACCGTCACCGCCTGTCTTGGCCGTCACGGTATGCGGAAGTTCCAAGCCCAGTAAGTCGGCACCTTTGTCAGCGTCGATGACGACCACGCGGCTGGTCAGCCCGGTGCGCAGACCGATGTTGCCCCTGGCTGCCCAGGTGAGGGCCTCGTCCAATGACTCGCGTGGCGCGGACGGCCAACCCTTGTGAATGGGCTTCTTGCCCGCCAACGGTGTGAACGACCAGCCCATCGCATAACCGTGACGCACGCTGGCGGCGCGGATGTCCTGTGGTTCCATCGGCGACGGCGAATTGTCGTGAGGGTCAGGCATGTACTTCACCGAGTTCCTTTTGCACGTCCTCAATGCTCCGGGCGAGGATGTAGATGCCATTACGCTGCTGGATGGCGGCTTGCATTTGTTTTTGCACTGGCGACTGACGGCCTGTGGCTGACTTGCACTCCACGCCGATGAACTGGCCCGTTGGGGTCAGGCCTGTTATGTCGGGCCAGCCAGCGGGGAGCGTGTCGCCGGAGTAGGCGCCGGCTTTGTGGGCGGCGCCGGCGTCAGTGACGGCGACCAGATGGCCGTTGGCTCGCAACCACAAGAGGATCGCGCGTTGGACGGCGCGTTCTGGTTTGCCACGGTGGCGGCGTGGAGCGAAAACGTCGGCTGATCGAAGGCTCATGGTTTTATTGCTCCTTCCACGGGCATTTCCGTTTCGTCCATTTCCGCGTACTTCCAGCCGGCGTCCCAGGCGGCATGATCGGCGGTGTCTGGGGGGTATGGGTTGGCAGGGTTTCCGCCAGCGCGGCGGGCGCGGTGGCCGCGATAAAAAACGTAGTAGCGGTGTCCGACTTTGCCAGCTTCGCGCGAGGTTATTTGCCGTTTTCGGCGGGTGTTGTTCCTTGGATTCATTGGTCACTCTCGCGACGTGGCAGCCAAGTGATGTGGCCTCGCAGGCGGACCTGCTGACGGTAAATTTCCACACGCCGCCTGATCTCCGCGTGGACGGCGGGATGACGGCAGCGGCCGTTGTTGTCGTTGGGGTCTGCCTCGGCGGAGGGCCGATGACTTCGCGTGTGCTTTCGTGCGTCAAATTCTTCGGTATCCCATCGCATGGGCGGCTCCTTGCCCCAGGACCGCCAGGCTCAACCGGCGTAGAACTCCGGCTGGCCTGGCGGTGGACATGGTTTTGGATCAAACGTCAAAACGATCAGCACATCAGAACGGAATGATCTTGCTCGGACCCTGTGACAGCATGATGCCCCAGTCGGCGGAGGTCAGTTGGTCAGGCCGCTTGCCGGGGAAGAGGATGGAGAGGACGCGGAACCATTCCTTTTCGGTGGCGTCCTGTGTCCACTGGTCGGGCGGGCAGTGATTGCTGAACTCGGCCCACGCCTGTTCCATCGTGGCCATCGGCGTGTTGGCCGGTGTGGCGACGGGCGCGGAGGTCGGCGGTGCCGGCGCTTGTGGCGGTGGCGCGGCCGGCTTGGGCGCGGTGGATTTCGCCGGTGCGGGCGCTGCGGCTGGCGCCGTCGGTTTACCCGTTGGCTTGGGCGGGTTGGCAGGTGTGCCGCCAGCGAGGGCGCGGAACTTTGCGCCCAGGCGGTTTGTGACGCTACGGCGCAAGTCGTCGTCGGCTTGGCGAACACCGCCGCCCTTGGCGCCATACGGATTGAGGTATGCGACCTTCAGCGACTGCTGGCCGTTGTACTCGCCCATTGCCAACTTCACCTGCACGGGTAGCGCGGCCAGAGCGGCGATATTGTCTTGCAGCCAGAACGGGTCGCGGCCATCCCAGCCCAGGGCCGTTTTGAGCGACTCGATGGTGTTCTCGTTCAGCGTGTGGTCGCGCTTTTCGAGAATGTGGTAGCCGGTGATTTCGAGATTCTCGCCGGAGCAGTCGGCCCACGCACCGTCGAGCAATTCCTCGATCAGCCGGTACTGGATCACGACCTGGAGCAGTTTGTTCTCGCGGGTCTCACCCAAGCCGATGGCGGCGGGGTACGCATGAAAAAGCCCTTCTCTGTTGGGCATCATGTGGCACAGTCCTTTCGTTTCGTTCGTTTGGTGGTTTGGTTGGTTTCGTGACAGGTCAGCCCGCACGCCCGTGGGCAGCAGGTTCACTACGGAATGATGGAACTCCAGATCGTCGGGTCGTGCTTGCCGACAAGGATGGTGCTGTCGCAGGTGCGGCTCTTGGCCATGCAGTGCGGCATCTCGACGGGGTAAAGCGTCCGCGTCTCGAAGCCCTTCGACATTTTGCCGTCGGCCACTTCGCCCTTGTCGTAGCCGAAGTACAACACATGATCGGCCCACTCACGCACCCGCAGCCGGATGCTGTTTTTGCCAGAGGCCGGTGCCTGCAATCGCGGCTCGTAACGCAGCCAATTTGCGCCGTTGGGGTTGGGCACCTCGGTGGTGCAATCGTGAGCGATGAGGATCACGTTGCGACCGACGCGGACGTGCTGGTCGAGGTCGCCCAGTAACGCCAGGAACGTGTCGTACATATAGCCGAACTGTTTGCCGAAGCCGTAATCCTCCAGTCGCTCAGCCTTTTGGCCGTTGTCTTTTTTGACCGTGGCGAGGACGTGTGCGCCGCAGAACTCCTCGGCCTTGGTTACGCTGTCGATCACGATGGTTTTGATGTCGTCCCAGCCGTCAGCCGACAGGACCGCACGCAGGTCTTGCCAGTTGGCAACGCCAGTGACCAGGCGAATGTCGAGGTCGTCGGGCAACTGCGAACGCAACACGGGCATGGACTCGTCGAAGTCGATGAACGCGACCGGCCCGGGCGCCGCGGCGGCGAGTGTCGTCTTGCCGATCCCGCCGGGGCCGTACAACACAATGCGGTGGCCCTGCGGCTGGATCGTGCCGAACGCGACGCGCTTCTTCGGTGGCGGCGGCAACAGACGATTGGGAGCCGTCTGCGGCTGGGGCGGCGAATGCGACGGCGAATGCGGCAGGGCGCGCGGGGCCGTCATGGGGGAGGACGTGGCAGTGGGCATTGAGGCAGTAGCGGTGGTCATTTGTGTTTTTCCTTGTCTTTGTTTCTTTGGTTTTGTTGGTTTTTGAAAACGTCTTTCGCGTTTGGACGAGTGAACGTCACTCGGGTTCTTCGGGAAGCGGGAACAATTCCTGGGTGGCAGAGACGAGGCGGGACATCGACTCGTCGCGGAGGAACGCCAGCAGGGCGCGTTCGATCTTGGCATAGCGTTCGCGGCGGTTGCAGCGCTCCCAGCCGGCGCCGCCGATGAGATAGTTCCGCAGCAACACGACGGTTTTGTCAGCATCGCGGCGGGCCATCGAACTGCGGAGCACCTCGCAGAACTCGGCGAGGCGTTCTTCGCTGGCGGAATACCATGCCCGCGCGATGACGGCCCGCGCTTCGCTGGTGGCGATGCCGCGCGTCGAGGGCATGGCCGGCAGATTCCGCATCGCGAACAAGATCGGACGTTCGTGACGGCGGAAAACCTCGCGGGCTTCATCGGGCGTGAGGTGCAGATTGTGGCCTTTGCCCAGCAGGCACCGTAAGGTCGCGAGCACGTCCTTATTCACGTCGCCAAGCCCGCCGCCGAGGCGGAGTTGGTCAACCAGGCTGCGGCCTCGCCCGCCGCCGATCACCATGAGGCTGTCAGTGGCGACGTTGAACCAGACGTGCATCTCGACGGGCGTTTCGGCATACACGATGGCCCACAGACGGTGCTGGCCATCGAGCAACACGCCGTTGGGGTCAAAGGCGATGCCCTCATGCGTCAGCCGCCAGTGGCCCGCACGCATGTCGCGGGCGTAGCGTTCGACGGCAGCCTGCGAAACCGGGCGATTGCGACCGTTGGCGTTCTCCAGCCAGTTGCTGGCCATCGTCGGCGTGACAAGCATTCGCCCGACACGCGGCTCGACGCAGGGCGACTGCGCCGATTTAGCCGTGGACTGACCGGGTGTGGACGGCGACGGTTTGACCGGGCCGGGCCTGACCTGGCCATTCTTGGCCTGCCCGTTGGACGGTGCCGTAACGGACGGCGACGCAACGGATGTGGTGGCGCGGGCAGCAGCGGTCGTGTTGGAGGAAGCGGTTGCGATCATTGGGAGACTCCTTCATTAAGATGGGTACTGAGAACCTGCACGAGTCCCACAAGGAACTCGCGATCAAAAACACTGATGAGCGTCCGGCC
>Ga0123353_10018171_pt1 | contig 10382 bp, 9 predicted proteins | sample TergutLab28metaG_3_FD_92763 | JGI IMG/M metagenome (GOLD analysis project Ga0123353, IMG submission 92763) | Labiotermes labralis P3 segment gut microbial communities from Petit-Saut dam, French Guiana - Lab288 P3 | ecosystem: Host-associated > Arthropoda: Insects > Digestive system > Gut ...
TCAGCTGCGTAATTTATGACTTGCAGAACACTGGAATGGTTTTGCGAGTGTTCCATTGAGAAAGTTGTAGAAGGAAGTGGTCATATCTGGTTTTTAAGTGCTGATGTTGAGGAATGATATAACCACAAAAACTCAGTTTATGGGCTGCAACGGGAACCAGAGTGCTCCCAATGTGTAGTGGTAATTTTGCTGTCACCTTGGTTGGTGGAGTAGACATTCATATCAGAAGTTGTGTGTGTTGGTTGTGATGGCAGATTGTTAAGAATGTGTTGATAGTTGCAGTTAAAGTGATTTGTACACAAGTGCCTCAATATAACTGTATTTCAGAACTTACTGGCTTAGCTAGTAGTCACATTATCGGAATAAAGACCATTTGTTGAACTTTATTCTGTGTCACAGTCATTCTGTGAATTATCATTATATTGTGCAAACCCAGTTCCAAATACAGTTCTCTGACTGGCTCAGAATAGGGGTCTAGTGGCAGGATTTTTTGAATATGGTAATGAACTGCTGAGATTTGCAAAAGAATCAAATTTATTGACCAGCCAAGTGATCATGAACTTCCCACTGTCCCTTCATTTAGAACCTTGCTAATGAAGTTATTTATTACTAAATTATTTTGACATTGTAATTTTAACAATCATTTTTGTCAACTGATAACTTGTTTGACCTTCATTTGATTTGGATGTAGCATGCTTCACTACAGTATATGCTTTTAATCATGTTTGTCTTATAACACTAGTGTGCCTAATTTACTGAAGAATGAATAGTGATATACAGCTTAAGTTTCAGTATTCTGCTACATCCTGAAGGTTGACAAACAGTAAAACAGTTATGTGAGATGTCATGATCCAGTCCATACCAGTTCAGTCTTAATTATCATGACATGTGTGTCATTAATGAGTGTATTAATTACATGTCATGTTGAACTGTATAACTAGTTGTCAGAACAGTGTGATGCATTGTATTGTATGTCTTAGTATGTATGAGATTATCAATGTGGGCATCTTTGAGTACATACTTTGGTCTGTTCTGTCCCCCAGGTTTTAAATTATGAGGTTATAGTTTATTTAATGTTGTAACATTAAACGGTATGGGTGATAATGAATAATGAATAAGAAGGGATGTAGAAAAACAGTGGGCATGGTCTAATTTTTTATGTACTCTCCCAGAATTTACCTGGAGAGACTGGGGACAACCATAAAAATCCTGATTCAGGACAGCCTCTGTTTAATCCCTGATTTTAACCAGACATCTGAATGCAAATCTGAAGCATTACTGTCTGAGCCAAGTTGCTCAGTCAGTCTGCATCTTAAAATCCTTATTTTTGGCATCTGTGTGTCATCTTCATGCGCAGTACGCACTGAAAAGTGCCTTAATATTGATTGTAGGGCCCCAGAGATCCTTACTCGTAGTGGCCATGGCAAAGCAGTGGATTGGTGGTCGCTAGGTGCTCTTATGTATGACATGCTAACAGGTGCTGTAAGTATCCATATGTGTTTCCTGTTAACGGAGGAGTTTTGTGTTTGTTTGATGTTTTTGTACCTCCATGAACCCATTGTCTAGTGTTAGGAACAGTGCAATAGAATATAGTGAAAATGTGCATCTTGCAAGTATTACAGGACATATCACTGGAAGGATTAAGGAGTTGTATAAAGATATTATTTTTCCTGTTGTTTTGTTTGGATGTTGAACATTGTGTTTTACTCATAGGAAAGGACATAAATTTTGAGTGTTTGGAAGCAGTATGATGGGGGAAATCTTTGTGTAAAGCAAGCTGGAGGAAGTGGGTAACAGAAAATATTGCATAATAGGGAACATTATTTGTACATTTTATTTACTGTTAGGGTAGCACATTGAAGGAATGTATGGTAAACTGGACTTGTAATTCAGATGAGCAGGTAAGAGAACTGTTGTTTCAAAATGTTATTTATTCCTTATTGCCACTGTGGCCTTAAGTTTTTTTAGAAAAGTTACATGATATAAAGTAATATGATTTTTGACCTGTAGTGGTAAATCTGCAGAAATGAACCTTTGTGTGATTAAAATGACAATAAAAATGTGGAATGTTTGGTGGTGTAGCCATAAGGTGATCAAATGATTAAGAACCCATTAAAATGGGTGTTCAGAAATGTAATGGGCACTAGTGATACACTGAAAACAGAAGCTGTGGAAGTATACATTTTGAATATATAATATATTTTATTGGCATTACTCACATGGGTTTTAATGCCACAAACAACAAAACTGAAATTGAAATTATATTTCCAACGCTTTCAGTTCTGAGTCTTGCCATTTTAAACAATTCTGGTATTATGACACTGTCATAGCTAATACCATTGCCTAGGATGAGGGAAGAAAGCAAACAGTATGATACAACTGCAGATAAGCTTTGTTATTCTTCCAGTGCTCTCACATGCCACTTCAGCAAGAAAAATGTGCAAGATCAAGACTGATTGCTCAGACTGTAGAGCAGGGAAATTATCATTACAGTGACATATTTGGCCCCTTTGTATTGTATGCTAACAAGGAATATTTGATGATACCTAAGTTCTTTTGTAAAGGTAAAGCAATCCCATTACAGCCCTGGACAGGCCCAAAGGGTTCCAGGAGATTGAGGCTCCCAGATTTAATGACATTCGGCACCCGAAGGTGGTAAGGTTGTCAGCCCTACGCACCAGCTGTCTTTAGCCCCAGGAAATATTTCTGGTTCTCATTTCTGTTAGAGACTGAGTCAACCCCAGGGCCAGAGTGTGGCCGGAAGGATTATGTCAAAAGAAAAATTCCATTGACACCATCGGGAATCGAACCCGTGACCTTCTGACTTGTAGCACAGTGTCTCAACCAACTGTGCCACTGCGTGCCCCATGTTCATTTGTAGAAGAAAATAATATTTTTGTCAAGTAATTCAGCGCTGAATCCGAAAGGGTGGACTGTTCTGATTTTGTTAACTTTATGTGGGGAACTGATCACACTGATATGAAAACAAAGTGGAAATGTGCATGCTGAAGTTGTAGGGAAGTGACCACTTGGGATGCCTAGCAGGTGGGATGATTGCATTAACCTTTTGGCGCCGGAATTATTTTTTTAATTTTAGCACACCTTGTATATAAAATGAGAAAAACACAGAAACCAAATACATTAGAATTATGAAACAAACTGCATTTTGAAGAGAAAGAAAGGGAGAGTATATACCATGTTTAAAATATTCAGTACCTATATTTGTTGAATAAATATATAAAATGCGACTTTAGAGGTTAGCGGTGCGGTACGGCGACTATAGTTGACATTAGGCGTCAAAAGGTTAAAATATCCATTTAAAAAATGTGATGTGACACTGTGAAGTGGTTTTGTATGTCTCAGAGTAGTGTCCAGCAGTGGGCCATTGTGAATATGGCAGTGGACCCTTTAAATTTGTAAAAAGTGGGGTATTTTATAACCAGTCATATTCCCATGTGCTGTACAAGAAGACATTTGCTCCATAGAATGTTTAGCAGGAAGGTAAAGCAAATTATGTCAGTTGTAATTTATAATAGAAAATTGTTCTTTGTTTTTAAATAAACCATTTAAAAGAAAAATAAGCATATGAAAGAAATATGCATTGTGGATGGGTGGGCATTTTTTTTAAAGGAATTAAATATGTCAGGATACTTGGAAAATCAGTTTGAGCAAACGAATGTGTATGAGAATGTTGTAGGAAAAGATGTTTTCTGTCAACATAAATTTTGCTTTACAAATGTTTGTCATTCTAAAAGACATTACTGCTCACTTGTTGTTATATTTATTGCAGCCACCATTCACTGCAGATAACCGAAAGAAAACAATAGAGAAGATACTGAAAGGAAGGTTGAACTTACCACCATATCTCACACCAGATGCTCGGGATCTCATACGCAAGCTGCTAAAGGTGTGTACCTGTCCTGTATTTTCTTTCATCATATGATGTTCTTTAATTAGTTAGCTGTTTGTACAGATAGAGTGTAAATGTAATGATATTGTGGTTGTATAAGATCACACATAAACATTTTCTAGGGAACAACTTGCCATAGTGTAAGAAAATCTCTTCCTGTGTTGTTTCAGAGGCAAGTGGTACAGAGACTGGGTTCAGGGCCCAGTGATGGCGAAGCTATCAAAGTTCATCCCTTCTTCAAACTCATAAATTGGGCTGATGTCTTAGGTAGAAAGTTAGAACCACCATTCAAGCCTGCATTGGTATGTATATTGAAGGAGTTTTTACGAATTATTGTGCAGTGTTTGCATGAAGTATGTGAAATTTTTTTATGAGATCATGTTATTCAACAGATTCTGATTTAATTTTATACTTGGAGGTTTACACTGAATGTGCAGTGTCCTTACACCTATAATGTAATGTTTTTTGTTTTCTAAATAATGGTTCACTGTGCAAAACATGGGCATATGATTGTACGGCTTTCATTTGTAATATTGTTTATGTAATCTATATTTAGTTAAATGTGTGCAGTCTTTTCTTGGAAGAAAGGGATGGTAGAGATAGTGTCTTGGTGCAAATGTTGTCTCTTGAGTTGTGCAACGGATTTTTGTGACTTTACGTAATAACTGCATGAAACGTTGTCAGGTGAATTTGATATTGATTGATATGGGTGCAGAACAAAACCTGCTTTGCTTAACCCAAACTGTTAACGCAATATGAGCTGTGTCATCAAAAATCTTCACTTTGTTACCTTACAGGCAGGTGAGGATGATGTATCACAGTTTGATACCAAATTCACAAAGCAAACTCCCATAGACTCTCCTGATGAATCAACTTTAAGTGAGAGTGCCAATCTTGTGTTCCAGGTAATGTATAAGTTTTGCATTGGAGAAGTGTTCATGATGAATGAGATTAATCTTGGTAATTTTGGCAGTGTATTTTCTTATAATACACTGTATTTTACTTGATTGTGAAATGTGGTGTCTTGGCAGCCAAAGTTTGAACCTCTCAGTGGTGTAAGATATACCACACAGGACATTTTAGAAGCATGCATACACACACACACACACACACACACACAAACACATGCACACACACTTCACAGATCCAGTAGCTGTCATAAGACAGCTGAATTTTAAACAAATTGTGACTGCACAATTGACAACAGTACAGACCAATTAAAAACATATGACAGAACACCAAAAAATACAATTTAAAATAAATACAATATAGAATACATCAAAAACAATATTAAAACATTATTGCCTTATCATCATATTTAAAATGTAAACTATTACCACAAAATGTATTAAGGAGTTACAAATATCAGCTGTGGGAGACATCTTGAATGAATATAAGAAATCATCAATTGACTAAAAGGAATGAGTAATAAGATAAAGCCACAATGCAACATATTCTCATTGCAGTGCAAATTTGCTGATAATGACATGGTATGGGTTATAGTGGAGATATTATCAACTTCTTAGAAAGGATTTGCTGCATTGTTGAAGTCTGTTAGAAGGACAGTTATAGTGTTTGCGGATAAGTATGCAACTTGTCCACCAGATACATTAAAATTATATTAATCTGGCACACAGTGGACAGGACAGGTGCCAGATTATTGGATGTTCTAGATTGGCAATTGGAACCTATACTGATCAAAGTTATTATGGGTAATTCTTGTGTTATTGCTCAGACAGCACTTCATCACTAATATCCAGCTTTCTGATGCCATTGCATTCTTTAAAATTTTGCAGACAGCTATCAGAGAATATACACTTGTCACTTATTTTTGTTTCATCATAAAAACACGTAGCAATTTCAATTACCACAGGCTTAGTCATGAGTTTTCGTTCGGAACACAATACCTTGTCCAGTTGCACTAATTTTGATTCTTTCAATATTTGTCACTTGAGAAGGTCCTTCACTCTTTACTAGATGTCATAAGTGATCATAATTGGTCTTTTTGTTTCTTTGTATCATAGATGGTTGATGATTTGTTGTATGAACCATCACATCTGTTCAATTTTTGCCACTTTCAAGCCTCCCAATTATTTCAAGTTTCCGTGGAAATGTTAAAAGCTATCTGTTTCCTCTTGCCAGCAGTATCTTGTTTACTCATCTTTGGATCTTTTGAAGCCATTGTAATGGCTCATACAAGGAGTAACACTTGTCACTTATTACACAATGGCAATAGAATTCACAATAAGGCTACAGATTGGATCAAACAAATGGTGTGATGTGCTAGTCACTTATGATATCACCAGGGTGCAGAACAATACCAGCTTGTGAAAACTTCAGAGTGTCTTGTTGCATGAGGAAAGTTTGTGTTGGCAGTGTAGTATGCAGATAACCCAGGGTAAAGTCATGGAATTAGTACACTTATCAAAGTTACACTGGGCAAATCTTTTGGTCTTGGGACTTCTCTCCTGAAGTGCTGGGTTGTCACAGTATCCAGATTATCAGGTAATGGGTTAAAGGAATTTTGCTATACTTTGTTTTAAGGCTTGTTAAGATGTCTTCCATCTGTGTAGGAGCCAAGTATAGAAAAGCATTGGCACCAATGACTATTTTCACATTGAACAGTAAACAGGATAATAAGAACATTTTATTTGTTAAAAAAACATCTTAGCCTATTATGAGTATTCACCGACTTCTCCATTCTTCTTTTTGCTTTCTGAACACAAACACTGTGATAACGTGGCAACTAATTGGAACAGCGAGAACGCTAGAAGCAGAATGGTGGCAAGTTTGCGGGTAAGCGTGGGTATGCGGACAAAGGAAGACCAGTCAAGTACTGTGCATATTTGGGCTGCTGGATTTCACCATGTTACGGCCCATTTTCACTTGGCGCACATTTTTAAACTTACAAACCGTTTATTTCTTTAATTTTCCAAATTTTTTTCGGGCCGTGGCCCACCGCGGATAACCGAAACCACGGATACTGAATCCGCGGATATGGCATTCCACCTGTATAGTTTATAAAATGTGTGTGTTACTCCATTAATAATGTCATTAGAGGTGTAAAACGTTCTAAGTTTAAATCCAACCATCACCATTGTATTTAAACATTCTAAGCCTGTGTGATAAGGATTAAGTTTGTTTTACTGTAGTTAGAACATTGTTGATGGTTATGTTCCAGGGTTTCACATATGTGGCCCCGTCAGTGTTGGAGGAGATGTACAAACCTCCACGTATAGTGAAAGCTCGCTCTCCACGAAAATCAGCATACCCTACACCCGCCACTGCTCTGCGCAATCCTTTTAGTCCACGACATCACCTATCGCCTGCTTCCAGTTTTGCATTTGGTGGCCACAACTTGGGGTCTACACTTGATAGTGCCAGCTGTCAGGAAGAAATGATGGAAGTTCAGGGACTACCTCATGTATAGTGAGTTTCATTTTGTTGTAGAAATGAGTTTTTTTACACAGGCAACAAAGGGTTAAGTAACTGTACTATGTAGAAGTGAAAGTTTGACTGGGAAAAAATGTAATCTGATTATCTCATAACCCATTACACCTTGGGTGTATTGGACTGTCATTTGTTGTTAATCTGTCATTTTAAAGAAATGTAGCTGTTCAGTGTAGATACTGCAGGTACACCTTGATATTCACACTACACAGTTGCATTCCTGGACTATGCTAACCAAAGTGGATGTAGATTGAAAATGGTCACATTTCTCAATTAATATTTTTCAGTAGCTTGTGCTTGTGATGTTTGGTCATAAAATGTGAACTTCCAGTTCATTTACTGTAAGTAAGGTGGGGCACAGAGTGAACCACATATACACAACATATGCAGTCCAAAAATATATCTGGGTGCATCAGTATTCATTTTGCCCAGTCACACTCTTTGAGTGGTAACATAACAACTGTTGGAAAGATACATTAAGGCCTCCATTATCATGTAATAACTGCTTATGACAATCATGTGGGAGACTGGTGCATAGATGGGAGGATAATATTAAAGTGGATGCAAAAGAAATGGGTTGTAAGGATATGGACTGGATTTATTCGGTTCATTTTAGGGTCCATTGAACACCACAAGGAACTTTGAGTTCATTTGATGGGGAATTCCTTGACTAGATGAATGGCAGCTTTTCAGCAAGTACCAGGTACCATGAAGTCAGTACAGTACACATTGCTTTGCCCAGTCTGAAATGTACACTTTCTGGTTTAAACTGCAGCCTGCAGCAGGCTGTACAAATTCCACTAACATGGTTTGTACAGTATTTCAATACAGCAAGCTTGCTTTGCATCCACTACTCTGGCCAGCAGTGTCACTATTGTCCATTTGGAAGGCTCCTGAACCACCATGCTTATGAAGACATTTATTGTTAATTTATTGCGGAATCATTCACCATTTTCTGTGACTGAGTATGTTCTTATTACCTCAGTTATTTAGAAGTTAACTGGTTAGTAATAATTGGTTTTTAACATTATTTTTATGACAAGTCCAAATCTTGATCAGTTTTAAAATTCCCATATCATCTGCCCCCCCCCCCCCTTCCTGCATTCCCCACCTCTTCTGTATTGAATTTACAGTGAATGTAATAAAAAGTTGGTAATGAAAATCAAAATGTTTAAGATTAGTAGATGTCATCACAGTAAGTTTTACAGAATTAAAAGAATGAAGAATTTTCAGAATTAGAGTTTATAGGGATTCCATACTTTTCCTCTGACAAATACCCCACTGTATTCTTTGCTGTTAGTGTCTGCAGCTGAGCATCATTTGCAGAGTAACTGTAACATGACATATTTCGTGGCATCACAGCATGGAAGGGACAATGAACAAGTTACATGAACAGTACTGCTGAAACAGTTCTTATCATTAGTAAGATGTTGGTTGGGCTGACAGATTTATTTGTGGAATTCTGTTGTTCATCTTCACTTCATAAAATAGGAATGGTACTCTTAGTGTGTTTGAGATGCAGCAGTTTTTCAGAAAACTTTCAGTCAGACACAGAATCTGAGAGTTGTTCTTTTGTTGGAAGTCTGTTGACAGATTTGTAGCTATCCTCTCATCAAATGTTAATGTGTTTTTTATGGTGATTTTGATCCAGCATATGACTCATGACATTAAATCACCTTCACTCTCAATCAGACTTCCTTTATTTGATTTTTTGACCCTTCAGTAAAAAGTGCCTGGATCACTTGGGAGATCATTTTCCCAGTCTTTTTATGAAGTAAAACTGCTGTAGGCAGAGACTTTTGGCAACTTTGGCAGCACTTTTATAATAGTGGCCCATGATCATTTGTCTTTCTTCAAAAATTTGTTCCAGACTGCTTAAGTTATGATATACTTTGTTCAAATTCATATTTCTCTCTTGCACATTGGTGCTGAATTTACACAAAGTGCAGAGAACATCACACACCAATCCTAGATCCTGTAAAAGTGCTGTGAATGGTAATTTTTTACTGTAAGCTCCCATATATATATATGCATATCTCTCATAGAATTAATTACACTTTGCTACCTTGGAGTGTTGCACATAAGCTGCATGGTTCAAACTGGAAACTGGGTTCTTTTCATTAGAGGACTAAAATTGGCCTGTTTTAAAACTTGAACCTCCATCAAGTTCATACACAATTGCATTTTTCTGCTGTTGTTTGGCAACACATGATTAAAGACATAGAGCTTTGTCAGTGAACATATGACTGTGTTTCAATCCAACACGTGTGGTGCATGATTAGTGAAGTGCCATGCTATAAAAGAAGGAAATTTGTTTTGTAGCATTATTACCTTCTTTGTTACATCATCACATTATAGCTGCTCTGTCACATGCCACGCAAGACAAGTGATTTTTTAAAAAAATTTTATCTTCCTGCAAGACTGCAGGTAATTGAGTAAAGAGTACATTTTCTTTTGCAGTAACACTTAAGTTTGAGCAAGTCCAACAATAAATTTACTGGTGAGTTCAGCCAACTCTGCTACATAAATTCAAGCATACACAATTAGGGTAGATTTTTTTTATTTAGGGTAGTTGGATTTTCAGGTAACAGTTTCATTTTTCTTTCTGATGTAGAGGCTTCCTTATCCATGTATTTTCATGTTATCATAATATTAATATTTGTTCATAGAATAAATAATAAGATGTATGTTAATTCCATATATTTCTTGGAAATCTGTTGCAGAGGCAGGATTATTGATTGCTGGTTGTATTTTGCTATGTGATATACTACAAAAACTATATTGTGATATGCGTTATAAAATATAAGTAAAATACAAACACAACTCAGTGATTTTATTAAGGTGTATTCTTACATTGTTTTTATCAGTGACATGTTTTGGCTCTGGTTATGAGCCATCTTCAGGTTGATTACTTTTTCTTTGTAAGGCAAAATGACAATAGCATTGCTAATTGTATATTTTGTCTTACTAAGAAAAAGTAATCAACCTGAAGATGGCTCATAACTAGAGCCGAAACATGTCA
>Ga0123353_10018172_pt1 | contig 10382 bp, 5 predicted proteins | sample TergutLab28metaG_3_FD_92763 | JGI IMG/M metagenome (GOLD analysis project Ga0123353, IMG submission 92763) | Labiotermes labralis P3 segment gut microbial communities from Petit-Saut dam, French Guiana - Lab288 P3 | ecosystem: Host-associated > Arthropoda: Insects > Digestive system > Gut ...
AGGGGCAGGGCGTGTATATGCTGACGAATTCGCCCTTTGCGTTTCATAAAAACAAGCATATCATCCCCTATATCGACCAGTTTGATGGTGTTTTTGTTTCTTGCGACGCGCGCTTGCTCAAACCCGAGCCGGAGATATATCGTGCATTTCTTGATCATTTCAGTTTGCAAGCCGGGGAATGCCTGTTCATCGACGACATGAAAGAGAACTGCGAGGGCGCAAAACAAGCGGGCATGCATGCGCATTGCTTCGCCAAACGGGATTTTGATGGGCTTGCGCGGGCGCTGGGAATGGAGGAGGCAATATGATGGCGATATCGTACGATGAAGCGATTTGTATCGCAAAAACATTCGCGCAGGAGCTTGCGGAACAATTCCGGAACAAAATAGTTGCCGTTTTTGTCATCGGCTCGCTGGGCAGCGATTATTACCGTCCAGGGCAGAGCGATATAGACACGGTGGTCATTACCAACTGCAACCGGCGCGGTGCGGCAAGGCTGGAGAAGAAAATCGAGCCGATTCAAAACAGGTACTGGAAAGAATATAATGTGCCGAAGGGTTTTGGCGCGATTGTGTTCGCACAGGAGCAATTGTACCCGCCATATGTGAAAAAAGAAGAACTGGTATTGGAAATCCTGCGCCTGAAAACGCAATCGAAATGCATTTATGGAAATTATGATGTCGCCAAAATTCCAATGCCAGGCAAGCAGGCGATCATTGACGATGCCATCGCTTTTCAAGCCTGGGCTGACGCGGAGAAAAAGAAAAACCCGGATTTCCCGGGCTGGAATGCCCAAACGCTGGTCAACGCAACGCTCATCGTACTAAAACGTTACCTGATGATACAGCATGGCATCATTGAATTTAACAAGTATAAAGTTGTCGGCCTTTACCTGGAGAACGAACCTCCTATGGTAGACAGGGAAGTATTTGGCTTCATCGAATCAGCGCTGAACGGCGGCGACATTGCACTGAGCGATGAAAAGCTGGCGGGAATGGCGGCGTGGCAAGAAAAATTATGCGCTGCAATCAACAACTTAGTGCTGTATAACGAGACATCCTCTTGACAATCCTGCCGCGCTTTGCTATAATATTCATGCGATGGAGAGATACCGAAGTGGTCATAACGGAACGGTCTTGAAAACCGTCGTGCCGCAAGGCACCGTGGGTTCGAATCCCACTCTCTCCGCCACTTTTCCGGGCAAGCTCTCTATGCAGAGGGCTTGTTCATTTTTTCATTAGCACAATTACTTGGCAAATCGACAAATCCATGCTATGTTAGAAAGGGAGGGAAGAATCATTCTTCCTATCCTAAAATAGAGGGGTTCCCCGAAAACGAAAACGGGCAAGCCTTGTGTGTTAAGGACTTGCCCATTCCCCATTTTGTCATACATCACCTGACATGTATTTTTTCTGCTTTTTCAGACAAATCATCACAGCCAGGCCGGCGAAGCTGAGTGCCATGAATGTAATCCATAGCATGCGATTGCTTTCGTCGTCGGTTTTAGGCACAGCCAGATTGTCGAATAAAGTGGTTGCTAAGGCTGTCTCCGTCGGCTCAATCGGCCAGGTAGTTTCGGTCGGCTCAATCGACCTGGTAGTCTCCATTGACTCAATCGACCTGGTAGTCTCCGTCGGCTCAATCGACCTGGTAGCCTCCGTCGGCTCAGCCAGCCTGGTAGTCTCAGTAGGCTCAACCGGCTTGGTAGTTTCAGTCGGCTCAGTTGGTGGTGGGACATAAGCATTAACGATATGATAGCCATCGTAACTGGGGTTCCAGCCTTCTACAGGAATTTCCTCAACGGTATAGTTGATTTCATTGCCATCGCTGTCATATTTTGGAATACCGGAAAATGTATACAGCCACTTGCCATTCTCATCTGGCGCAACCATGGCAATTGCTGCAACAGTATTACCGTTTTTCAGTCGGAGGGCGATGTTGGCGGGCAGGGCAACAATATGCTCACCGTATTCCCAGGTTTTTTCACCGCTAATTTCAATGCTCCACGGGCCGTTGTATCGGTTGGTAAATGTGGCGGCCCTGCCCTCAACAGCGGTGCCAAAGCCATTTTCCACTCCAACAAGCGAATAATATGCAGGAAAATTTACCTCGGTAATGGTATAAACTGCACCTGCGGGAATGAGAAAGCTTATATTTTCCCCAGCGGCAAGCGTAAATTCCTGTGGCTCCTGCCCTTCTGCTTCTAAAATAAAATGAAACAGCAAATTGTTGTCTTCTGCGGGATATTTGCCCTCAATGATTTTGATTATGGTCAATTCTATGTCTTGGCCTTCAGGGATTTGATAATTGACAAATGGCACCGCCGCCGTGTGGTCCCCGGCAATGATGCCGCTTGCGGTAAAGATTGCCGCGGCGTATCCCTCGCTGGGCGCTTCGGTAATGGTATAGCTTACCCCAAAAGGAATATCGTTGAACGTGACAGCCTGGCCAGCTTTCAATGTAAATGCCTGTGGAGACGGGGGCGCGCCCTCGCCCTCGAAAATAACGACGAAATCAAATTCGGTGCCCGGGTCCGCTTCCCCGCCGACGGCAGTTTTGCTGACAGTTAGGCTGCCTGATTCCTCAAACGGGTTTTCGCCAAAAACATTGACGAAGGGCAGGCGGACTTCCGTGCCTTTGGCAGGGATTTGGCCGGAATATTCCCGGACGGTGGCGGTGTAGGATTCCGCGTTATCCGTTTCGGTGACAGTATACAGCGTGCCGACGGGTATATTGTCGAAGCGCCTTTCCGCGCCATGTTGAAGGGTAAAGTGATGGGTCACGCCGCCAATGACAGCGGTGAAGGCAAATTCTTTTTTAAAGTCGGCGCCCTCGCCTGTGACAATTTTGCTTACGGCCAAACTACCGGTTTCGTTGCCGGAAAACGTATTGACAAACCTGGCGGTGCTTCCGGCTTCCGAAACAACACCCTGGTGGTTTGCGCTGGAAATCGCAAACTCAGGCGCAGGGGTCTCAATTACGGTGTAGGCCACGCCAGCGGGAATCCCGTTAAATAAAGCCCGCTGCCCATGCCTGAGCATCAGCGTTTCGCCGCTGGCAAGCTCTTTTTTTTCCCCGCCATCGATTGTGTATGTATAAGTACCTTCGTCCGAAAAGGTTATCGTAAATTCAAATTCAGCGTTTAATCCGCCTGGGCCCTGAACGGTTTTTTCTATCGCCAATTCGCCCAGGAGCCTGGTGTTATAGGCCGTTACCAATACAATTTCGTTTTGATCGCCCGTTACTTCAAAGGGATGGCGGCGAATTTCTTCACCGTTTGCGTCAATGTCATATGTATAGTTTGCAGGGGGAGCCGTTTCAATAAAATAATAGTTGCCGTCGGGCAGCGAAACCCTGATTTTCCCCTCTTCGTTTGTTATAAGCCGCCCGCCAACCTGCACGCCATCTTCGGTATAAAGATAAAACTCCGCCCCGGGAAGGGGCAGCCCTGTTACTGTGCCGTCGGCGGATTTTTCCAGCTTGAGCAGCTCAACGGCACTGCTGCCCTCGCCCATGGCCTGGTTGACCGCAACCTGCGCAATACTCGTCCAGGCAAACGTGCCGCTGATTGCAATGGCAAATATAAATAGCAGCGCCAGCAATGCGCTGACCGCCCTGCGGATATAATGCGGCGGCAAATTTTGAATATCCAGCATAGCAAATCCCTTTTCTTTCACCTAGGGGTTTATGTTTTTACTTGCCCCGCACCGGCCTTTTCATCAGCCAGTGCGGGGACTTTTGGGTTTTGCGCAATTGTAGTGCCGGTTAACGCATTATTTCATGCAAACGACTACTTGTGTCAATATAAATGGTGTTATTGTTGCCAGTGGCACCAACGTTACGACTTCTGTTTACATTTGCGAATGGCGCAGTCGTGGTTGCCGTCAATGTTCCTGTAACCAAATCTAGACGCATAAAGCTGTTGCTAAAGACTAGAACGGTTTCTGTATTGGAAACACGGACCGCTTGAATCAGGTAAGCATTCGTTGAGGAAGTAGCAGGAAGGTTATTGGCGGTTGTCTGCACTGTGTTTGTCCTGGTGTCCCAGCGCTCAACAAGCCGTGATCCTGTTGTACTTCCATTATAACCAGCAAATACATAGATGAAATGCTCGTAGCGAACCGCATGGATCCAACCATGGGCGTTGGCGAAGAAGTTTGGCATGTAGTTCATAGTTCGGGCATTCAAGTCAATAATAGCCGCACTTCGCCTTTCGCTTCCAGTTGCATTTGTGCCAGTAATGTTGGTTACATACGCGAAATCACCAATGACCGTAATGCTGCTATCGGAAATCGCTGGAGTACCGGCGGGGAAAGTCATAAATATCGACCATGTGTTTGCCGCCATGTTGTACTCATACACAAATCTGTCATTGGAGATGGCAAACAATCTGTTGTTCCAGCTAAACAGGTTCGTGTTCCAGCTGGCGCGGGCGGCTGGCGGCGAAGCGATCCGCGTTGCTGTTGTGCCATCTATCCTGAACACTTGGTTGGTGTCATTGCCGTAGAATCTCACGCCATCAACATGCACCAAAGAGATTTTGTTTCCCGCTACAGTGAAAGATTGGAGTTCAATCACGCTAATAGTAACGTTGCGGACGACAGTGCCCACAGATGCACGCAATGTGATGTTGCCGGGCGTGCGTCTTGAGTCCACTTCCACGGTTGTGGTTGGGCCAGCGGTGGTGCTGAGCGTAACGCCGCTTGGGTTGCCAACCAGGGCCCAACGCACTTCACTGGAAAGGTCATCCGCGTTGAGTGTAGCCGTAGCATTGAAGATTTGGCTGTTGCCGCGCACGATTGTGGCGGTTGCGGGGGTAACTGAGAGTTGGACATCGGTGTCGGCCGGAACCATATTGCCTTCCACAAGCCGGAACAGGATATCGTCGCCGGTGCCCAGCAGGCCGTCTTCGTCGCTGACCGTGCCGTTGCTATAGCCCCAGAACATGCCGTTGCCGTTGTCAAGATAGAAAAATCCATTGTGTTCAATCACATTAGTTCTGTCGGATAAATTACCGGGGCGGCCAGGTACTACCGGGACAAGCATGGGGCCAAGGGTGCCGTCATCCAGCACTCGTTGATAGACATTGTGCCCAAGGCCAAGGTGATAAACGTGTCCATCATCGCCAACAACTACTCCCTGACCCATTGGGGGCACATAAATACGAGCCGTGGCATACTTGGTGTTATCCATAACGGATGTTGCGGTGATGGTAAACCATTGCCCTGCATGCGCGGCCGTCGGGCTGAATTCGCCGTTATGACGCACAAAACTTTCGTTGTCTACCGCCGGGCTGATGCTCCAGGTAACCTGCATCCAATCAGCCGCATTGGTATTTTCGAGCACCACGGTTGCAACCAGCTGCAGCGTTTCATCAACCGAGACGGTTGCTGTGGTTTCGTTGAGATACACGCCAAACACGGCGGGCGTACGGCCGGTTATGATCTGCATCAGGTTTTCAGCATCCGAGGAGGGGCTGCGGTCGTCGGCATACCAGCCGCCGTTGTCGGATTCTGCGGTCCAGTCGCCCGCTGTTGCCATTTGGGCGTCAATGTAAATGCCGTAGTACCACTCGTCGTCCGGTTCGTTTATTAGGGTGATGCTGTTGAGCAGCAGGCCTGTCGCGGTTTCAGGGGCCAGGGGCTGCGCCCAATAGGCCCAGCCATCGACATCAATGACCCAAACAGGGCCGGGATTGCTGCCGGCGGAAATCCATTGCGCCATGGTCATCGTCGTGGCGTTAAGCGTGGGCCTTGCGGTATGTTCCCAGTCGATGGTGGTGATCGCATGGCTTTCGTTATCGCGATCCCAGAATTTCACCTGCGCCTCGTGGGTCGGGTTTTCGGTGAAGTAGTTGTGCGTGCCGGCATCCGCATCGTATGCCGCGATACCAATTGGCGGCTCTTCCGCCGAACGCGGAATTCCAGCATCGCGCCTGGTGGTGTTTATAACTTCGCCAATTTGCAGGGGCTGCGGGTCGACCGCATCGCCTTTTACGTCGGTTTCCTTGCTCATGTTGTCTTTGTTAAAGGTGGGCATATAATCTTTTTGCCCGCCCATCGTCCAGCTCCAAATGCTGCGGAATATGTCGGAAGTGGGGTTTGCGCCTGGCAGGCGGGGCGACCACGTGTTAAAAGCACCTCTATCGGCGCCATCAATGATCGATACCGCTTCTCTCGCGTCATAGTCCTCTTCGCCCGGGTTGAGGTTTGCGCCTGGCCCGATTTCCATGTACTCATACAAGCGGATGCGGGCAAAGATATCGCGGCCGATTTGAACAGGCCTGCCGTCTGGCCCAATAATAGGGTCGCCGTCTTCATCAACATCATTGGCGTATTCGAAGTTTTCGATGTAAACGTCTTTGTTGGCGCTAACGTTTACTGCCCATTCGCGCTGGCCGAAGTTTTGCCCTATCACTTCAAAGTCGTCATGCAGGCGGCCACCGGCAGGGCCGGGGTTGCCCATCGCCTGGTTGAGCGCCAACTGGCCAATGGATTGCCATGCAAAAGTACCGGTAAGAAGCATGGCGGCGACTAAAACACTCGCAATGACAATTGCTGTGCGCCGCCTTTTTTGGGAGGAGGAGAGGGGGTTTGAGCTTTTCATAGGATAATCCTTTCTGCGTCCAATTTTTTATATTCATAGTTAAGAAGTTTTGCTCTGCCATTGCTGAAATCCCCTGAAACGGCCTGCAGTACCGCTTTTGGGACGCTCATCGCAATGGCAGCGCTTCGTTCCTTAATCCTGGAATATAGCCTTTTAGATATTTCCTTCAATCAATTTTTGTTTCGGCTTGAAACAAATCTTCATTGCCGCCACAAACCCCATCAACAAAACGGTAAAGATAATAACGTAGATCATATGGTTCTTAACAAACTGTATCATGTTGCCCAAAAATAAGTTGTGAAACACCACCTTTCCAATGACATTATGAGCCAGGACGATTTCTTTATCCGGCACAGGGTTCATAACGCCCTGCGTTTCAAAGCCGCGTTGGCCGGAATTCGCATAGTTTTCTTTAATGCTGATAACCCGGTGGGTGACCGTAGCGTTCGCGCTGAGCAGATAAGTGATGTCGTCGCCGATCTTAATTGTATTCGCGTCTGCCTGGCGGGTGACGATCAGGGAATGCTGGGGGATTTCGCTCTGCATGCTCCTCGTAAGCACTGTCATTGTCGAAAATCCCATGAAATTGCGTGGGACTCCGGCGGAATTGCCGCTGAACAGATAAATAATGAGCACCAGGGCAGCAATGGCGGAATAGAAAAAAACCCCAAAAACGCGGGACTTCATCAGCGCGCTTTTTGCCGAGGAGGATTCGCAATGCGAAAGCGGTTTGGGCCAATCTTCGTTTGCCCGGAAAACATCAAGCGTGTCCTCATCTTCCATCAGCCATTCGATTTCACACATCAAAAGATCTGGGTTCGTTAACGCGCTCAACGGCATTGCTCCCACCTCCCTCGCAAGGTATTATCGCTGTGCTGTGATCGTGTGCTAAATCATTGATCTTTAGCTCATTATATTCAAAAACCCATGGAAGTCAAGCGTACAGGCCGAAATAATTCGAGTATGGAAAATAAATTCGAAGGACATTACAAAAACTTGCAAGCAACGATCAAACTGAGCGGCAATAAATTCCGCCGGGTTGGAAATAACAGTTTATTTCCCCTATGGAATGAAAGGCAAGGGAAGGAACTTGATTTTCATCTCCGCTGTCGTTGTGTCGATTGACGGCCCCGCGTAATTGTTATAGCAACCAAATGACCTGCCTGTGGCATTATCTGCAATTTTGCTTGCATTCTGCCCAAGGTTGTGTTATACTTTTATGAAGTATAACGAAACAAGGGGGACAACATGGCGATCATTGGCCCGAATGTCAAAGCGCAAATCAAAATGGCGTTTCGCAGCCCCAAGGTATGGTGGCGCGGCGCTGGCCTGCCCGAAGAACAAATCCGGCCCTGGGAGGGCGGCATCCAATTTCTGGCCGAGGCCCTCAAAGGCTTCATGATAGGCTACACGAATATCAGGGACCGGCTTTATTTAGGCATGGGCGAGGGAAAAATCCCGCCGAACTGGAAAAGCGTGCACGATGTAGCCGTTGTTACCTGGGACGCGCTGACCGACCCGCCGGTGGGCGCGCACATGGACCGCAGGCGCTACGGCGAGATGATCCACCGCTGGATCATGCGCTTTAACGCCACGCTCAGCCCGATTTTCATCCTGCTGCAATGCTTCGACTTCGGCATGACGCCATTCCAGCGCATCGTACAATGGACGCTGATATCCATGTTCGCCAATATCATGAGCACCGCAAACGCCGTCAGCGAAACAAAAATCTGGGCAGGCATCACCCCGCATTCCGAGCAGCGCAGCATCGTCCAGCTGTGCAGGACCATCGGCAACCAGCTGTCGGACGTGTTCAGGGGTATCCCCATGATTCTTATGGGCTTCCAGGACGTCACGGGCTTATCGGACTACCAGGTGATGATCTACGGCGCATCGCTGTTCGCGCCCTTCACGATGTTCTGCCGCTGGCTGCCGTCGTTTGCAAAACAGCGCGTGGACTTCACGCAAAAAGTGCGGGGCGAAAGCGAAACGGACGAAGCCGCCGCACGCGCGCCCACCCTGCGCGAATGCTTTGCCGTGGTCAAACACAACCGTTGGTTTATGATGTGGACTATCGTCAACCTCATTCGGATGATCCTGCCCGGCACGGACTATATGTTCCTGTTCCGTTTTCTGATTCGGCCGATCCAATTCCGGGGCAACAGCTATGGCGGCGAACTCATTTGGGGGGCAAAAAACATTATCTTCGGCTTTCCCATCTTCGCGCTGCAGCCCTTTGCAAATATCGTTGTGGGTAAATTCAGCAGCAAATTGCAATTCGTGCGCTTCCACGAGCTTGTGACCGTCGTTGCGCATATTGGCATGTATTTGTCCGGCTACAGCAGCTGGGGGCGGCTGTTTTTGCTGTTCACCATCGAAATGTTCCGCGGGATGGTCGACCTGTGGGCCCCTGTGCCCCGCGAGCTCATCCGCTATGAGATGTTCGACTATGTGGAATGGAAAACCGGCCAGCGCAGCGAGGGCATGACCGCCGCAGTGGACGGTATCATCACAAAGCTTATTCGCAACAACACGGCCAACGTCATCGGCAATGCCGTAACGCAGTGGACGGGCTACCTGGGCTGGGATTACACGGCGGAACAACAGCCAGACCGCTTCTTGAGAACCATTTGGCCACTGACGCACGTACGCCCCATTGTGGGTGGTGCCATTGCCCTTGCAGCCCTGCTGTGGTTTAAATACCCGCATGACCCCAAGGCGGTGGAGGCTGACCTGATTGAACGGCGCGCAATGGCGACGCAAATCAAAGAAGACGCGGCGCTTGCAGAATAAAAACATTGGCCGCAAAGTCAAGCAAGACTTTGCGGCTGTAGTTATCGTATTGATTGCGAATGCGTGTTTCATGCAGCTTGCGCGGCCGCCCTGCGTTCATTCAACTCATCAAGGACCTGCTCCTGGAATTTACCCTGGAATTTATAAAACAGCATGGGGATAATTTGCAATATAAAAGCGGCTGAAATAGATAGAGTCATCAAAATAAATATCATGTGCAGCACCTGCGGGTACGATTGCGCGATGCTGCCGCCCGCCGCCTGTGTGGCCTGCATGGCTTCGGAATCGTAACGCACAAAATTGAGCGCGAACATCGTAAGCGCTGAAATACCTGCCGCGCTGATTTTGCTGACGAGCTTTGTCACCGCGAACGTGACGCCCTCGGTGCGTTCGCCTGTTTTCCATTCTGCATATTCGATGGCGTCGGAAATCATCAGGGTCGTTAGCGTGCCGACGACGCCCGCCGGGAAATTCGCGAAGAACTTGACAGTCATATAGACGGCAATGCTCTGGTAGCCGATCAGGTACAGCCCTGCATTGATCACCGCCCCGGCTACGCAGCTGATGATAAACAGCTGTTTTTTGCTGAAAAACTTGAGCAGGAACGGCACGCAGAGGATGGAAAGCATCCACGACGCGCCGGAGGAAATTTGCAGCAGCGGGAACAGCAGGGCAGTGCCTATGCCGGTGTCCGCGTAATTCCATGTGGCAAAATAAACAAGGGAGTTACCCGCCATGTTGTTCACGCCGTCGAACAACCGCGCAATGATCAGGATCAGCAAGGGCTTGTTCTTAAACAGCGGCTTGATGGTTTGGAAGAAAGGTTTTTCGCCCGCAGGGAGCGTAATTTTCTCTTTTAGGTGCCTTGAAGAAAGCATAATTATAATGCAGCCTATGCCTATGAGAAGCGAAGCGACGATAAAATTGCCCATGGGGCTTTTTTCGGAGCCGCCTACCAGCAGCACCAGCGCGAAGTACAGCCC
>Ga0123353_10018173_pt1 | contig 10382 bp, 8 predicted proteins | sample TergutLab28metaG_3_FD_92763 | JGI IMG/M metagenome (GOLD analysis project Ga0123353, IMG submission 92763) | Labiotermes labralis P3 segment gut microbial communities from Petit-Saut dam, French Guiana - Lab288 P3 | ecosystem: Host-associated > Arthropoda: Insects > Digestive system > Gut ...
ACCTTCGAGCGCTGGACGGCGCTGGGGGGGATGACGATGGAGGAGCGGTGCAGGGCGAAGATCGCGAGGATACTTGCGGAGCCGGCGCGGGCAAGGGACGGGGAGAAGGTTGATGGGGTGATGGATAAAATCATGAAAGGATAGGGCCACACGGGGAACGTCGCTCCGCGATGCCTTCATCAGTCACCGCGCGACAGTTACACAAAAGAGAGATGATTGTTCGCGGCGACAGCTTCCTCCACTGGAGGAAGCCGCTCAAGAAAATACAGAGGCAAGTTGAGGTGCAATTATGTCCATTTACGATTATTCAAATGAAACCATCGCCGCGCGCGTCGGCACCGAGGTCGATACCGCCTACAGTTCGCTGGGGGCGCCCATCTACATGACGAACAATTTTGTGTTCGAGGACGTGGCGCAGGGCGCGGCGCGCTGCCGCTCCCCAGAGCACGGGGATTTGTATACGCGCATCTCCAACCCCACCAACAACGAGCTGGGCAGGGCGATTGCCGCGCTGGAGGGCGGAGAGGTTGGCCTGGCCTTCGCGACGGGCATGGCGGCGATCTCCACCCTGGCGCTGACGCTGCTGCGGGCCGGGGACCACGTGCTGTGCGACGACACCACCTACTCCGCCACGGCATGGCTGTTCCGGGAGCTGCTGCCCAAATTCGGCGTGGAAGCGGACTTTTTGGATTTTACCGATCTTGAAAAAGTGCGCGCGGCGATCAAATCCAACACGCGGCTGATGGTCTACGAAACGCCGTGCAACCCCACGATGAAGGTCGTCGACATCGCGGCGGTCTCGGAAATCGCGAAGGAGGCCGGGGCGGTAACCATGGCGGACAGCACCTTCGCCACGCCCTTCCTGACGCGGCCGATAGAGCTGGGCGCGGACATCGTGATGCACTCGACCACCAAGTACATCTGCGGCCACGGCGACGCCATGGGCGGGGTCCTGGTGGGGTCCAGGGCGCTGATGGAGCCCATCCACTCGGACGGCCTGAAGAACCTGGGCGGCGCGGCCTCGCCGTTCAACTCGTTCCTGATGCTGCGGGGCCTCAAAACCCTGGCGCTGCGCATGGAGCGCCACTGCGCCACGGCCATGGCGGCCGCGCAGTTCCTGGAGGGGCATCCGAAGGTGGCGCGGGTGTACTACCCGGGGCTGCCCTCGCACCCGCAGCATGAAACCGCCAAACGCCAGATGAAGGCGTTCGGCGGCCTGCTGACCTTTGAGCTCAAAGGGGGTATGGAGGCCGGCGTTGCTCTGATGAACAGCCTGAAGCTGTGCGCTCTCGCCGTCAGCCTGGGGGAGGCCAACACCCTCGTGTGCCATCCTGCCTCCATGACACACTGGTACGTGCCCAGAGAGGCGCGGGAGGCCTGTGGCATCACGGACGGCCTGGTGCGGCTTTCCACGGGGCTGGAGGGCGTAAAGGAGATTATCGCGGATTTGGAGCAGGGGCTGGAACAGGTATAGGGGGATGGTTCGTTGCGGGCGGCTGGCACGCCGCCCCTACAGATCCTCGCCGCCCCCGAGAAGGGCCCCGGTGGCGGGGTCGTAGAGGGCGACGAAATAGCCGTCCCGGCAGCCATAGACGAAGTAGGTGTTCATCTGCACCAGGTTGCCCAGGGGATACAGGCTGTGGACGTTGTCCTCGCCCTCCCAGACGCAGGTGAGCTCGGTATCCACCGTGCCGTCTTCCTTGAGCGAATAAAACCCGACCCGGTAGCCGGGCGCGTCCGAAAAGCTGCTGGGCACAAAGGCCAACGCGTAGAGCGCGCCGTGCAGGGCCAGCAGCTGATAGATGTTCGTTTTGGCGCGAAGAAGCTCCCGCCCCGTGCTGTCGGGTTTGACGCGGTAGAGGTTGTTCTGGCCCGTTGCGCTGTCCTCCTCCACGTAGTAGACGTAGCTTCCGCAGGTGACATAGCGCCAGACGCCGACGCCGCGCGCTTCCAGCCGCTCCTCGGCCCGGTTTTGCGGCGTGGCGTCATCCCGCCAGGCTTCCACGAAACGGATGGAGCGGTATGCCGCGGACGCGGCTTTGTTGTTCCTATCGATGAGGATGTAGCCGGAATCGGACGGCGTGTCGTTCACGGTCAGCTCCAGCGCCACTTTGCCGTCGGCGGTGTTGTGCCAATGGCCGAGCCAGATGCCGCTGAAGAACAGGACGCTGGCGTCGTCGAAGATGGTCTCGCGCTTGCTGTCCCGCAGGCGGAGGGCCTCCATGCGCCATGCGCCCTCACCAATGCGCGCGACAAACAGCAGCGAGCCGCTTGCGGCGTTGAGCCAGGGGGCGCATTCATATTTTCCGTCGTCAAGCACGGTGCTCTCGAAGGTATCCGTATCGACCAGGCAGGTGGCGAAACGCGAGGGGGCGTCGTAATCATCGCCGTACCAGCTGACGTACAGCCCCTGGTCCGAAAGGCCGCAGATGCTGGCGGAGGTCAGGTTTCTGTATTTGGCCGGCGGGGTGATTTTCCTTTGCCGCGCGATGTTGTTCAGCGGGGCGCTGTACAGGCCCTCGTCTGTGACGGCGTAAAAATGTGTGGGAGAGCTCGCGTAGGTGGCTGTGTAGGCAAAGCCCTCCGGCGCGGCGCCGGGCGGCGTTTTCCCGGCCCCCAGGGCGTTCGTCCGCGTTGTTTTTTCCGCCGTTTCCGTCACGGCGCGCTCGGAGGCCGGCCGCTCCGGGCCGTCGGCCCTGATGCCGATTCCGGTACCGAGCCCGCACCCGGCCAGACACGCAAGCAGGCCCGCGCATAAAATGAAGCAAAGCAGTTTTTTCATGATAGTCCCCCTTTTTCTGGATGCAAACATTATAGCATGATTCGCCGGCCAATACAATCATTTTTCTGATGGCTCTTTGAGACAATTGTAGTGACGGCGCTATTGCGGGCCGATGAGGACATCGGCCCCTACAAGTTGTGGCGGATAGGATTAGCGCAGCCAGCGCAAGCCGGTGTTCATACCCATGCTCCGCCTTTCATCACATTCTTAATCTGTATATTCGCGTCAAACACGACCAGGTCCGCCCGCTTGCCAATCGCTATGCCGCCGATTTCCCTGTCCATTCCCATCACCCGCGCGGGGGTGAGGGTCATCATGCGCACCGCGTCGCGCAGAGGGATTCCCGCCTCCAGGGCCGTGCGCAGCAGCCGGTCCGCCGTGGCGATGCTCCCGGCGAAGGCGCTGCGGTCGGGGAGCTTGGCTACGCCGTCCTCGATGACCACCGGCAGGCCGTTCCCCAGCGGCCCCAGGATGGATTCCCCCGCGTGCGTACCCGCGCAGCGCATGGAATCCGTCGTGAGGCAGACCCGCTGCGCCCCCTTGGCCCGCCAGACATAGCCCAGCAGCTCCAGCGGCAGATGGCGCCCGTCCGCGATGATTTCCACCGTGGCGTCCTCCAGGATATACGCGCTCTCGATGGCCCCGGTGATACGAAATCCCCCTGCGCGTGTGATTGTGGACATAGCGGAATACAGGTGCGTAAAGTGCGTAAACCCATGCCGCCCGGCCTGTTTGATCTGCGCGTAGCCCGCGGCCGTGTGCCCGATGGACGCCAAAACGCCCCGCTCCTTCAGCGCGTCCCCGAAGGCCAGCGCCCCCGGCAACTCCGGTGCCGCCGTCCAGCGTTTGATGTCCCCGCCGGCAAAGTCCAGCAGCGCTTCGTATTCATTTTGATCCGGGTTTTTGATATACCGGGGGTCGATTGCCCCGCGCATCTCCATGCTCAGATAGGGGCCCTCCAGATGCACGCCTGGCATGTGTGCGCTCTTTACCTGCTTGAAGACGCGCAGAAATTGCATGATGCTCTCAAAACTTGCCGCGACTGAGGTTGGAAACAACGTTGTTACGCCGTGGCGCAGATGGGTTTGCGCAGCGGTGAGAAAAGCCTCGGGCGTGCCGTCCATGAAGTCGGCCCCGCCCGCGCCGTGGGAGTGAATCTCCACAAACCCGGGCGCGAGGTATTGCCCGCGCAGGTCAATTCCGTCACGACGCGGCCGATCGCAAATCTCAACAATCCTGCCATCCCCGATCAGCACGCAGCCGGGCATAATACGCTCCGGCAAAATCAATTGCGCGTTGCAGAGCCATTCAGCCATTGCCAGTCAACCTCCCGAATGGGGGCCTCCCATTGTTTTTTTATCTGGTTATCCACTTCATTCCGGTTGCCACGAATTGTATGCATGTAGGGGTGGCCCGCAGGCCACCCTGGCCGAAAAATAGGGCTTGGCGCGGGTGGCCCGCAGGCCACCCTGGCCGAAAAATAGGGCTTGGCGCGGGTGGCCCGCAGGCCACCCCTACATGCTGCGCTAACCGTATTCAAGTGGATAACCATTTTTCTTTATTCTAGCCCGTTTGCCGCGAAAAGTCAAGACGATTCGGCCGCAACCGGCCGCAACCGTTTCAGATTGCGGCTACAATGATGTAGGGGCGGCGTGCCAGCCGCCCCTAATGAAATAAATGATATAGATTACTATTTGACGCGGGCGGCTGGCACGCCGCCCCTACAGGCAGTGATTTACTTTCCGCCCATATCCTTCTCCCGTATCTCCGCGCGCCGGATCTTCCCGTTGACCGTCTTCGGCAGGGCGTCCACGTACTCCACCACGCGGGGATACTTATACGGCGCGGTGGTCCTCTTCACGTGGGTTTGCAGCTCCTTCGTCAGGGCGGGCGAGGCCTCATAGCCAGCGCTGAGCACAATGGTCGCCTTCACGGCGAAGCCGCGCTCGGGGTCGGGCACGCCGGTGACGGCGCACTCGGTGACGGCGGGGTGTTCCAGCAGGACACTCTCCACCTCGAATGGCCCGATGCGGTAGCCGGAGGACTTGATCACGTCGTCCGTGCGGCCGATATACCACAGGAAGCCCAGCTCGTCCTTGTAGGCCGTGTCGCCGGTGTGGTAGACGTCGTCGTGCCAGATGCGGGCCGTCATCTCCTCGTCGCGGTAATAGCCCGAGAACATGCCGAAGGGCTTTCCACCGCCCGCTTCATCTGTACGGATGCAGATTTCACCCGTGACGCCGGGGCCGACTTCCCTGCCGTTGTCATCGGCGACGATCATGCGGTAGCCGGGCACGGGCAGCCCCATGGAGCCCAGGCGCGGCTGCATCCAGGGATAGCCGGTCCAGCAGCTGATGGTGGTCTCCGTCTGGCCGAAGCCCTCGAAGATCTTCTGCCCCGTCCCCTCCAGCCAAACCCGGTAGACTTCCGGGTTGAGGGCCTCGCCCGCGGCGGCGCAGTGCTTCAGGCTGCGCAAATCATACTTCGACAAATCCTCTTTGATTAAGTAGCGGTACATGGTCGGCGGCGCGCAGAAGGTGGTGATCCGGTACTTCTCCATCTTCTCCAGGATATCCGGCGCGGAAAACCGGTCGAAGTCGTAGGTGAACACGGCGCTGCCCGCCAGCCACTGGCTGTACATCTTGCCCCACAGGCTCTTCAGCCACCCGGTATCGGAGATGGTGAAATGCAGGCCGCCCTCCTCGCAGCGGTGCCAGAAGCAGCCGGTCATGATGTGCCCCAGGGGATAGGTATAGTCGTGCCACACCATCTTGGGGTAGCCCGTGGTGCCAGACGAGAACGCCATGAGCATCATCTCGCTCTTCACGTTGCAGCGCTCGACGGGGGTTTCCGGGGCGGCCTCCAGCCCGGCGTCGAAGTCGATCCACTTTTCGTTCGGCACAACGCCGCCAAAGACGGCGAGCTTTTCCACGGTGGGGCAATCGGCAAGGGCTTCCTCCATGGCCTTCACTACGCCGAAGCGCGGGGTGGTCAGCAGCATCTTGATGGAGGCCGCGTTCATGCGGTATTCGATGTCTTTCTTCGTGAGCAGGTAGGTAGCGGGCACGGCCACGGCGCCCATTCGATGGAGGCCCATGAGCACCGGCCAGTAGCGCCAGTCCCGGGACATGGTGAGCATCACCATGTCGCCTTTGACGATTCCCTGGGCGGCGAAGAAGTTCGCGGCCTTGACTGACAGGCGCCGGATGTCCTCGAAGGTGAAGCGCTTCTCCTCCCCGTCATTGGACAGCCACAGCAGCGCCAGCGCGTCCGGGGTCTCGGCGGCCATGACGTCCAGGCAGTCGAAAGCAAAATTAAAATTATCCGGCACGGTGAGTTTAAAATTTCGTTGCAGGTCCTCCAGCGTGGCGAAATCGTCGCGGTTTCGGCCCGTGAATTTTTCGTATAATGGCATGGTGTTTACTCCTTTTCTAGTTGGCCCTGCGCCCACTCGTCGCGCAGGATGGCGTATTCGTATTGGTCGTGCCATGTGCCGTCCCGCCCGAGGATGGCCTCTTTCATGACGGCCTCGCGGCACATGCCGTTGCGCTCCATCACCCGGTATGATCCGTAGTTCTCCGCGTCGCAGCTGACGTGTATCCTGTGCAGGCCCAGTTCCTCGAAGCCGAAGCGCAGCAGCGCGGCGGCGAATTCCGTGCCATAGCCCTGCTTCCAGTGGTCCATGTGCAAAATCCAGCCCAGGCCGCCGCAGATGAACCTGCGGCCGTGCCAGTCCTTCTCGCGGGAGATGTCGCAGGTGCCGATGAGCTGCCCTGTGGATTTCAGCGTCACGGCAAAATGGAAGCTCACGCGGGGCTCGGCCTGGGCGTCTTGTATGGCGTTTGCGATGAAGCCCCAGGTCTGCTCCTCGCCGTTGGGCCCCCAGGCCATGTATGCCACGTTGGCGGGGTTGCCGCCCATGCTGTGGATAGCGGTGAAGTCCGCCTCGCCGATTTCCCGCAGGATCAACCGCGGGGTTTCCAGTTGCATAGAGGCCTCCTCTCAGTTGACCACCACGGCGATGAATTTGGCCGGCTGCGCGCCCAGGGCGCGCGCGGCGTGGGGGATAGCGGAATCGAAGTACACGCTGTCGCCCTCCTCCAGCTCGTAGGAGATGCCGTCCAGGCGGAACTCCATGCGCCCCGAGACCATGTAGTTGAACTCCTGCCCCTCGTGGGTGTGCAGAGCGGGGGTCTCGCCCTCCTTGGGCTCCACCGTCACCAGGAAGGGCTCGGCCTTCTTGTTGCTGAAGGTGAAGGCCAGGTGCTTGTAGTCGTAGGCCGCGTTGCGCGTGATCTTGAATCCCTCGCCGCGGCGTACCAGGGCGCAGGTCTTCAGCTTGGGCGACTCTCCGCTGATGATCTCCACCACGTCCACGCCCAGGATGCCCGCCGCGTTGTACAGGAAGCTGAATGAAAAATCCCGACAACCGCGCTCATAGGCCAGGTAGTCGTCCAGCCCCAGCTGCATGGCCTTTGCCATCTGCTCCACGGGGATGTCCATGATGTCCCGCAGGCCCGCCAGCCTGCCGCCGATCTCCGCCAATTGTTCCGTCATGTGAATGTCTCCTTTATCGATTATTTTTTCTTTGGTTGAATGATGGGATAAATCGTTTTGCCAAACGCCGTATTTACAATTTGAGCCGCGCCGAGGTACAGGGCGACGGCCCCCGCGGCCAGCAGCGCGTACGCGGGGACGGGCGAAAAGCTCCCCGGCAGCACCTTGAGGTCAATCAGCGTGATGAAGGGCAGGGCGACATCCAGCACCAGCACGATGATGGACAGCAGGCTGAAGCTTTTGCAGAACGCGGGCGTCCAGAGCAAAAGCGCCAGGGTGAGGGCTGCCCAGGCCCAGCCGTCGATGCGGGTATCCAGCAGCGCGCCGGATGTGAGGCCATTATATTTGACGAACATCTCAATGCCCCCCACAAGCATGAAGAAGGCGCTGAAAAACAGGAACGTGTTCCCGCCGGGATGGTTCCCGCCTTTCAGGTCAAGCAGGCCGACGGCCAGCTGGACGACAAAGCCGCCGATGAGCCAGCAGCCCACCAGGGGCATGGCCGATTTTTCCACAAGGCCATTCAGCAGCGCGAAAAAGGTGAAGCACGCCACCGCGAGGGCCACCAGGCCCGCTGGGGTTGGGTTTGCCCATTCTTTTGTTTTTTCCAATAGATCGTTCCTCCGTGTTTTTATTTTATACTACTGCGCAATTAGAAGCATAGCAGAATGCAAGCAAAAAGCTTTGGTGTATGGTTTTTTGCGTAGCATGATGCGCAATGATTCTTGTTGCGCAGTAGTATTAGTATATGAAAAAGAGCTTCATCAGCGTTTGCTGATGAAGCTCCAGACGCCCGAAGGCCGGCTCTATGAATCAGCGCAACGCCAAGCGGCACCGCCAATCATGGCGATGCTGATCATAATAATGGCGTTGTTGGTCCGCATGGGTTTTGACCTCCTGAAGAATGTGCGTACTATGATATCACAACTTTTCCCATTTGTCAAGAGATTTTTTTGTAATCCCACGTGAAACTAGATTCACATGCTTGCAATCCTTTCATAGTCGCTAAATGTAGTTTGTCGTGAATACCAGTTCGTCGCCATCCCTCCAGGCGCTCATTGTCATGAAGACGCCTGGGGCAACGCGGTGCGTCACATCCAGGCCGCTGATCCCCTTATGCGTATCCGGGACCGGCAAACGGAACGTGACGCTGCCGTTGACCGCGTGTACAATCGTAGTGCCGAGTTTGCACGAGATATTGAATTCACCGGATTCCCCGATGCTGTAGCCCAGGCTGTCGACGATCCTTGTGGTATAGCCCATGCTTCCGTCGCCCACCTCAAAGACAATGTCCGGGGAAAGCACGTCGCTCATGTACGCAATGCTCACGCCAAAGCTTGTTTTGGTAACTTGATATGTTTTCCATACCGCGTAGAGCGTCACGCTGGTATTGGCGTTATATTGGCTGCCGGGTTGGTATTGCGCGGCGGCGGCGGCGGCACTGGTTGCCCAGCCATGGAACGCGTAGCCCGCGCGGCTGGGCGTTGCCGCGCTGAGGGTCAGCGGTATGTCGTAGATTTTAGTCTGCGCCGCCGGCGCGCCGGTGCCGCCGTTGGCGTTGTAGGAAACAGTGTATCTGGAAACAGACGCTGTCGCGGCGGTGGTCGTTGTAGTACTTGTTTTTGTTGTGGTTGTGGTCGCGGTCGTGAATCCGGCCGTAGAAGTTGAATTTTTCGAGGCAACGGTGCTTGTCGAACCCGCGGCGCCTGCCGCGGTGGTTGCCACGGAGACAGGCTCCTGAACTTTGCCGGACTGGGTTGAGCTTATGGCCTGCGCTCTCGTGCCCGTGCTTGCGGTAACCTGCGCGGCGGGGACTGAAGCATACCCGGGCCCATGGGACAGGCCAATATCGTCGGTCTGGCTTTCGTTGAAAACAGGCAGCGGAGGGACTGAAAAAGCGAAAGCCTCGTCCGCAAGCCGGCCTTCCACGAAAGCCGCGGCGGCAACTGTCGTTTCGTCCAGCCGTGGTTTGGCCCGCCTGGCAAGAATGATGCCCGCCGTCGAGCCGCCGCAAATGATCACGGCCGCGACAACGGCGGCAACGATTTTGGGCAGCGTAACAGCCGCGAGAATGCCGCCGCCCGCCGCTGCGCCCGCGAGTGTCCCGCCGGCGGTTGCCGTGCCGGCCGCCGCCGCGCCCGCGGCTGGCGTGGAGGAGCCGAAAATCACGGGCGGGAGCCTTTTGCTGCTCTCGCCGGCAACATGGCGCAGCAGCCAGATCAACAGCGGGATGGGAGCCGCGCCGTAAAGCTTTGTTCCCCTGCGCTCCAGGTCTTCCACCCCATTGCTGATTTTGCGCCGGGCATAGCGCAGGCGGCTGTCCACGGTCTTGTAGGGCACCTCCAGCGCGGCGGCAATTTCGTGCATATCCAGGTCGTTGTAATAGTACATCAGCACGCAAAGGCGCTGGTCCTCCGGCAGGTCGTCGACGATCGCCATGATGAGCCGCCGGGTTTCGGCGGTATCCATGGCCGCGTCCGGAACATAATCGCTGTCCCGCTCCGGCTGCCAGCCAAGAATGTCTTCGCCATCCTCCAGTGGCTGAAAAATCTGTGGGCGGCGTTGCTTGACATAGTTTTTTGCGGTGTTGCCCATGATCCGGTTCAGCCACGCGGCGCAGATTTCCGGCGATTCCATTTTCTTTAAGCCCTGCCAGGCCTTCAGGTAGCCCTCCTGCACGATGTCGAGGGCGTCCTGCTCGTCGTGCGTGATGGAATAGGCCACAAAATACGCGCTGTCCCGCGTGAGCCGGTAAATCTCATTGAAGGCCTCCTCGTCGCCGCCGGAAGCTTTTCTGGCCAGATCCGTCAATACCTGGTGATTTACCGCCGCCATATCACGCCCTCCTGAATCTCTTAAGTATCCAGCGTTTGCCTTTCCAATTTGCCAAAAGAATAAAGGCTCTTTTATACAATTGTAATGACAGATATGTTGCGGGCGGCTGGCACGCCGCCCCTACAGGTGGTGCGGTTTTTATCGGTTTCGGTAGCAAGCTTATCGGTAGGGGCGGCGTGTCAGCCGCCCGCAAGCGAAATATCACTAC
>Ga0123353_10018174_pt1 | contig 10381 bp, 5 predicted proteins | sample TergutLab28metaG_3_FD_92763 | JGI IMG/M metagenome (GOLD analysis project Ga0123353, IMG submission 92763) | Labiotermes labralis P3 segment gut microbial communities from Petit-Saut dam, French Guiana - Lab288 P3 | ecosystem: Host-associated > Arthropoda: Insects > Digestive system > Gut ...
CTACTATTACTACCACCACCACTACTACTACTATTACTACCACCACCACTACTACTACTATTACTACCACCACCACTACTACTACTACTATTACTACTACTACTACCAATAATAATAATAACCAGCAACATCAAGACCACCATCGCCACAACCATAACCAAAACACCGGGTACAGTTTTATGTCGGTGCGATGTATGAAATATCTCGTTAACAAATATTTAGAGATTTTTATATGTAAAACAATTGCATGTGAAACGTGTTCACCTGATCCTATAGAAAATACACGTAATGTACTCTTTGTAATGGGATCCTATTATTGAAAAATTTTCACACTTTATTTCAAGAACGGTGTCTTTTTAACTGAGATTTTGAGTTGAATGCAAATGTCCGATGGTACGGCCATTCTTTGGTAACACTCCACCAGATATTATTATTATTACTATTATTAAAGGTAAATCAGTCCCATTACAGGCCCGAGGTGCCCAGAGGGTTCCAGGAAGTTAAGGTTTCCAGATTACGTGACAATGGCCCAGGATGGTGATAAGGTTGTCAGCCTTACGCACCGTCCGCTTTTTACCCCCAGGAAATACTCCTGGTACTCATTTCTGTTAGAGGCTGAGTCGACCCCAGGGCCGTATGTTAATGAAAAATTCCAATGACACCATTTGGAATCGAACCAGCGACCTTCCGATTTGTAGCACATCACCTTAACCACTGTGCTACTGCGGTCCCCTGTTACTATTATTATTATTATTATTATTATTACAATAACTAAAATGTCACGAATGCTGTACAATTCAGTGCAGCCACCCTCGCCACTAAACAGCCCACTGAACTGCTACTGCAGCGTGTCGCCTCGTTGTCATGTTTCACCTGCTACAAACGACGCTTGTACATTTACAGACATTCCGTAACGTCAGTGAAAGATATTGATGCATCTTCTTACTAAATGAGTACGGAAAAACCGCCGAATGATTGATGGTACAAGCGAAGAAGGTTTTTAACGTTCTTCAGGATCACAAAATTCCATTCATTTTTTATTTGAGCCGCGACGATGCTATATTCAACGAAATGGCTTCAAATTGAGGATTTATCTCGAGTGCTGCATTGTAAAACATATCTCCTCCACTGGCTGTTATTCGATCACTTTTCTTATAAGGATAGACATTTTTATAGACATATCAGTACACTGGTCTCAAATCTAATAACGTCTGGAACAGCTCATGGATTTTAATGAAGTTTAAATTTTATGAGCAAGATAATACCGTCTTCAGCATCTCTGTAATTTATAATTCCTTACCATTAATATTATCAACATGGAAACCTTGCAAAACCCTCGTGTGGAAGCAACTTTAACCACGCACAATGTTGGGTCCTGGCTTTTTTTTCCGTCAATAAATCAACAATATGTACTCAGCCCTTACTTACTTACTCACTCCATTGTGTGGAGTTCTTCTTGAGAAGCTAACTGGTTTGCAGCTAGTCAAGAAATTCCCCGCATTTCACGGAACCCGAAGGTTCATTACCGCACTCACAAGCGTCCGCCACCTGTCCCCATCCTGGACCAGCCCAATCCAGTCCATATATCCACATCCCACCTACTGGAGATCCATCCTAATATTATCCTAATATATCAACGATATGCATGCAAACTTAATTGCGGTTGGGTCTCTGTTTAACGGAGAACATAGCGGCATCAAGAATAATAGGCGAGACGTAATTTTATAGTTCCTGTTAACAGCTCGCAGCATATGAATCAGTTTTTTTATGTAACCAATTTACATGTTGAAATGCTAGAGTTATGATATTATATCAGTCAGATTTAAGAACCTTAGGGAAGTATGCATCACAAATTATTCCCAGATTTTATCGTTGAGCTCCATTCAACGTTACTACATACAGTTAAAAGTCTTCAATATAATAGGGCTGCCCTCCGGTCCTTTATTACGCAACATGTCAGCTCCTCTGCTCTTTATGTCTCCATTATCTATATTCTTTCTGTAATAAATACCACCAAATTCCCTTGTAAAGATGACAATGTGTTGTCAAAATTGTAACATGAAAGTTATATAAAACAACATTATTGAAATTTGCATGTTCCTGGAGTAACCACATTAACTGCAAACGAAATTTTGGAACACAGTTTTGTGCTGCTTTCCGGAATGGCTGCAACAATATTATAACTGGATATCGCGACTTTGGAAGGCAAATTACCCAGAGAGAGAGAGAGAGAGAGAGTGTGTGTGTGTGAAGAGCTCTTATTGCGTTAATACGACAATCGGTCACAATATAAGTTTATATCTTGCATAATTTCGTTAAATAAAGAACCCTGTGCATCCCCTTGCAGCCCCAATCTGGACCGAGTGATTATCATCTGTCTCCGGCGCTAAAGGAAAATGCTGGCAACCACAGGTTTTAAGATAATAGCAAAGTGGAAACAGTTTTGATACTGAGGCCTGATACCGGAGGAGAGAGGCTTCTATCAACAGGAAATAGAGAATTTCCTATCGCGGTGTGATTGATATATCAGTTGTGGTAGAGCCTGTGTGGAAAAGCATATAGTGAGAACTGCAATTAAATATGATATGTTCTTATTAGATCTAAGAATAAAGAACACGAAATATACGCGTTGAAAACATATTTTCTGACTGGTTCTCGTAAGCGATTATTAGGTTTAGAAAGTCTCTCAGGAACTTGGATAGCGTAGTGACAAGGCTCTCGGCTGGACAACTGAGAAATTATGGTTTGACACCAGTCAGAAGCGAAAAAATAAAAATTTTTCCAAATCTTCCTATTGAATTGGTAGCGGAGGGCCTTCCGTCAGGGTAAACAGGCCACGAAGTGAAACAAACAACTTACCCCGTTTATGATGCGGATGCAAACAACTGTAACTTCAGTGTGAATACTGTACTGTACGGTACGTCTTCAAGGCGCGCACAAGGAACAACGTCACGTTTGTGTACTTTATACACAGTCTTATTCAGTCTTGAGGCCTGACCTTCAGGTTTTCTACACAGAAACTTGTATTAAGACCATGTCTGTGAAAAGCCTGGTGTTCTAAGAGACATTACTGATAACTGTGTGTTTTTTAATACCGATTTTGTTTGTTTTGGGCGCGACAGCCCCCAGTGGGCCAGGGCCTCTTCATTCTTGAGGTTTCTAGATCACACACAACGAAGCACCACAGTCGGTTGGACTACTCTGGACGAGTGATCAGCTCGTCGCAGAGACCTATACCTGACAACACACAACATTCATAAGAGACAGACGTTCATGCCCCCGGTGGGATTCGAACCCACAATCTCAGCAGTCGAGCGGCCGCAGACCTAAGCCTTAGACCGCGCGGCCACTTGGACCGGATTTCAATCCAGAGTACAAACCCAAACACAACACTATTTGTTGCACAGAGTTTTATGTTCATGTCGGTGACACCCGGTTATAATACTACCACTCTGTAATGCAGCTGTTCTGAAATGGAGCACAAGAACACACCGGAATATGTCAAGTAGGCCTAAGTGAAGTACATTTCACACATCGTTAAACACAAGTCGAAAGGGCAGCAAGACTTCACAACTCCATTTTCTAAGCCCACGATTTTTTCTGCGCGAGAAATAAATGACGTACGTTTCACGGAACCGAACATCTCTGTATGTAGTGAGATATGAGCTTCACAAGGCTCTGACTATGAAGATTGCCTGCCACCTTCAGGGGTGTAAAGCGTTAAGGCTGGCAGATATTGGATGTTTCAAAATAACCGGACACAGTCAAATTCAGGGAGGAATGATGATGATATTCTGCCGTAAACACTGGCCAGCAGCGTTTCCTGAAACAGCAATCATTTTATAGAAGAATACAAAACGCCATATCCTAGAAGACAGTAGTCATCGCCTATCATCTCAATACAACGCAAGGTTGGTATAAATCTGTCACAACTGCAAAGGGGTCGGTAAGGTTCCACTCTGAGACCAGGCGGTACATCGACTGAAGAAAGGTTCAGGACTGTTGGCAGAATTCACAAATATTTCGTTCTAGTGGAAATATCCGTGCGTGTATTGTCACCACACTAAATAATGAAACTTCCAGCCCAATAATTAGAGGACTTTTTTTCATTATAAAACGCAAGATAAGAACAGACCACACATAATATTCAGTAACAAGAATGCAGAACAGACTCTTCAAAATGGACATTTAGGGAATACGATGGAATGTTTGACGACACTCAGTAATTAAAAGCTATATACGAGGTAGCGTGTTGTGCGGCACATTAAGAACGACAGGCCGCTGTTCGCTACACGAGGTGTTTGTATGCGTGCGCGCGTGTGCATGTGCGAGCAATTTGTAGAAAATGACGGGAATGTTATTGTGCAATACCACCAGAAGTAGCACTTTGTCTACATGAGTCCTCCTACAATATTTACAACGTTCAGCAAAGGGTTGATTAAAAACACTAACAAGCAAGGCTTCAAATGACGGTCTACACAATACACGTGAATAGGCCTACTGGTTTAAAACAACTTTCATCAAGCTAGATAACAGAGCTAGATTTGCTGATATGGCTACTGCACTGTGACATGAGCCGAGGAGAACAGCACAGATACATTAGTGAAAACAAGTACGAACTACAGGGGGAGAATACACGGTGCAAATAACGAAAACATGATGCAAATAACGAAAGCATGATGCAAATAAACTCACTTTGCGTATTAAATATTTTGTTCTCGTCAGTTCCTAAATAAGAATTCCTAAAATTACGTTACAAAGTGTAAGGCTTTGTATGTATGTATGTCGCTCTGTCTGTCTGTCTGTCTGTCTGTCAGCGAGTTTTCACTCTGGCTACTAAAAGAGCAGTGGTCTCTGTCACTGGAGCAGTAACAGACACCGCCACTATCAGAAGCGCCCAAAAAACAAGGGTCATTCATTTCATTTCCACCTGAAGACGAAGAGAGACCTAGCCTACGAAACTTTGTGGGATCTTTGCATGAGGCAATGGCAAATATCTAAAATATCATACACGTATATTATTAAAATCAAATAAATAGGCTTACAGCGCGTGCTCCATCAGCTCCCATCCAAGACCCTGGAGCGTAAAAATTGTACATTACTGCATGTGACTCCATGTGATTTGGAGCAGGGTACCAATGTATAGGAGAAATTCACCTACCAAACTATACGTCGTCACACTACCTTTCACAAACACTGCTGTGAGAACTTCAAAATCCACAAATCAATAAACATTCATTCAGGGACTCAAAAAGTTCTCCGCTGTTAAAAAACCCGTACATTAGTGACGGTGTTCAAACAGCCCATAAAACACGTTTGTATAAGGCGAAGAGCAGGATGATGACTTTTGAACAACACTTTTGTAAGTATGGATCAGACAGTCGGCAACTGGGCATCCCGCAATGGGCAAGAGAACAGCAGCATGGAGGAATTCTATGGGAAGTAAATGTATTGGTAGGCTTGAAACAAAGAGTACCTTTGGAACCTTAGAAATTCTGAATGATCATTACACACACTAACACATCACACTGATACCTTCAACTGAATTCGAGGTAGGCTTATACATTTGCGTCAAATTTGACCTCTCTGAACCGAAAAAATATTACTCGGCCAAAATCAAAGCGTTTTAATTACATTATGGCACATAAAAATAGAATTCTAGAAGAGACGCAATGAAACGTGACAAAATTCCTAAGCCTATGGTTACGAAATTTATGCACCGCTGCAACAAAACATTCGGGCCTATTCACTTGATCAGGCAACTGCTAGAGATGTGAGCTACGCGTTGTGAGCGTGATAATTAGAGGAACGCTGTGTTGTCTGGAGACGCCGAGCCGTTTCTCCCTGAGGCGGTCTCAGACCAAGGAGCCAGAAATAATCCAGAGCTACTTTGAAGGGTCGCACACACCTGTCAAACGCCTAACTATAACACAAAGGCCGCGTGAAGGGTCGAACGCAATTCGTGCAGTCAGATAAAAGGCATAATGCTCTGTCGTCAGTACCACTTGTCTCGAATAGGAAAAAGTGGCAAAACTTTCATTATGGGTACATGTAGTCAAGTAGTTCTCGGACACACAAAACGTGGACAATGAAGACTGAACAGCGAGACTGGCCGCGTAAAGTTCACAGAGAATAACGTGAAAATGCGGCTGCATGGATAAGCATAGGTCTACTTCTGGATGTACAAAAGAAATGTCTTGAGAAGTTTATTTTGGTACACACGTTTTCCACAACGTATTGGTCTTAAAAGTTGGTATCTTCTGTAGAGTGGTAGACAGGCATAAACTTTCTGGGTAATCTCGTATTTACTGATGTTCACTTACTTCGCACTCAGTTCGACTACAGAAAATATGAAACGTATTGCATGGAAGCTGCTCATTACTTATGCTGTGCAGCAAGAGATAGAAATGACTTCCTTATCATTTATTTACGTATGCGCCATAGAGGTAAATTTCTAAAGTAAAATTGTGGACTTCAGTGACTCCTGCGTATAATTAAAATTTGTACAAAATTGTAAAACCAATATCTATGAGAAAAATTAATATTCACTTGGATTTAATGCAATATAAATTGTAGATATGTTCCAATTAACTTGACGTTTAGGTAGCCTATAGACACTGGATTACCATATTTAATGGCTTCAGTTTTAACAAATAAATGTACACAACTGTCATTAGGTTCATAATAATATTTTTAAAAACATTAAACTCCTACATGTTTCGGATCTCAATTTATCATGTTGTCTGTCTTCCTGAAGACTAAGTTCCTCCTCACTCAACAGTCCGTCACACTCTGAAGTCTTTCCTATGTGAAATGTACCATAAAACTGAAACGATGCGAGCGACACAGCAGCTCTCCAATAAATAAATGCAGTCCCCCCCACATTCTTTTGTCTAGACACGCTTCGAGTTGGATTCTTTCAAAATGAACGAAACTACATTAAATTAAAACCGCGTGAAATAAGAAGGCACTAGTCCCACAACGACGCTTGATTTCGGGAATGCACAAAACCAGTATTGAAATTCTACTTCTACAGTAACATGACATTCCAAAAAGATTAAATCGAAACTTTTACAACACTCTTATTATAAGGTGACACGACATGTCCTTCGACCGGAATCACAATACAAAACTTAATTTCACTAAAATTCTACTGTAGCCAGCTGACTCCTCAGTAGCATGAGATTTCTCAGGCGCCTTGTAATTTTAGCTGTTTTACTTATAACTTTTTTTCTAAATTTAGCTGATTTATTGATACCATTTTTTAAACAATCACACACCACAGTCTTGACACTGCTTAATTCTATATCCGCTGAACGCCACACTTCTTTCCAAATAGTCCGCTATGCACTTCTACCCCTCACTCTCCAGGGTGACACCTCCAACGCCCTTCCCCATGTCCCTCAGGACGTGACAACTTCCAAGCTGTACAAGGACTCGATGTTTGGAAATCCTGCTTCGCATTACTTTTACAAAATTAGTGGTTTTATTTCGCTGAAGTAATTAGCGTCTTACGGTTATGTTGGGACGTTTTACTCCACGGAAATTTCGGCTTATTTTGAGAATTTTTGAATTCGTCAGCCAACGAAAGTAAAACCCTTTCTTTGTCCGACCAGTCAACATGGGTAAAAGCGAGAGGACCGGAGGACAGGAATCGCTTCACACAGCGGGTGGTCCATCAGGCTACTGAAGTTTGGCTACACAACTTCCCAGATTGATATGCCACAGAACAATCGCGTAGTTAAAATAACACTTAGAATGAGGATTCGAAACGCATGCAAAGAACGTTACCGCACCCTGCCTGGACCACAATTCTGTGAGGATGGAAGCAGCATGCTCCTCTGTACCGTAGATCTATACTTTAAATTATCATTAGCTCCACAGTAAAGAAAAATGTAAAGTAAGCCCTTTACAGCCCTAAACAGGCTCTGACGGTTCCAGAAGTTTCAGGGTCCCAGATTTCAAGACACTCAGCACATGAAGGTTGTAAGGTTGTCAGCGCTGTGCACGGTCACTTTTACCCCCCCCCCCCTCCCGCCAAGGTAATATTCTTGGTATTCATTTCTGTTAGAGGCTGGGTCGACCCCCCAAGCCCATAGAGCGGCAGGAAGCATTACATCAATGACACCAACGGGAATCGAACGCGCGGCCTTCCGGCTTGTAGCGCAGTACCTCAAGCAACTGCGTCATGGCGTGCTACTCACAACAAAAAGTTCATGACTTCAAAATAGATCCCAAATCATATAATTTAAAAATTCGCCAAACTTTTATAGGGCATGCAAGCAAGGACGATGTGATGGACGAATGGATGGATCCTAACGCTGCGTAACTGGTACACTCATTAAACAAGTGGTTACAAGACAGAGAACTCTATTTCTGTCAAATATAATAATTAAATGGGCTCTACAAGGAAAAGATTCTGAAGCCTAGCTTTCCCTCACAAATGCCGCATACAAAACACAATCTATTGTCGAAAAGTTAGAAACAGAAACGATAAAGCTTTGAGCAGTTATTTCCGCTTCATAACTTTTAATTCTGCTTTCATGAACTAAGAGTTATATCTTTATTGCCAAAACTTACATTTCTCTAGAAACTTTGGAAATGTCCAGTTATCGTATTTTTTTAACAGAAGTATTTCACAGGATCAGAAAATGATTTCGTGGACTGAATACTGTGAGCAGAGTGGCAATGGAGCGCTAATTCGAACACAACAGATGTACCGCTATTAAAGGGCCATCGAGACATCGACGGGTCGCCATTCCTATTTGCTTTATGCTCGACATGCTACCTTGTACCTTATACACCCTGAAGATGACCGCATACCGATCGAAACATGCTGCTTCTTAAACCCAATATACATTTACATACCAACTACAGTTGTGATAGGTGGCTATAACAACTGATTAATTTGATTTACAACAAAACTGGATGCAAAACCCTAAAGCAAGGCAAAATGCTTGAAGACAACCTGTATACGTCACTAGTACCCAAGAAGACTGCATTAAGTTAAGAATTCAGGCATTTCATAACTGTTTTTACAGGTTAAACTAATACTAGAACAACGAAATCTGGGTTTTGGAAGATTACGTATGGAGACTTGGGAACATACAGAATACACACGCTAGTTTTGTTTCGAAACACTTTGAAAATGACAGAGCAGATAGGACAATAAAATTCCGACAGATCTCATAGAATGAGACAAGCTGTTCATATCGTGTCCAGTTGCCTGACTTTGTATAAACGGTGTAACATCTTTGACTTCTGCTGCCACAGAATCAGTCACGGAACTTTCAATTTTCGGAAATTTATAGAGCAAAAGCGCCAATAATTGCTTAATTCAAAGGTTTCGTTACAGGAAAATTTTGTGTATCCTCGGCTAAGAATTTTACAGTTACAAATTTTAGAATCAAATTTATCTTATATGCGTATACTTCAACAGGAGCTATGCGTGAAAGCTTGACAGAAGTAGAAATATTAATGATTTTATCATTTGTGTGGGAATATATCAAGTTCTGTATTTTTTAAAATATACCATTCTTACGCCTTAATACCTGTCAGATATTAATCATGAATGAAATTAGACAAATAGTAGGAAAAATAGAGACAGACGTTCTAATCAAAAGACCTACCGAATGAGAAATCGACTGAACGACAGAAAGCCCGACTGACTTGCTGACCGACTGAACAACCAACCCACTAAACAAACAAACAAACAAACAAATAACAAAAAAGGCAACACTATCTAGAAATTATTTAAAATTTGTTATACCTCAAGCGTCTTGTTTTGGTACGTAAGGTGTCATTATCTTACCTTCAATTAGACTGCTGCTATTACGATGTGCAAATAAAGACACATGCCCCATGTTATGCAATGTGAATTTATCGTCTGGATTAGAATATGACCTTCCCTATTTCAAAGTACAAATCCACAATTAGACCACAGTCGCTGTAAGGAACGCAGCAGTCAATGTTGACACACGCCAGTTTAGGTTACCGTCGTAACCACGCGGTATGTCTGGGGAACGTACATGTGGAAACTCCTTCATAGAATATTTATCTCAGTAATTAACCAACTTGATGCACAAAATTTTTGTTTTACAATAAGTTTATTTCATGCCTCTACATGTTTCGAGCACATGTGCTCATCATCAGGAGATCAAAATTGCATTACACAGCCTCTGGCATCATCACACCCAGCTTCTTATAGAAGGAGTACCTAGTGGGGGTAGAGCTAGAGGGGCGCAGCCCTTAACCACCTTAGTTTCTTTAGTTTCACTAAAGAAACCTGTAAGCCGCCCCCCCCCCCCCCCCCCCCCGTTTCCCCTCTTACGGGCGCCCCCCCGGCGGGCGGATTTTTAAAAAATTAATATATGTCTGGGGA
>Ga0123353_10018175_pt1 | contig 10381 bp, 11 predicted proteins | sample TergutLab28metaG_3_FD_92763 | JGI IMG/M metagenome (GOLD analysis project Ga0123353, IMG submission 92763) | Labiotermes labralis P3 segment gut microbial communities from Petit-Saut dam, French Guiana - Lab288 P3 | ecosystem: Host-associated > Arthropoda: Insects > Digestive system > Gut ...
AGAATTAAAAGGTACTGAATTATTTTTACAAACCGAAGCAGGAATAACCGTAGAAAAATGGTATCAAAGTCTTGGATTTAAGATTCAATTTACCGGGAGATTTTTTTCAAAGGAATCTTAAAACTACGACTTCACCCAACTGTCGATAGAAAGGTCGTGCTCCCATGCCAAAAACAACAGTCACCGTCCGCCGCCTCTCCTCTCCCCACCAGCAGGAGAGTTTTACGCAATTTCTTCCCCTCAATGAGGCCCTGAAAGAGGAAGTCTTCGCCGCCGTGAAGGAGATCTTCGATGCGGCAGGGGGCAGTGCGCTGCTCAAGAGCAGTGGGGACGTCTACCTCAAGCCTAACGCGGTGGACTGCAAGGCCTATGCCTACACCCGCCCGGAGGTGATTGAAGCCGCCGTGCGCTATTGGCGCGACAACGGGGCCCGGGATATCTATCTGTTCGAGAACTGCACCCAGGGGAACTTTACGCGCATGGTGTTCGCCGTGGCGGGCTACAGCGAAATCTGCCGCCGCTATGGCGCGAAGCAGGTGTTCCTCGATGAACAAGAAGATACTATCTTCGAGTTCAAGGGCAGGGATGACTACGAGAGCACATCGTTTCGCATGCCCAAATTCGTCGTTGAGCGGCTGATCGAGGGCCGGGACGAGAATCTTTATATCAGTTTACCCAAGCTCAAGACGCACTCCATGGCGGAGGTGACACTGGGGATCAAGAACCAGTGGGGCTTCCCCCAGCAGGGGGACAGACGCGCCGACCACAACTACAACCTGCCCCACAAGCTGGCCGACGTACTTGGCTATGTGCGGCCCGACTTTACGCTCATCGAGGGCGTGGAGGCGACAATCCACGGGCATTACCCCGTCACAGCCTTCGCGGACACCACCGTGCTGCCCTTCAAGGTGCTCATCGGCGGCAAGAATGTCGTGGCGACCGATATGGTGGGGACAAGGCTGTTCGGCCTGGCGGCGGATGACGTGCCCCACCTGAAGCTCGCCCTGGAGCGGGGCTACGGGGAGGGCGTGGAGGCCTTCGAAGAAATAGAAATTATCGGGGATATCTCAGACTTCACTGAAACATATCAGACTGACCTGCTGCAGCGCTTCCCGGAGGACGTGACCATCCTGCGGGGAAAAGAGCGCCTCTGCAAAGAGGGCTGCCAGAACAACCCATTGACCCTGCTGCAAGTGATCGGCTTTGACCACGGCGGCAAGGGCGGCTGGACGCTGGTCATGGGCAAGGGGCACGACCCGGCGGAAATCGCGGCCATAGAAGGCAAGGTGCTGGTGGCCGGTAAATGCGCCGGCGCCGAGGTGGGCGAGGCCCTGGTGGAGCGCCTGGGCAAGAAGAACGTCTACTTCACCGGCTACTGCAACGACCTGTGCGCCTCCATCAATGCCATGTGCCACCTGATGCGGGTGAACCCCATGGTGATGGCCCCCCACCCGTTTTTGAGCGCCATGGGGCTGATGGTCCAGGCGAAGCTGCATGGCAGCAAGGCGCATGTGGCGTTCCCGTTTGCGCATGTGGTGAAGGTGGTATAGGGGTTCTGGGGAGGCGCGGAGCGTTCAACGATCCTAAAATAATTGGCATAAAGAAAAAACCGGCGCGGCAAAAAAGCTGCGCCGGTTTTTTGCATTTAATCATCGCATAATTTTGCGATACATGCCTTGCAAATGTACCTGTCTTTTACCTCGCGCAAATCTTCTTGGCCCGCGCAAAGGAAGCATAGACAGGGCTGCGCAAACAATAGCATTTTACTCCCGTCCAGTTGAATCGCTACTTTCGTTTCCTCGCCCCACGCAAGCGCTCTCCTAAACTCTCTTGGCAAAACGATTCGTCCCAGTTCATCCAGTTGCCTGATTTCGGTTGTCTCCATATCATTTCTCCTTTTATGTATTGGCCTTCATTTGAAGGTCGCCTTTCTCTCAAAGCATACGTATCGTATGTCTTTTGGTGCAATTATACATACTTATTGTATGCTTGTCAAGAGAGGAGGAATGTTTTGGCGTGAAAATTATGGCAAATGAATATGAACCTAAAGTGGTCATGAAAATTATTCGAGAGTGGACAGAAAAAACACAGACCGAATTCGGGAACGATCTTGGGTTTAGCAAAATGACCATACAAGGGTATGAGCGCGGGATGAGGCGCTATACCTTTGACACTCTTGTCAAAATTGCGAATGCGTATGGGTTGACAATCACGATTGAAAAGAGATAAAGGCGAACATGCATCCCGGTGCGGCTTGATGTTTGCGCCGGGTTTTTTGGTGACGCAACGCATGATTTTGCGATGCATGCATTTCCTCGCCCCACGCAAGCGCTCTCCTAAACTCTCTTGGCAAAACGATTCGTCCCAGTTCATCCAGTTGCCTGATTTCGGTTGCCTCCATAATATTTCTCCTTTTATGTAATGCCGCAAATATCGCGGTATTTTTATTATACCCCGATTTTCGCGGTAAATCAAGCCCTATTTAGCCTAAAATATTCATAACAAGCTTAAATGGGGATAGACACATGAAACCTCGCAGCAGAAAACCCGGAGACAAAAATATAATCGGGGCAAAAGTATTGGCGTACCGTATAGCCAATGATATCAAACAAAAAGATTTTCTAGCCCAGCTTCAGGTTTTGGGGCTGGATATAAGCTCCACAAGCTTATCAAGGCTTGAATGGCAGGAAAGGCTTGTACAAGACCGTGAAGTTGTTACGATTGCTGTTGTGATGAAAACAGACCCCAACGAGTTGTTGGATTGGCGTTGAGGTGATGGCTATGTATTATCCCCGACTGAGGGAGCGCCGCGGAGCGATGAATATGCACACAGAAAACTCTTGCGTTCTCAGCAATTATCGCTTATAATTGGGGCAGATAACAACGAGAGGGGAACCTATCATGTCTGTTCTGCCCAAAACGCGCGCTTTTTTACAGGCCCTGGGGGGCCTGGGCCTTGCCTCCGCCCTGTCCGCGTTGCTGTTGTGGTACTACGACGCCTTCGTGGTCTATTGGCAGCCGAATTCATATCCCTACTGCGTCGCGGTTATATTTCTCTTCGCGGCGGCGCTGGCACTGCTGCTGCTGTGGGTGCGCGGCGAACGAAAGAAAAAACTTGTATGGAAGACCCTAATTTCCCTGTTGATCTTCCCGGGGCTTTCGCTGCTAGCCGTCTCTTTCATTGTCAACAATATCATCTATGACGCCCGCAAGCCCGGCGCCAGCGTGGCCTGGAGCATAGCCCTGCCCCTTTCGGCGGCGTACATACTCTTGCAGTGCGTGATGCTGTTCCTCGCGCTGCGCAAACGGGGCAGGGGCGCCTGGGCGCTGCCGGCGGGCCTGCTCGCGGCGGCCATGGCGGTCACTTGGTTTGTATGGCTGGAGAATTTCTATCGGATGCCGCTGACGGAGATTTTTCCTGTTTTCCCCGAGGCGCAGATGAAGCAGGAGGCCATACCCGACGAAAGAGAGGATGAAGACGTGAATATTGTTTGGCTCGAAGCCGGGGTATATACGGCCCTGGACCTGCCGTCCCTATCCAATGTGACCTACCGAAGCCGGCCGGGGGAGGAAGTGATCGTCACCGGGGCGAAGGAAATCACCGGCTGGCAGGCCGATCAAGTGAACGGCGTGGCCTGCTGGTCTGTACAGATCGAGGACGATTACTTCACCTCGCTGTATCACCCCGACCCGGCAAGGCAGCTGCACCGCCCGCGCTATCCCGCCGAGGGCTATCTCTTCGTGGACCACGCTGAGGGCGCGCGCTCTATATTTACGCAGGAGGACGCCCCCTGGGAGCTGACGCAGGGGCACCTCTCCTTCTTCGCGAAGGAGGGGGACCTGCGGCAATTCCACGCGATGGAGGACGTCATCTTAAGAATACTGCACAAGTGGAAGGACGAAATTGCGAATCTGGTTTCCTACGATGACGCGGCCCGCGAGCTTGTGTGGGCGCGCCCCGCCGCCATGACGGTGGAGAGGAACGACCGGTATTTCTTCGAAAACGTGTTCGAGGAGTTGAAAGAGCCCGGCCAGTGGTATCTGGACCGGGATAGCTCGAAATTATACTATATTCCCTTTGAAGGGGAAAATATCGAAAATGCGGTACTCTACGCCGGGGTCAATGAACGGCTGCTTGAGATTGACGGGGCGGAGAACCTGACCTTCCGGGGGATCACCTTCAAGAATACGGCGTGGAACATGCCTGTGGGCACCGCGTGGGGGGCCACGGACCTGGAATTCCCCCAGGCGGCCTACGACGTGCACCCCTGCGTTTTCGTGACCAACAGCACGGGCGTAAAATTCGAGGACTGCAAATTCGAGAACATCGGAGCCACGGCGCTGAAATTCGGCACGAATGTGCATGGGTCTAGTGTAGTCAATTGCGAGTTCACGTACATCGGCGGCAACGCGGTGTTTATTCTCGGGGAGTATACCGCGCCCAACAGCGATATCACCGTGAGGAACAACCTCATCGCCCACTACGGGCGGCGCTTCTTCAACGCCATCGGGGTATTGAACATCCACGCCCATCATATTGACATTTCACATAACGAGATTTTCGACGGCTACTACACGGGAATTTCAAGCGGGTGGGTGTGGGGCTACAGCGAAAACCCCACGGACCATGTCACCATAGAGAACAACCTGATCTATCAGATCGGCCAGGGCTGGCTCAGCGACATGGGGGGCATCTATACCCTGGGGATACAGGAGAACTCGATTATTCGCGGCAACGTGATACACAATGTTGCAGCCGATCCCCTGCAGGGCGGCTACGGCGGCTGGGGCATCTACCCGGACGAGGGCAGCACGAAGCAGCTCATCGAGAAAAACCTGGTGTATGACTGTGGCTCCCAGAGCTTCCACCAGCATTACGGCAGGGAGAACCTGGTACGCAACAACATCTTCGCTTTTAGCGGGGAGGGGCAGGTTCGCGTCAGCCGGAAGGAGGACCACACGAGCATCCTCCTGGAGGGGAACATCATCGTCAGCGACGGGCAGCCCATCTATACCAACGTGAGGAAGGACAAGTTCGCCGACGACGGCAATCTGTATTACGACTACGCCGACCCGGGCAGGCTGTTCTCCGGCGACGACCTCGACATGGGGATTCTCCGGATGAAAAGAATGGGCTACTATAAAAACGCCCTGGTGGCCGATCCGCTGTTCAAGGACGTTGCGGCGCGGGACTTCACCCTAGCGGTGAATTCGCCGGCCATCGAGAAGCTCGGGTTCGAGGTTTGGGATTACGGGATGGCGGGGCGGATTGGGTAACGTCCGCGAATAAGCAGGCCCCATAATACGCCTCTCCCTTCCTGGGAGAGGCGTTCGTCATGTTGCACAATTGTTGCCGCCGCCCATTGTGCGAATTGTAGAAATTTCTGCTTCCGCTCTATTTTGCTTTACAATATTGTTGCACTGGTGTAAAATTACTTTATGTATATCTTACATTACATGAGGAGGAGAAATGTATGAAGGGCAACATGAGAAGGCGGATAGGCCCTGCTCCGCCTTTATTGGCAATGCTTGCGCTGCTGCTGACCATAGGGGTGGTGGCCACAACGCCCCTGACATTCGCAAAATACGCCACCAGCGCCACGGCCAGCGCAAGCATCAACGTGGCGAGGTGGGATGTCACAAAAGGCGCCGGACCCAATGCCGACCTGGTGGTATTTCGAAATGAAGCCCTCCATTTACCAGCAGGGGGCGCCAATACGAAGACGGTCAGTGTCACCATCAACAGCGAGGTTGCCACGGACATCATTATCAGGCCGAAATATGGGGCAGGCAATAATGATTTCTCAACCACGCATAAGGAATCGCAGACCAGCAACTTTGACCCGGTCTGGGACATCGTAGACTGGAATGACTTAGGTGCAAAGCTAGATTCCAGCGTACACGGTACTCAGTTCTCTTTTAGGTACGAGCCCACCTATCCCACTCCAAAGACGATCACTTTTACCATTCACCTCTATGGCCTAGGCAGGCCTCCGGCGGACGCAGGCGGTTTCCATGCCCAAAGAATTGTCCCTGGCTCACAAAACTACGACCGTACGTATGAGATAGAATTTGTCGCCGTTCAGGTGGACTAGGGAGGGAGAAGCACAATGAAGAAAAATACATATATGCGCGCGGCGATGGTTTTGCTCGCTCTGACCTTAGCCTCCACGTCGGTTTTATTCACAAACGCCAAGTATCTCACCGAGGATAGCTTCAGCAACCAGTTCACGGTGTATTCGCTATATTCCATCACGAGTGTGGGTACACATCAAGCTCCAGCGGGCAATTGGGCGTTTTATGTGCGGGGTCAGACCGGAGCAGCCACACAGGAAACCTACTCCAATAGCGGATTGCCAGGTGTGCTATGGGGCATTTATTACAAAACTACCGATGGCCAATTTACCATCGGCAGCAAGGGAGGAGGATCACGCAGAGGCAGCGGCGGTTCAGGCGGTGCTTGCATGTACATTTTTAAGGATAATACAACCACGATTCCCGACAAGGGCGTGATTGTGGATATCGTAGCGGTGGCGGGCGGCGGCGGCGGACGCGGCAGGCAGCAGACCAACGGCAACTGGAATGGTGGACATGCGGGCGGGTATGGGGGTATTAACGGGCCATATGGAGGTTCTCCTGCTGGGTGGTCCCAAGCCGGTTTTGATGGTGGCTATCAAGGCCGTCACAACGGCACAAGCTTCCTCCAATCGACAAGCCACAACAGCATGAGCGGCGGCGGCGGCGGAGCCGGACTCAGCACAGTCGCCCCAATTACTGCCATTGGCGGCAACGGCGGGAATAATACCGAGAGCGGAACAGATAGAGGAGATTGGTTTCATGGTGGCAATCAGAGCGGCAGCACCGCCTATGATGTCGGTGGCGGTGGCTGCGGCATATGGGGGGGCGGCTCTGGAACATGGGCTACAATAATAAGCAGCTACAGCGGCGGCGGCGGCGGCGGTTCTTCGTATACAGCTGCAACTGCGGCAGTGCCCGACAGATTCGCTAACCCGCAGACTTACTATCACCATGCGGTGAATTATTTTAATGATTTGGTTGATGGCAGCAATGATGCCGATTTGACGGCTATTTTGGTCTGGCTTGGGCCGTGACGACACAACCCACTTAATTTAGCCTTCATCAACCCCTGTCTCAGAGAACTGCATCCTCCTGACGGGGTTAGGGCGGCAAGCCAACAAGCTTGCCGCCCTTACTTATATCCAATTATCTAGGGCCGCATCCATATCCAGCCGAAGGCAACCCAAGCAAGGTCTGCACGGAGCGGGGCAGAATATGCATTTTTGAAAAACAGGATATCTCATCGGCTGCGTCTCGGCGGCCGCGGCGGCTTGGGCGGCGCAGGCTCGAACACCTGCATGGGCCAGGGGTGGTCCTCCACAACCGCGATCTCTTTCTTTATCAGCTTCTCTATGTCCTTCAAATATGCCATTTCGTCAAAATCGCACAGTGAGAGGGCAATGCCGGAGAGCCCGGCCCGGCCTGTGCGCCCGATGCGGTGGACATAGGTCTCCGGCTCGTTGGGGAGGTCGTAGTTGATCACGCAGGAGAGCTCCTCGATGTCGATCCCCCGCGCCGCGATATCCGTGGCCACCAGCACGCGTACCCGGCCGCTTTTGAAATCCCCCAGCGCCCTCTGCCGGGCCCCCTGGGATTTATCCCCATGAATCGCGCGGGCGTCGATGCCAGCGCGGCACAGCTGCTTGCAGATCCTGTCCGCCCCGTGCTTGGTGCGCGAAAAGACCAGCGTGGATTCCGCGTCCGGGGGCTCCAGCAGGCCGATGAGCAGGTTGACCTTGTTGGGCTTGTCCACAAAATAGACCCACTGCTCGGTCGTCTCCACAGTCGACGCCACCGGGGTGACCGCCACCTTCGCGGGGTTTTTTAAAATGTGCGCGGCCAGGGCCTCGATCTCCTTCGGCATGGTCGCGGAAAACAGCAGGGTCTGGCGCGCCGCGGGAATTCTGGCGATGACCTTTTTGACGTCGTTTATAAAACCCATGTCCAGCATGCGGTCCGCCTCGTCCAGGGTGAAAATTGTAATTGTCCGCAGATCGCACAGCCCCTGCCCGATCAGATCGTTCAGCCGCCCCGGCGTCGCCACCAGGATATCCACGCCCGCCCGCAGCGCCTCCACCTGGGGGACCTGCGATACCCCGCCGTAGACGCAGGCCGCAACCAGCCCCGTGTAGCGCCCGTAGGCTTGAAAGCTCTCCGCAATTTGCAGTGCGAGCTCGCGGGTCGGCGTCAGGATCAACGCCCGCAGAAGCCTCCTCTGCGAGCCGCCTGCGCGTTGTTTGTAAAGCGTCTGCAAGATCGGCAGGGCGAAGGCAGCCGTTTTGCCCGTTCCGGTCTGGGCGCAGCCCAGGATGTCGCGGCCTGTCAGCAGCAGCGGGATCGCCTGCCGCTGGATGGGCGACGGGCTTTCGTAGCCCTCCCCCCGCACCGCGCGCAGAAGGGGCTCGATGAGTTGAAGATCTTTGAAAGTCAACGATGGGTCTCCTTTGGTTTGGTTCAACTGTCTGAAGTAATTATACCATACCTTCGTTCGCCCGGCAAGGGCTTTACCCCGGTGCGGACCGCTTTTTTTTCGCGCCGCCGGCCCGGCCTGCGAACCAGCCTAGCCCTTCAGCGCCTTTTGCAGTGCCAGTAGGGCCTTTTTCTCGATGCGGGATACATAGCTGCGGCTGATCCCCAGGCGCTTTGCCACCTGGCGCTGCGTGTGGTAGTCGTTGCCGTAGAGCCCATAGCGCAGCACGAGGATCTCCTTTTCTCGCGACTGCTTCATGTGCCCGAGCAGGTCGTACAGCTGCTCCACGCGTATTTTCAGGTCGATCTCCTCGAGCACGGTGTCGTCCATGCTGATAACGTCCATGAGCGTGAGGGGATTGCCCTCGTTATCCACGTCAATGGGGTCTGTCACGTTGTTTTAGGGAACCGCCTGCGGCGGGGCTCGGTCGTTTCGCTGTGTCCTATCCAACGGTCCTACAAACCTATAGTGAAATACCAATTTCTGTTGCCGATTTTTTGTCCTGCGATCACCCGTCGGCTCGTGTACTTCAATCCGGTCAACCAAACTGAGCAGCATCGCACGCGTTAATTCTTTGGCTTCGCCGTACTTGCGAATTTGCTCTATGAACAACTGCGTATCAATGCTTTCATCGCTATCGCTGTTGAGCAGCTGGCTGACAGATAGAACGCGCCTGGCATTGTGATGTGTCAGCTTCTTGCCCGGCTGCACGTTTTTCATTTGCGCTTGCATGTGCCGCAAAACTTCTTCTTCGGACAAATTCGCAGCAATCAGCGCGCGCAGCCTCGCGAAAACAGCGGCGGTGATATTGGCATACGGCGTGTAGTGCGCCGTGCAGCTTTTTACGCCGGCCTCGCGGCCCTTACTGTGCCGGTAGCGGCTGCAAACGAACCTGCCGCCGATAGAGCCGTCCTTGCACTGGTACGCCTGGTGCGACATGTTCGCGCCGCACTCTGCGCATTTCAAAACGCCCAGGAAAATGTTTTCAACACCCAGGGCGTTCCCCCGCTGTTTGATCTTGATCAGCTGCTGCACTCTATCGAACAGGTCCCGGTCCACGATGGGCTCGTGCATATCCTCGACAATGATCCACTCAGATTCGGGGTAGGACACGAGCTTTTGATTTTTGAAGGACTTGTTGCCGCACTTGTGGCTGACGATGTCGCCGACATAGACGCGGCTCTCCAGCATGCGCTTGATGGTCGTCGCACGCCAATCGTGGGGGTAGCTTTCGTCAAACCGGTTGGATACATAGCCCAGCTGAGTATACTTGTACATGGTGGGGATGAGGATTTTGTCCTCCGAAAGCGCCCGGGCGATTTGGTGAACGCCACGCCCCTCGGCGGCCATCTGAAACATGCGCCGCACGACCGCCGCGGCCTCCTCGTCAACGATGAGCCTGTGCTTGTTTTCTGGGCTTTTGACGTAGCCGTAGGGCGCGTGGGAGCCGCCGAACTCTCCCTTGAGGGCCGAACTGCGAAGGGAAGAGCGGATCTTCCTGCTGATATCCCGAGCGTAATACTCGTTCAGAATCGACTTAAAGCCCATGATTTCATTCTCACCGACAAAAGTATCTATATTGTCGGTCACGGCGATAAAACGCACATCATTGTCAGGAAACATGATCCCGGTTAAGTACGTATAGGCTTTCACATTAGCCACTCCGATGCTTCTGTGTAGATGAGAAACTACCGCTCACAGTCCCCAGGCATCTCGGGATCCCCCGGATCTGACAGTATCTGGATCGCCGTGGCAGGCCCAAGTTCCCGCCAATCGTCGAGCACCCAGACCACCTGTTTGTCCGGCGTAACTTCGATAAGCTGCGGTGTATCG